>JAAUXU010079211.1_pt1 | contig 21169 bp, 14 predicted proteins | sample 7278151 | NCBI WGS metagenome assembly JAAUXU01 (sample SAMN14350113, study PRJNA611818) | marine sediment metagenome | isolation source: surface marine sediment (1.8m) | place: French Polynesia: Moorea | collected 2018-08 | reverse complement strand
CACCCACCCACCTCCCACATTATTTTGTCGACTGGCTTTACATAATGGACTCCTAAAAGCAACGGATAAGGACCATATTTTATGCAGATTTTCTATGCCATGTGAAAACATATTCAAAAAAGAATTTCATGGTTTTTGTGCTTTTATATTGCCCCAAAGCGGAAATTATTTTTTTTGGTCAAGAAAGGCCATTTTGTTTTTAGAAACCTTTCTTACTTCCTTACGTGAACGCCCAATCTCTGGTAATTATTAATTGTCATTACTGATGGTATAAGACAGATTTGTTAAAAAAAAGTCTCGCCGGGTTCGGTGCACCGAGCATGCCAGAAGGTGCCAATTCTTAGGAACATTGGTATGCAGACCCTACTCAGCAGACACATATGTTCATGCACATATGCGTACATATGTGCTGCTGCTATTTTGAAATTCTCAGGGAGACCACACGCATATAGAGAAAATACTCTGCAGAATGTGAATGTGGTCGGACTGAAGTAAGCAGGTAAACTCCGATGTGATCTCGTTCTGCGACTACCGGGCTGCACCCTATATGCTATAGAGGGGGTTTCAACCAAGGGTACTCGAACCCTTAGGGCTTCTCGATGCAATTTCCATTCGTTGCCAATAATGGATCCTCTGGAATGAAGTCGGTTCCTCGACTGCGAAAGGCTGTATATTTTTGTGGCAGAGTGCTAATAATATCGAAGCAGCCACAGCCATCACATTAGGATCGGCAGGAGTCTCTTCTACAGAGTGATAATTTGAAATACGAAGTCTGGGGCCTTTGCTATCAACGGAAAAAAAGCTTGTTTTGCCGATTGGTTCTAGGTTATATCAACAGTGAATATCGTCAGGCCACCTTCTCACAGTACAAGAAATTCATGTTGCGAAATTTGCTGATTTCCCATTTGCCAACAATGGGTTAATTTCTCTCCCAACTGATTGGTAAGTCATGATTTGGGGTTCTTGGCATTTAGAGCCAGTTGTAGAAGCTAAAAGTACCTCTTCATGCCAACTTTTGACCTCGATCAGGGTTTCTTTGTTCAGCACCCATGAATCATTATGTCAAAGTTGTGGCACTCCATTGCACTGCCAGGATGCACACCACTGATCTACATCCATGTACTCAGGGATATGGTGTGACGAGCACAGGATCAAGTTTTGGCTCTCATAGTTCAGAAGAACACATGTGAGGTAGAAAAGCATAGCGCACAATCTTTTCTGATAATTAGGCATTCTCCATGTCGAACGAGGCCCTACCGATATTCAGCTGCACCGTGCGTAGCACCAGTCAGTGATATCTCCCGACTTATCTCGAAACCCATCGTGGCGAGGCTGTGACAATTAGCCAAAATCCAATATTATTCAGTTCAATAGAGACTGTGACCAGGTCAGGTAGGGTTACCACATTCACCGTTTGTTTACTGCTATGCCAAGGTTCTTTTCCTTCAATCCTTCAATGTCATATAGTGTCGCAGTAGCTCTGGCTGCCGTGCTATCGTTCGTAAGAGCCCACGAAGGCCATGGTCGCGCCCCTGTCGTCCCCTCACGTCCTGCTCCTCCTGCGTATTTTAGTTGAACCAGAGGTTCCCCGGCTGTGATACTCGTCCCACAGGTGGAACGCGAGAGAAGGGCGCAAAGATGTCACCAGACAGATGTCGCGAAAAGGCAAGACTTTTCCCCCTTCCGACATCTCCAGCCTAAGAGAGCATACTTTTGCGTACTTTTTGTAATTCCGTGGACAGATAGGTATGGTAGTACGGGACTCTGGTGCTGAAAGTGACAAAGTGGGGCGTCACTAGAAAAAGTTGGGGAACCCCTGAGCTCAACCACAGATAACCAAATATTTTGCGCTGAAAAGGAGGAACTTTTTAGCCTCATTGGGGTGGGTGGGTCGTCCACTTGTGCAAGACAGTGTTTGTACAGAAAAGCAAGGAAATACAGTTCTATGCATGGAGGTTTTCCACTCCGTCTCAGTTTCTTCAGTGTGGAGCCCTACACTCTACACTGGACTGCGAAGGATTTTCTCTTGGATTTCTTTGAGGATAGAACGCAACAAGTCCGATGACCAATTGTCTGGCCGCATCGCAAACTGTTGAGGAGGGTAAGGAAGGCCTCGAACAGGCCGAAGGTGCTGACCCCCTGTCACTATATTAGGAAAAGTTGCGAATGTAGTGCCATAATATGGCCCAGCCATACGGACCAGTCTCGTATATACAGTGCTTTCCAGAGACTCCCGCCTATTTCAACCGCTGCCACCTCGACAAACAGAAACTGAGATAACATAAAGGTACTAAAATAACCACAAATATGTCAATTTTTAATGAGCAAAAAATGAAGCTTTCTCCTCCTTTTTGTTTCAGAGAAGACAACTTGACACTGTCTGACAACAACAATGACAGCAAAACAACCAAAGTCACTTTTATGCCTTTTAAAATCGGTTATTTTGCTGCCTTCAATATTGCCGCCATTCAACCAATTGAGACAGGCAGGAGACTCTTGAACGAACTGTACGATGCCCTAAGAGCAGCAGCATCTGGATTGTGAATAGGACATTTATTGCAAATACGACACATTGCTTTGCAAACCCTTAAAAGAAGAACTCACAAACTAAACTTGTTGGCTGCCTCATGCAATAGCGCATGACGTGCACTTGGCCAAGTAGCCTTTTACGAACACTCGGTCTCCGCTGCCCGAAAGTGTTGCTGCCCAAGCACGAGGGCAGCCACGGGGGCAGCAGAGACTGAGCGTCGGTAAAATGCCACCTGCCAAACGCACGCAACTAGTTTGACCGAAGATTGTCCTTTAACGGGCCTATAAAGGATTTCGTCACTTTCATGGTTCTGGTCTCTAGGATGTCAGCTGGATTGCATAACTGCCGGTCCCATATGTTGATCAAAGATAGAAGCAGTCAAAGGAGCGCGGGTGATCGGAAGCCGATTCGCGTGTGCCCTGTACTGTGCAACAGTACTTGCCACATTTTGCAGTGCGGAAATGGTTCTTTAGGAAGATAAGAACTAAAGTAATGTGCTTGTTTTTGGAGCACTCACAATAACTCCTCTTTAATCAGGTCGTCGCGATGACTCACAGTAAATGAAAGTACGAGGACGTTTGCGGGCAATCTTACCCTTCCACATGCTGGGAGGGACCAATGTCAGTATTTCCATCCTTTTCCGTGTCTTGACGCTTCTTCCAATCTGAACACATGGACACTGGCAGCCATCCACATTTGGACAGTTCCTCCCGTAAAAGGACGAGTATTTCACATATCTTCTCATCTGTCCTTATTAATGGATAGCCTTAGAAGTAGACATTTCATCTCTAGGTTCAGTTAAGTTGGAAAAGCTGTTGGACCAATATCTGTCGGTGACGCATTTTACATATTGGACCGTCATGACTGCAGAGCAGCAAATTGGGATCTCTGAAGCATCTGGGTTAGAAAAAGGCTCTTCTGCGGTGGAACCGACAATGGTTCATCCATCAGATGATCTGTTAGACATGTTAAGTCTCTGTCTCATGCTTCCAGGCATCAGCTGCCTTGATATGACGTTGCACAAGAACCTGTGACTCTGACAAAGAGGTACTGAAGTCCATGTTTTTCTGCAAATGGATAGTTACCTTTGATTACTAAATGTCTGGTTAAGCAAGTCAGTTGTTGCCCAAAGTCTGGCTTCACATGAAACACTACAATTGGAAAGGAGTCATCCACAGATTTGGGTTCAACAGTGCTGATGCATTAATCAGTGTCCGCTGCTTTTCCACCCAAGGCCTTCGAACGAATCATCATTTCGCCTGACGGAGCATCAGGAATGAGGAGCTTTAGAACATGCTTTGAGTTAACCAAGGAATAGCGTAGAGCGTCATAGATCTTGAAACTTCTCTGCTTCATTTTCTATAAAGTTCATGATAGCCGAGCAGCCCTGCAGTTCGGATAAGCTAGATTGAATGAGTTAGACATTCTGAACTTCACTGTGGCCTTGTCGAATTGGATATGTTCGGACTCGCCTCCTCAACTTCAAGATTCTCAAACTTTCAAGCTGCTCTCCTTCGTCTCGTCCAGGCGCGATGTAATTTGAGTTGTCTCCTCATTTGCATCAATGACAAATGCAACGCAGAGAGCCGTAACTTTCATTCTTTTGGAATGACTGTTGCTCAGAAGAGCGAAGTGTTGCTTTATTTTTTTGTAGCAAGTGGTTATTTAAGTACAGTTGGGGAAAAATTTGTCATTTTTTTCAATTTGTCATTTTTTTTCAGAATGGCCAAGTTGTTAGAGCTTTGAAAGTGTTGCTCTCCTTCATGGTTTTCCCAAGATGTCGCTGAGTTATTCACTGATCACATTCTCTCTGTGCACTGCTCAGGGCAGGAGAAAATGTGAAAAAGAAATTGTAGGGCAGCAGCCCTTGCTTTCTGCCCATTGATAAATTGGCCTGAACAGATGACAGAATTTTTCCTTTGCTCACCAGGGCACACCAGGGGTTCCAGGGATGCCGCAATTAACAGCCTTTTCTTGCTGCCCACGCTGCCTAGGATACAGACGAACTTGATCCCTCCAGGGACATCTCTGTGGACATTGGCTGCAGCTGACAATGACCCTGAATGGTCTGTGTGGAGGCTATCCCTGTAGGCCAATCAGGGGGATCAGGAGGTGCAAAGAATGCCTTTAAGTGTCAAGAATCGTCCAACTTTTCCCAGCATATTTGAAGACGTGATCAGAGCCTTTTTACGTAGGTATAGCAGTGCTCTGAGAGGACGTTGTCATTGTTGCACATCCTGACCTCCTCTTTGTCAGACACTTTTACTGTTGAATGCTGTTAGAGATACTCTGTGTCTGATGGAGTAGAGTTTTTTTGGATCTCCTAAAGTATATGATGCTGTTTCAGGTGTTGATGAGCTTGAGAATGCACTTCACAGTTTGAGAAAGGGTCATTTTGTGTACATTTCTCGGACATGTTGAGCTCTGAAGATGTTGCAGTATAGCATTTTCCCTTCTAAAAGCTTAGCAGGTACCACCCTGAGATACGAGATAGCTATAGCAAACAGCGGTATTCAAAAAGCTCACCTAAAACCCATATGGTATGCACAACAAACGAGCCCATTTTTTTCACGCTTTATGCTACAGAGCGATGCACCGGTAATTTGAGACAAAAGCGACGAGATGTCGTTATGGGCTGGGTCTGAGCACGATTAGATTTTAGTGCAAGAAATTGGTACATAGAGGATTAGTTCGTTCAATGAGGCCAACCTCAACCTCGTTGGCAGCCTCAACGAGCCGCCTGAAGGCACGCGTAGCCCTGAAGATCTTTGCGAAGGTTTACTTTTGCTCTGTAAACGTGAGATGATAGCGCACAAAAATGGTTAGCAGCAAAATTATTGTCGCGCTAAATATGAGATTTGAACATATATGTCAGGCTTTGGTCTATGCTGTTTGAACAGGACGTAGTTTGTGCAGCCCGTGTGCAGTGAGTGAAACTTTATGGTTTTCAGGAATCGTCGGCAACGCACTGGTCATCCTTGTCGTTGCGACGAACCAGCAGATGCGCAACACCACCAACGTGCTTATCTTGAACCTGGCATTGGCCGACTTGCTCTTCATAGTGCTCTGCGTGCCTTTCACGGCTACCGACTATTCGCTCAACCACTGGCCTTTCGGTTTGATATGGTGCCAAGCGGTTCAATATCTCATCTACGTCACCTCCTACGTGTCCATCTACACCCTGATCATGATGTCATTCGACAGGTTCCTCGCTGTTGTGTTTCCTGTGAGTATTATTGACAAAGTGACAAGAAACTTTTTGGGGAGCGTAAAGCGAAAAGAGTTGCTTTACTGTGCTGTAATGGACAGTGTTGCAGGTTACATTTTTAATGTGTTGAAATTTTACGCGTTTTATTCATGCAATTGGTGACAGATGTAATGGACACTTGGTTGACTGTCAGACCCCTCTGACCGTTACATATATTTGGTGCAAGGCGCAGTGCAGTGCTTGGCGTAAGCAGAGTCGCTGTATGGACTCCCCATGCTGCACTGTCAGCTTCTGAGGCAGAATCTCCAGGTGTAATCGGTCACCAGGCAATGAGGCTCTCCAGCATGGAGCCTTTCCTGACTCGGTGCATTTTGAGCACTCTAGCATCAAAAAGTAGTAAAGCTGACTTCCTCAAATCTTCTGTGTCTGTGACTGATTTCACATCAGAAGCTGCCACATTAGCGTACGAATCCCGCAGCACCCGCAAGCATATTCATGAACGGATCAGTGTCGTCCACCACAAGAATGTCGACACTCCCAAGTCACCTATCAAGAAGAAGTGGGCTGACACATCGGCTAAATTCATTAAAAATGCGTGAGCTTCCTTCTGTGGCCCTCTCGGAAAGTACATTGAAACTGGGGGGGGGAGGTAGATTTTAAAAAAAAAGTATCTGCAATGCGCATGAAAAGTCAGACACTTATATTTTGCTTGACTTTCGGTAGGATCCTTCAAATTTCATTAAACTAGAAACACGCTTTCGCAGCGATCACACAAACCAGCTGCCGTGATCATGGACTAGCTGGGACTCATCCATTGTACCCATGCAGAAGTACTCGTCTAAATATAATCATTAAGTTTTTGACATTTTTTATTAGGAATGAAAGAAGGACACTGAAGGATACAGATACCCAAGCTTTCACAATGTGCTTCTCATACCAAGCTTTCACGCCAAGACGGGTGGACCTTAGTTACTTGTGCAATTCCACTCACAGCAAGAAGACCAATGTGGTCAGCTTCGTGAATGATGGGCTTTGCTCGATGAGCAGTGGCTGAATGCAGTAGAAGATCGAATGAATTGTAATTTCATTAATACCACTCAACGTCCCTCAAACCTTGTATTGAAGTCGATCTTAGGAAACTTTGCAAAAATGAGATCTTGTAGTTTATGCTCTACCCGCCACATTAAGTCTCCTTTGTACGAGAGTGGCAAAGGGGGAAGATCGGCCTCGAGCACCAATAATGTGTTACACATACGAACAGAAGACTTTTTCAGGGTCAACCTCAGAATCTGGTCCCTTGTTCACGGACGAGTGACTTTCCACCTCTAGGGTCATAATAAAGCTTATTATCCTTCATGTTCTTCTGCCAGGTGACGTCCCTTCCGTACCGGACAGTGGGCAATGCCCTGTTCTGCACGTTCATCCTGTGGGTGCTGATAGCATCGGCGGCCGTGCCAATCTGGTTCGCGCACCACCTGGAAGCCAAGACGGACGTCAGGGAACCTCCGAAGAGCGAACGGACTGAGGCTGAGGTGGATTCCGGCTTGGCTAACGTAACAATGGTTGACGTCGAGGGTGAGAATCTGCACTGGTGCAGGTTCTCCGAAGACGACTACTCTCGTTCTGGCTTCTCCGTCTCTTTCTTTGTGTCTGGCTACGCCATTCCATTACTTCTCATCGTTGTCATGTACATTTACATGCTCAGAAGGCTGTGGCACCCTGTGAGTCATCAGGTATCCTAAAGTCATGCCCACGTCTAATAGACAGAGGAAAGAAATACTGCTGTACTTGACTGTAATCGTTGCAGATCTCTCAAGATTCTCTGCGCAACAAGCGTCGAGTGACCAAACTGGTGCTAGTCGTGATCGTCGTATTTGCTGTATGCTGGGCGCCAATCCAGTTTGTGCTGCTTTTGAAAGCACTGAAGTTGTACAGCACGAAAAGGCCGGAGGACTTCGCAAGGATCATATTCCAAATCTTCTCACATGTGCTGGCATATGTTAACAGGTTTGTTGGGACCAAACTTTGGGGCTGCCTCCACCGTCCCGCACAGCGTGCCGCTGTAGAGTTGTGTCGTCGCTAGAGACCTCGTAACTTTAGGGTGGGTGGTGGGTCCTTTGGCCTTGGAGTCACATTTGACTGTGTTCTAGAAGTGCGTATACAAAGCATAGCAAAAAGAGGATTTTTTTGCGCTCAAGCACGGGGCTGACTCCTCTTTGAAAATACAGTGCACTACTACTCTTTCTTTTTATTTGCCAACGTCCGCCACTACAGAATATCGTCGCTTTTAAGGAGACCCAGTCTGCTTATAGAGCCAATTTCCGTTTCAATCTGTTTCATTCACCGAGGAATACATTAGTAAGTGGTTTGGTCACCTTATGAGCGGAGTGAACTGCATCAGTCCCACTCTGTGTGCTCACACTCCTGTCACGGGATGCCCAGAGCAACTAATATAAGAAGTACAGATATATAAAGTAGAAATTAATGTCTCCCACCTCAAGATGAAAGGCTAATGTAGTGGTCCCACAGCACAGTATACGCATAAAGCCTAGGCAGTCTACTTCAGGAAATTTGCCATTGACTTTCTTTAAGCCTCAGAGATAGAACCCATACCTACCGGGTATGCAAAATTAGCCCGAAAGGAAAAATACGAATTAACTGTCAAAATTATAATGTGACTATTTTTCAAAAGAAAAGAAAAGAACCCCCTCCCCCCCACAGCATCGAACGTCCGCCAAGGATAGCGTCGTCAGTCCGTACAGTGTTGTACACTGTCCACGATTGTGTACACTGTCCAACTGTCGAACACGATTGTGTACACATTGACGAATTCTGTGCGCTCAACGCCAGCAAATTACAACAAGCACTCAGAAAATTAAGGCATCAATCTCGAAGTTTTACTATATCTAAAGTATTCACTAAATAATTTTGAAGGGAGAATGACAGGTTAGGTTATCTTTCATGCAATTCTCTGTAAAGACTCTCAAAGGTGCAGCCTTTGCACTTCGCCACCAAGTTCATCTTGAACGATACCTTCGAACTCGCCACGATGAATAGGGCAGAAAGAGAAGGAAGAACGAGGATGAGTACCTATTTTGAACTAAATGAGCACGATTTTTCAACCACTTCGTGAAAGGCAAACTCGGCGTGTGAGCTTGGCACAAGTGGCACACGATGCCCTTTGAAATATTGTAAAGCAAGTATCTACTGGCTTAAGGCCGGCTTTGTTGGCCAAAATTTGGGTAGAAAATTGGCCTAACAATAAGCTGTAATCTATTTCTGGAAGTACTGCACATCAGCCTCCCCTCAAGAGTTTGCCTAAGGCGATACCTAGCCTGAAGGTCAATGGGACCTTGGTCTATGACATCCCAACGTTCTAGTCTGATTAACCGTCCAATAACGTTCCCCTGTCCCCTTGTCTAACATATTTTTTTACGTTCATTCTGGCTCGCCCTATACTATGCATGCTCCTTGGGGCATATAGGGTCAGACAAGTCGGTACTGAGTGCCTGCACAATTTGCCAGTGCACGTGGCTGTACAACACAAATTGGGATCCCAAGATACCCGAGTGGTAGTTGAAAAAACTAAAGAAGGTAGGTGGACACAGTGTGCCAGGTTTTAATAGACCAGAGACATTTTCATCTGGAAGCTTACAGAGAGCTGAAACTTTAGTTGTAAGGGTATTTTGGGCAACAAATCACTACAGTGGCATCAGACTATGAATTTGACCACTCCTTAAGTACTGGAATTAACTGATTTTAAGGTCATTAATGACAAAAATACAGCATGAGGCCTGAAACTTTCATTATTGAGGTAATTTTGGTCAAAAATCACAGCGGTCTGTTGTGTTTGATTTTAAATTTGATCACTACCTAATTAACAAATTAAGTGATTAAGAGTAATTAGGGATATTTCTTAATTCTCTACTGTGGACATTTGTAGTTGATATTTGGGCATGGAGCATGTGATGACTTGACTTTCAAGCTTAGCAATCCAAATGTCCCAAATAATTGAACTAATTCAAGGGTAATTAAAGGGAAATTTATACCTCAAAGAGTAAAATGATGACCCAAGGACTACCTGGCCTGGGCTCCCTGCAATGGGCTGTGAATGGTGGATTGCAGTTTAAATATCAAGATGGAGTTTAACTTGTTCATTGGACTAGGGTTCAAAAGCTATTGGGCATGTAAATCAAATTATAGAACCAAAAGCATGGCCTTCACTGAATGAACAATTTTTTAAAAGCAGTTTGAATTCATAATGAAATTGAAAGCAGTTGCCTTCGAGAGCCATTTGCTAACTCTTTCATTAAATAACAGGGTTAATTATAGTAAAGACAGTGGCACCACCTGTACAATTACATTCTGCAAGCATGATTTTTGATCAAAATGAGCACCAGGAACAGGGAAAAAACCCCTATATATACCCTAAATTAATGTAAAATCAAATTTTAAGAGGTGTCTCTGAAGTGAGATTTTTCTCAAAAATGGTTCCTTGGGGCAGAAAATGAGGAAGATTGCTTTTTTGAATCAATATTCTTTAAATAGCCAATCATTATGCAATTTTTTGTTGAAAGAAGTTGCACAAAAAATAAAGATTTTGATAAGGTCACACTAGTGACTGTTTCGCAAAAATCAAAGGCTTGGCTGTCCCATGACACTTGTATGTTTTTGGTGTAGGGATCTTCAGTTACATTTCTGCTAATTTTTCCTTTTGCCTCGATTTGCCATAGCTGATTTTTTGGTTATAGGTAGAGAGGATATGGGAGCTGCTATATCCCAAAGGTGAAGTGAGACACTCAGAGACATTCCAAAACATTCAATTTTGAAAATTTCAAATCAAAATTTGCCCCTTGAAAGTGGTAAAAAATCATATTGACTTGTTTTCTTTCTTTGAACCACCCATGCCTTGGCTTGTCTAATGCAGAAATACACAAGTCTTCAATCAACAGTTTGGATTTTAACCCTTGTCAATCAAAGAAAGGTCAAAATCCTAAAATAAGCCGTGTTTGATGGTTTTTACCCAGTTTGACTCACCTCAAGTGCAAAAAAGTAGAAAAAAATTAGGGAAGTATGTTGTGGACCCTAATGGTTCATCTCTATGCAAAATCTTCAAAAGTTAGAATTTTGAAATTGTCCCTGGTCTAGGACACTGTGGTGGGTTGTCAAGTATGTGACGAAAAGTACGTAGAGAACCACAATGATTGAGTAATTCTCCCCGAGGCTCCATGCCGATTTCATAGGAATACGTACCTCCGTGATACTTGTGACGCATACTAGAGAAAAATACTTCTCTCCTATCCATCCTACGTTGCAACTCTCTCCTCAGCTGCGTCAACCCGATTCTGTACGCCTTCCTGTCCGACAATTTCCGCAAGGCATTCCACCAGCTCCTGCCCTTGTGCTGTCACGACGTCGTCGACGACGGCGGTCGAAGGCGCTCTGGACGCCCTCATGCACTGCAATATGAGCTTACTACACTTAAGTCATCCACATCAGGCGGCTGTTCAAGCAGAGGAACCGCGGACCCGCAGAACCGGAGTGAGAGCAGGAGGTACGGGAAGAGGGGAAAGCTAGTGAAGCACTCAGGACACAAGAGCGACAGCAATCTGAACCATAACAACAGGTATTCCACTCCTAGCTTAAGAAGATAAACTATTTTCCGTTATCCTTTTAAATGCAACAATAAGGGGGTTTAGGCTTTAAGAGCAGGAGCCATTCTATACCTGAAGAAATTCCCTTTTTTCTGCGCTACAGGATTTCCAAGTTGTCCGCAGCATGGATGCAATTCTCCTCCGACTTGGACGATTCTCCTTGCTTGGTGCCCGACATGGTGATGAACGACAACTGCAAGGATGCCCTCTTTGACCAACGTAGCCAAGACATAATAGAAACGAGAGACAATGAAAGCGAAAAGCAAAAAGTTGTTGCTGAAATTCCAGAAGGAATTACAATCCGAGGTGAGGAGGGAGTGCTCTGTACCGAACTCTAAGAGGTGGGGTTCTCGGCTGACTGAGTTCTGGACAACTGAGCCCTGGACTACTGAGCCCGGCACAACTGAGACCTTAGAACTATACTGAAACAAGTACTGACAGTTGCTTGATCCAGTCGCAAACGTACACATGTAGCCGTTATTAAATAGCTTGATGGTAGGGATGTACGTTGAAGAGTATGGAGTAGTGTTCCACAAGCCATACGAACCAGACAGCAAGTGATAAGCCAGCAGTGAGTGGTGGCAGCACGCTGCACTGAAGATTGAAGGGTGGGGTCCAAATCAGGGTGAGAGCCAAACTTCTGCATGGAATTCAACACGGTTTATTGACCGCTTGGAACCAGAGTAGGATCGCAGGATCCTTGAACTTTCATTGTCTGCAAATTTTGCAAAGTCTGCACGTTTTCGCCGAAGTTACGTCTCCTAGGCCCCCAATTCTGGGGATATGCCCTCCCACCGGTCACACAAGCCCGCATAACCCAAACGTTCGTTGGAGGGAGGTTGCAAAGGTTCCGAGAAGCACCAAAAAAGAACAAAATTCGTCTTATACAACACCTCTACCTTAACACCAACACCAACACGACGACTCCAAGCTCTAAGGTTCTAAGGTGCTGCCCGACTTTCAGGACTAGCGGCATGATGCTATTCAGCAAGTATTTAAGCAATGAAGGCATTGCTCATATCTTCGAGCTGTCACAGGGCCAAGTGCGGAATCTAAGGAATCTTTGTTCTTTTTTGTGCTTAATTCACCATCGCAACTCCTCCTCACAAACAAGTGGGTTTGCACACTTGCACACCCATGAGGGGCCCGGTCGGGGCACAACCCCCCACCCCCCCGGTAGCGGGTGTCCGCCTCTCAGGAAAATTTTAACCCTATTCATCAACTTTAAAATCCTCAAAAAGTTCAAAATTCAAAGCTCACAGACGTGCCTCCCTTTCCACTTTTGGGCACTTTAGTATCAAAATGGGCAGACACAAAGTTGAACTTCTGCATTGAATCTCGTATCAGACATTCTCTATAACCGATTTGAGGTGCCCGTTTGGCATTAGCAGCCGCCACTGCTGCGAATGGAGCTGATTTTACTCCGCAGAAATACACACAGCAAGGACTGTAGGGACTAGTGATGCAGGAGAGAGAGAGAGAGAGAGAGAGATGCCCCCAGGATAAAATACCGAGTGTCTGGTAAATAGCTAAGTGAGAAAGTTCAGCAGTATAACAACAAAGAGGACAAACTATAGAATCTCAAGGCTCTCACCTACGTCAGCTAGTACAATAAAATCCTCCTTGTCCCCCTTGAAGCCTTGTGCATTGCCAAGTCTAATATGGTCTGACTTTAGTACTGGTCCCACTTTTGTTCTACTCTCACTTTGGTGTCGAGGCTTCAGTTGTCCCAGTCTCAGTCAGCCGATCACCACTAGATTCATACTGGCAGCACAAAAATCAATGTACCAGGTAAATAAATAATGTATTTTGCTGCTGCACCGCACTTTCTCTTAAAATTTCGTAGAATTTATGTCTGTATGCCATGGTGTGATGTTGAGCACCTGAAAACCCAAGCCAAAGTTGAATGGAACCTTTTTGATATTTTTAAAAAGCTTGTCTCGAGAGGCTCGAATGGAAATCCTTTGAGCATCCTTGTCAGGCCAACACACGTGTCAAAGATTTGGGTGCGCTACAAACTCTGCTTGAACTAGGATCCATCACGAGTGCCCAAGCACCGCACAAAGTCGAAGTATGCATGTGACTTGTGAACCATAAAGTGATTCTTTACATGTACTAATCTTTTTGTGGCGGAAATCAGTACCTGTTGAAAACATGATGAACGAATTAACGACAACGCCGAACGCACCCCTCCATTTGGCGTCTACGCTATATGTTCTCATTTTCTCTACGTACAAGCACCGTAGGACCCACGTTATGTACGGGCAAGATGTGTTGCTTCATACGTGGGCGCTAGATTTAGAAGCTGCCCTTCGAGTTTAGTAGTACGGTCGACTTCGTGCCCCCCCCCAAAAAAAAGCGATTGCTAAACCTTTATAGCGTACAATGAATTTAGTGGCCTTCCTAATGTTTCCAACCCAAATAAATTTGTTTTCAGTCTTGTTTCTTTTGTATGTATGGAGGGGGCATTCTTGGCTTTAAATACTTGTCTTTAGAACCAAAACCAAACTTTCCACGCTGAGGGATTTGAGGGCGAGAATGAGCCTTTTTAGCACGTATAATTGAGCATTTCACGGCCACCCGAGTGAGAATGGTGTCTTCCCGCCATAGAGGTATTACTTATAGACGGGCCATATCCCTGGAAATATTCACTGTCAGCTGCACAACACTTTAAGTCAGATGTGGCACAGACTTGGTAGTGTACCCAGATCCTTACCATGGCAGAGCCATCTATTGGATCCCTGACTAGCAGCTGGGACCCAGAATTGTCTCAGAGAATCCTCTGTTTGACAGCTTGGTAAGATGGGGAGAGATGAACAATCATGGGTTATTCAAGATAGAATCTTGTACTTTGCCCGGATTTGATAGCTCAGATGCCAACATCACTACTCAAGCTGTCATTCCGCCTCCCAGCTGCTGGTCCCAGGATGCTGCAGTTGGCTCTGCCAGGCGAAGAGCCTGGATATACTTCAAAGTCTGTGGATGTAGTAACAAGTTTGAAGAGTTGCTACAAATAACAGACTTCTTCTCCACCCCTGCGTTGTCGATGAATGTGAATTCCCAAACAAGGAATCGGGAATGTAGATTCCCGAACAAGGTGTCATGTCAGAAACAGTCCAAAATTACCAGGTATGCCTCAATTGTAATAATTTTTGACCATTACTCCTGTAATGAAGACGAACGCTCATCTTAGTGCCAGGTTCGATTTGTTGCCCATTTTCCATTTGACCAGCTCAGGCACTAAACATCCACTATACGTGGATCAGGGTGACTCAACAAAGCGCTGACAACTCTCGAAACCTTTCCTTTACAATTGTGCTGCGAACATGTCCAATCTTTCTCGACCTGCCTTACTGGCACGTCACGTTTTATGTAGTGCCTGCTCTTAGACATACCCATTTCTCCCAACCTTGAGGTCTACTCAACAAGTGGGCTCAAATTCCTAAGCAAATGACAGCCTATTGAGATGTTTAGTTTGCCTTCCACAGCCCACGTATTTGCGGACTTATCATTGCAACCACGGTTTTCTAGGTGAGTCCCTCAACTAAGGCTCCCACAAAGATAACCATAAAGTGCGCAAGTACACGTTTAAGTCTCCTGTTTTGGTTTCTTGGAAAACAGGCGCTTTTTTTTCTTCTGATTTGCTTGCCGACCGAAGAAGTCGACTTTGGCCAGGGTATTTTTTTCTGCTAGCTCTAGCAATGAACGATAGCTGTTGACTCAGCATATGAGTTTTCATGTCATGAATCGGGGTCGTCCGAGAGGTTTCTCCCCAGGATTCGTCATAATAACGTACATATGTATGTGTACGAGTGTGTGGGCGTTAGTTATTTAATGGATAATGATTGCCTTTTAATCTCCAAAGCTGTTATCTCATACGACCACCCACTGGAAGTAGGGATGATTGCTGTGCAACGCGGCCGTATGCAGAATTCGTGCTTACTCATAGTTCATATACATTAGGCTAGTTCGAAAATTTCACTTTTACTGCTTCGTTGGGGGAAATGGGCCTTTGCCTAAAATGTCAAGATATCACTAAAAATCTTTTTGTTAAACAGCCGTTTGCTACGGGCACTTCTCACTCAAGGATGCAAAATTTACTGCTTGTGCAATTTGACTGCATAAAGCAAACCAATGGTCCTACAGCAAAAATGCATATCACTTTGGCAGCTTGGGCAGGAGTGTGATAGCAGTCTATAGAAGGGTCAACTACTTCTGTAGCTCAATTCAGTCAAAAGTTATGACTGAAAACTGAAGTGTCCGAACACTTCCTTCATATGGCATGTCACAAAACTTCGAGTTAAAAGTGCATATAGTAAAACTTTTTTATCTCCCAAAAATGAGACTTGTATAAGCTCAAACAGCGTCTAACGCCCATTTACCAGCCCACTAACCAAAGCTTGACAATTTCAAATTAGCCTAACATACATAAGTTGTGTGTGTGAAAGACCAATGTAATGTGCCTGGCTCGAAAGAAGGACCTTCGGGAAAATCGTCTGCGTTCGGGCGCGCATGCGCGTGCACAGCCTTGGTCTCATGTTCACGCCGCACGTGAAGTTGGCAAAAATGCATGCCGGCTTGGCGAGCACCACTTATTAAGACACTCGCCAGACTGACTCGACTGATGCTGCACAGTCATCGCCAACAAAATTCCTTGGAGACAATAAAGAAGTGTCTAGGTAGGAGGAGGAAGAAGTGCATTGTTTTCATTCTCTCCCTCTCCAATGAGATGACTGATGAGGTGTGGCAGTCAGTTTTTTCTTAATACTTTCGAAAATAAGCTGAATGCATACGAACATTTTGGTGTCAGATTTTTACGGTTTCCCCTCACTGAGGAGGGGGCACAATTGGCCCAAGTCTTATTGGGGATCAAATGAAATGAGGACTTGACTGCGCTCGACCAATCTGAGCATGCGCGTCGATTTTGCAGAGCAAAGCTTTGAGCCTCTCACTCACGGTCAACTCGCCTTGTCCTGTTTCGTACACGCAGATTTCAATCCCGCGGATGATCCGATTTCTCTCTCTTAATCCGGAATGAGACCGGACGGGTCGGAAACCTGAGGGGAGGCCCGGCTAGTGAGTGCATTATGGACCCGGGTAAGTCGGCGACAAGAGGCGGTAACAAGAAGTGCACAGTCTGCCTTTGTGAACGCCTGGATGACATTCATGATAAAGGCGTTCGAGAAAATCATTTGAAAGCTGCGCTCATGCCCAGTGGACCCGTTGAATCGCATGAGGCCATGAAGAGGCAAGACTGTTTCCCCGTTCGTGCATGTCGATGCCCAACAACTCTGAATGCACATCGTGCATCAAGGACTCTCAGTCCATCTGCCTCACTTTCGTCCTCAACCGAAGAACCTTCTCGGGTTCTGTGATCTCCAGATGAAATGTCATGTCTGGGAGGGCCATCAGCCTTTCTGTGCATGTAGCGTTACGTCACCTGGCACAGGCAGAAAGACAGATCATTGGTCAGAATTGCCAGACAAGGCACTGGAAGCCATCGTCTCATTTTCTCTCTGGACTCAGACCTCAGAACCAGAAGGTGTGCTACCAATATGCCAAATTCTGATTTTTTTTAAATGCACTTCCTTTCAAAATATGTCAGTCGCTAAATAAGGCCCCGACATATGCGGAACGGTGCACGCACGAGTGCCGAAACCAAAAAAAAGCAGTTTTTGCAGTTTTGCCAACAGCGGCATTGGCAAACGCCAGTTGGCAACACTGGCTCTGAGCACCTACAAAAAGTCAAGCTGTTTTGAACGGAGCCGAGTCGGATCTGTCGATTTTAAGCCTAGGCCTTGGAAAGACTCAAAGTTCTTCGGGGAGGAGTAATCGCAGTACTCGTAGCTCACGGGCACTGAGAAAAAAATCAGCAAATCAGTCCAGTAGCTTCACAGTAGGTGCGACACTACGAAGTAACCAGAGATTATTTAAACATTTTTCTTTATTGATCTTCGGGGGGGGGGGGGGGAGTTCTCATCTTAGAACAAAAAGATTCATCCAATTTTGTCGCTTGTCTTTATCTTTGGCAGAAAAGAGGCCAATGTAGCTGCTAATTTTGTAAAATTTGTGTGAAAGGCAAAGGAATATCTGAATGACTGGTCCTGTCATGGTGCGTTCATGTCCATTTTATCTATGACGGTTTTCAACGGTGCTCAAGGAGTAGGCAAAAAAGTAGCATCAAGTTCATTTCATACTGTATTTCTAAACCTTTACTGTTCAAAGATCTTCGCTCTTGGACATGAGTGTGGAACTGATGTGAACCAGCTCCATAAGCTGGTGCTCCAACTGCAGGGTGCTGCAGGGTCCAACTGCTCTTCAGCCATATTCAGGCAGTTTCTGACTGTTGACACATAAGTCCTAAGGGCCTTATAGGTGGCCTTGCAGTCCTTCATGTCTCACTGAGTGACCTTGTACTTGCTAATGTCCAAGCTGAGCTCTCTGGTCTTCATCACGGTGGCTGTCGTGTTTATGACCATTTCTGTCCTTTCTTCAGGAGATGGGTCAGACAAATCTTGATCAAATGTTTTTGTAGTTTTGAATTGCTGACTGCATATTGAGAACGTGTTGTAACTAACTTTAGTATAATAGTTTTCATCTTTCCCAAAGGGGTGCCAATAATTTTGAACCGGTAAGTTTGAGACTTACTGTAGCTCTTTGAAAAATGTGATACCAAAGTAGATGGATAAACTAAAAAGTGTGTGTCTTAGTCATACAGTCGCTCTTAAAAGGGCACCTGTCTGGTGCTCGTTTTTTTAGCAATAAGGATTTACACATTCCTCAAACTTCTGGATTTTTATGGGTTTTTTACTTCTGGATTTTATTCAAAAATCCAGAAGTTTGAGGAATGTGTAAATAATTTCACTGGTAACTGTACGTATCAGATCATGTTGCATATGAGGTGGTGACCATAACAGCATTGTCAGCTTTAAAAAAGCTCAATGTTTCAACAGCAAGGTTTATTTCAAGAGTTTTGGGAGGATGAAAGGTTCATACTGTTCTAATCCAGTAAAGCATGGCAAACAAATTTCTGGAGTCTGCTGTAAAGAGTGGATTGAAGGAAGATAAAGCTAAGTGTTCTTTGTTGTTCCATCGCAATCTGCAAGTTTACTTTGCCAATTTTCTAAAGCCCAAATAGTGCCTACATGAACAACTTGCAGAAGAAAAGCACTGTCACTTTTGGGTTTTTTAATCTTCCCATGTGCACACAGGGGTGTGCCCTTTTCAGGTCCTCTTGAAATTTTGGCTCGTGTCACCCGGTTGGGGATAAAACCATTGCACGAATAATGTTTCACTTGTCCCAACCAAAAACATCCTTAGCTCAAGGAATAGGAAAAGTGCACAGGGTACTTCTGTACCTATGGATGTTGCCTCGCCAGCCTCATTTTGAAGTCTTACTTACTAGCATTACGCACCATGACCCGAAAGTATTGAATAAAATTTTGGTCTTCTTACAAGCACTACCCATGACTTCACCTAGAAGTCTCGTTTTGCTCACTCCAGAAATCTGTTTGCCGCTTTGTATTGCCGTGACATCCCTTTTCTAACCGCCAGCTCACGAAGTAGCTCAGATGCGAGCCGAGTCCCGCCGAGCTTTGGCAAGCCGGGCCAGCTTGGAGACACCATTAACACTAATTGTCATTCTGGGGCACTCTTTACATGTGCAGTCAACGATAAAGTGGCGGTTACAAACAAGGTCTGCCCTAATCAAATAAGAGGAGTGCTACTGATGACTCGTGCGGGTGTTGACTGACAGCTTCAGCTGGCGAAGCTTTAGCATCCTACGACTGAGCTTCTTGTTACCTGACTAACCCAGCCCTCCCCACCCCTTCTTCCTGGATCGTGATGAAATTCATTGGATGACACGGGAGATCCCGGAGCTCGGGGACAACAAGGACGTGACGAAGAAGTAATGGGACTTCGTCCGTGGCGGCGGCGACGGCAATTATGACGTTGAAGATGTGTCCGGTCTCTCCCTCCCACCTCTGCGGCATTGGCGTCCTTAACATTAGGAGACGTATAAGGGTCGGTCTTGCTTTCGCTTGAGTGACGCCTTTAACCTTACTAAACCGCTACTTGAGGAAAAGTGCTGGGATGTATTTCTCACCAAGTATCACGTATGAGGCGGCTCAGGAGAGTCAAAGATGAACCCACCTGCTCTGTTACTTAACTTGTGAGTGAAGCAATAGCACAACCAAGTCCGGTAGTTAAGTCTTGCGGATATGAACGATGCTTCTTTATTGACGCTGAGGGTGCATGAATCCCCCCCCCCTTCGATGAATTATAGCTACTTCACACTCCCTCTTCCTCGCCACTTTTTCTTTTTCCGAACGGCCGTTCGCGCCTCCAAAGCCCGATGAACGCCACTTGACGGACCCTCTCGCGAAGCTCTCGGCCACGGAACGCATCAGTCTGAGAGAAGCCGGCGTGACAGGCGGACGCACACACGGAGATAAAATTATCACTTGGGTTTTTGCTTCCTGCGCGTCTTCTCTCCTCCATATCTTTTTTTGGGGCGGAGGGAGTAAAAAAACACATTCTTGGCGAAAGTGAGATGTGACAACTTTACATCCGCCATTTCTTGAAATAGGAGGGGTGTGAACAAAGTTATTGGAGTTGCAGCGAGGACTCGAAAAGTCAGTCACTTCTCACGCTGCATTTCACAGAGAGATGTGATTATTTTGACGTGTTCCTAAGCCAGTTGGTGGCTTCTTCTGCGTCTTTTTGGCCCGTAATCCCCGCTCTCGCTCGCGTCACTCTGATCTCGGCGGACTTGACAGCAACGACGACCCGGAGAGGTCACCAGCTGATCGCGAAAAAAGTCCTCGTCCGTCGTCTGGAGTGATTTGCTCTAAGTGAATCCCAAAGTGGCCGCTCTATCTAAACTGGAAGAGGACCAAAGGGCGAGATCGCGGCTGCTCCGGTCTGAAATCGAGTTGCCGATTTCCACTTTTTTTCGTGGACGACGCGTCTGCATTTCCCATCTCCGCTTATCGATAAGTGCGAGCGTGAGAGGAGGAGGAAGAGGAGAACCAGTCTCGTTTGCTCACCCTCCCCAAGTGCCCGGAACCACCCCGATTATACACAGCACCGGCGCAACTCTAACGCTGCGTGCACGAGAGAAGAAGGAAAAGAAATTGAAATTGGAGACCCGGCACGGGCAGCGACCCGTGTTAATCCTCCGGTCCGCAAGTGCTGCCTGGCTTTCGTCGGGGTCCAGAAGTGAGCGGCGATGAAGTCTTGGAGGGCCTTCTCGGCGGCCGTTGTTCTCGTGACAGCTCTGCTCTGTGATGCAAGAAGACACATGCGCAGAAACAGCCACCACCGCCATCATCTGGAGGCATCCAGGATGATGACGAGGCAGGAGCTGCACGGTGGCGGCTTGTACGCCGTTGACCTGACGCACACACTCAACGAGATGGCGCCCCTCACCAAAGACGGATCTCCTCTCGAAGCAATCAGGGAGCGTCTGGACGACGGATATGGAGCGAGGTAAAGAGAAAGAAAGAAAAGGACGCAGGGTGCATGTATGTACAATACAGCATGTCAAAATCGTGCGGCCGCATCGACAGCTTGCATTACAATGTCGCTGGGGGGGGGGGGGGGGGGGGGGGGGTTATGGGTGGCAGGTGAAACAACAAAAAAATTGTGGGAAAATATTTCGCAAAATTTTTGGGGTCTTAAAACGTCGAACCCTTCAACCCCCCCCCCCCCCCCCCCCAGCGACATTGTAATGCAAGCTGTCGATGCGGCCGCACGATTTTGACATGCTGTATT
>JAAUXU010069230.1_pt1 | contig 21181 bp, 16 predicted proteins | sample 7278151 | NCBI WGS metagenome assembly JAAUXU01 (sample SAMN14350113, study PRJNA611818) | marine sediment metagenome | isolation source: surface marine sediment (1.8m) | place: French Polynesia: Moorea | collected 2018-08 | reverse complement strand
TGCTGTGTTCAATTCGGGTCGATTTTTTGTCATTTTTTACCGTTTTTTTGATAACATAAGTTGTTTCCTCCCGCAGCCAGAAATGTGTAAGTTTTTATTTCCAGGTTAGGATTTACTTTTTTCCCCCCCCCCCCAAAAAAAGAGAAAATGGTCAACCACCAGATTACTTTCAGACACCCAGATTTTCATTATCTAAGTCAAGGGCAATAATCGAACTAAAAACATCAAATTGGACACTTTTTTCGGAACTGAGGGAGTAATAAATATCTCCCTTTTCTAAGTGCACACTCATGAATGGACGGAAGGGGACGAATTTTAGAATGAAGTTTAGTTTAGCAGCCTCGAACCAAATCTGCCTCGTTAGCCACAGATTGTCCCTTACCGATGTTTCCATGACTTTTCTTCGACCCTTGAATAAATGAATGTACACCTTTGACACGCCCATGTGCACACACTGACTCACATACACGCCACGTCCATGTACACATCATCCAACACTCGCTCAGTTACACGCTTTAGTGGTTGTGTACTACCAATCGTCAACACACACGTACAGACGCACCGTCAGCGACGAAAGTCATCGTACACCAGCGATTTTTGCACTTTTCCTGCCTGCGTCAGAAGAAAGAACAGATTGCAAATTGGAAACTCAGTGTAAAGGCAAAGATTTGTATGAAGAAGATGGAGGGCCAAAAAGTTCACAGCACATTTTGAACACGTAACTTCATTCGAAGCATAAAACAAGAGGTCACAACTTAGCACATCACAGACTAGGGGGTACTGGATGGTATGCACCGGGGAACCTCCCCAGTATATGCAAAAACATATCAGCGGCAAAGCCCTGACAACACTATCACAGCCAATTTTTTACTATTCTTGGGCTTGTGCAGTGAAGCAGGTTGGCCCACTAGTCCACCACCAGCAGAACAACCCCAAAGCACCATGTCTTCTATGCTTGACTGTAGGGACGATGCAGGAAAATGGTAGGAGCTGACCAAGCTTCTGATCTGATGAGTACTTTGAAGACAGCATATTGCCCTGAGTGCATTTTGCAGTGCACTCTCCACTTTTCGTCCTGCCTCCCGTAATCCTATGATGTACACTGTGTAACTCACTGGAGTCTGACCATCTTGTCAGTTGTTGCATGCGAGTTCATACAGACACGCAAGGTCAAAAACAGGCCAGAACGACCTATTATTGTTGTAAAGAGAATGCGTAAAAGGGTTTTCTTTGTAAAATGTATTCGCCCCAATGTGCATGAGGCCAACTTTACAATCAATTTGTCTCGTGAAATATCAGAAATACTAATCCAAAAGTTAACAGGATCCCCAGAACCAGCGGGTCGACTTCACATCACTTTAGCTCAGCCATTTTGCATCCAATTTTTATCATTTCATCAATAACAGAAATGTTTCACTTGAACTTCATATTTCAATAGCTTCAATAGCAATAATACAAAACAACTAAAGTATTTGTTTCATCAATTAAAATATTTGCCCCTGGCGCCAATGCTCCTCCTCGGCATCACTTGTTTTGCTGGTCCAGCTGCCACTGCGGAATCGGTAGAAGCAGTAACATTGGTGATAGCTTTTGATAATCTTGTTCACGTTTTGAATATAATATGCCAATTAGCTTTAAGCTAAAGTTGCCAGCAACATGAATTTTTAGCCCAACCGGACTCTTGTCATGATTATGTTGGCATTAAAATGGCCTGTGTCTTGGCCAACTAGGTGATTTGGGTATTTTTGATCCTGTTCATGTGATAAGTACATGGACATGAAGCAGGTTCTGTATCTACTCCTAAGCAGAGTAAATACGCAATACGTTTTATGAGAACCCATTAAGGCATGGTTTTGTAATGCCAAAGACAGGACTTCGATATAGTCAACAGCTTCCATGTAGGAAGAACGTTTTTCCCGATTCCCCAAAAATGTGGCTATATCGAAGTTTGATTGTACAGTAGAACGTTAACTTCGTCATCTCGCTCGGTCGGCACGGAAAAGTTGACCGAGTTGAGGTTTGTTCACCACTGTGGAAGGCCCCCAAACCATGGAGTAGTGAAAAAGGAGATATACATCAAAAGCACGCAAGAAACGAGTTTAACTATCAGTGTCTGTGAACCCAGTGTTTTGGGCGAAGGTGCAGAAGTATGGGGCAAATGATTCTGTGTTCTCACTCCTGAGCTCTCATACCTCTGACAAGAGGTTATGGCAGTGAGAGGTGTAGGAGGTACAAGAGCAAGAGCAGTGAATCATTCTCCACCTGCGCCCAAAACATTAAGCCCACACCCTTGACTTCCACAATTGATATGCCATCAACCACTGAAGCCCAAATGACGACCTGATTGATACCCCCGCAGGATTTTCACAAGGAGATTCAAAAATGGTGCTGCTGAGGCATCTAACATGGCAGAAAAACTCTGAAAGGCATCGGCAAAATTGTTGACAAAGTCCTACCAAGCCTGAAAGTTGACTATTGGGATAGTTTTCCGTAGTAAAACATCGGTAGGCAGTCAAAAGTTGCCCAGGTTGACTATCTGATGGGTGACAAGGTCTAGATTGGACTGTACTCTGTCCAGTCCAAGATCAGCTCCCAGTCGGTGGTGTTGACCTTGGCCTCTGCGCAGAAGCAACAATGAGATCGCCAATTCCCACCTCTACTTGGCACAGATGGTGACCGATGACGCGATCGGGTCGTGATTTCCTAGTTCTCAGCTCATCCCTCTGGTCAGACGTGATAAACTGATGACAAAGCTTTTTTGCCGAAACCTTAGCCCACTTTTCCTGCTGAGCTGACTGACCTTTATTTTTTTATTTTCTGCATATGAGCATTTTATCGGCATATGACTTTTTGAGGCGCAATCCTGCCTGGTCGGGCCCGGTTCTTACCGGAAAAAGATCTCGAACTACGCCCTTGTCTGGGCGGACTCGACCGTTCTGGTCGTTCTCCCTCCGTCCCCACTGGGCCCGACACACCTCTAAATCTGCGACGTCATCCAGTCCCCTCCGCGCTGTCGCGTCGAAAGAAGAAGCAGCAGGATCAGGAATGCGGCGCCGGCGGCACTCACGTAAACACACAAGGTCGAACAGTCTCGAACTAGTCCAAGTTTCGCAAGACTTTCTCCCCTTCTCTCTCGACAAGAGGACGTCGGCCGTCGGCGACTGTCCGATCACCCCCTGCGGCTATCAGATGGTGGCGTCCCCGGCACTGCCGCTGCTGCTGTGGGGCGGCCGCCGCGGACATGACGGCTGCTGCTGCGGCGGCGGCGGCCGAGGTCGACGACGGGAGCGACGGAGGTGGCTTCCTGTTCTTGTCTAGGACGGCGGCTACCGTTGCTCTTGACTTCTTCATGGCGTCGTCTCCGACCTCCATGGCCGTGTCGCTGCTGGCAGGGGTCTTGGTGCTACTGATCCTAGGAGACAAACGACGCGTGCTCCAATGTATCCGATCCCTGTGGCCTTCGTCGACTTCTTCTGGAGCGACTGCGTCATCTTCGCCCACTCTGCGTAAGAGGCGCTCCTCGTCTAGGAACTCCCCGGCCAAGTTCCTTGATGTGGACGATACCGAAGATGAGGAGCAGAACCGAGGAGCCAAGAAGTCGACCGTCACGAACAAGGCCCTCAACGGTAAGGCCATAATCTTTGATGAAGTATGGTTTTTTTTGTAATGCGCAGAGACCATGTTGGCTTTCTCGTCAGCTTATTGTAGCATGTACGTACGTGTGCTTGTCTCATAGGCATACATTAATGTTAGTTGTTTAGATGCAGTACGAACACAAACCACATGTGAACTTTTTGCCTCGACAGATTCGGACTCTCAGGCGGCGGATGACGAGGAAGAGGTGACGACCACAGACGCAACGCCGCTCAACTCGCCCACGGCACGCCCCAGGGGGAAGGGGAATGGCACGGAGGCGGCCGCTGTCGCCACCGCGGCCACCGGGCTGTCCCGCAGGCAGAAGAAAAATCGACGTCAGCTTGGAGGTGGAGCTGGAGACCGCAGAGAAGAACCCTGCCCAAGTGGCAAGAAGAAGAAGTGGGGCGAGGTCCTGAGACAGTATGAGAAGCTTGATCTGTCTGATGAGGAAATCTACCATGCTCTACTCCGTTACTTGCACGATTGGAACTCGTTGAGGATATTCGGTTTTCCTATGGCGTCCGCCCTCTACCCCGGAAAGGCTTGCATCTTGTGTGGGACATTTGAGGAATTGGATGAAGATCAGCAGCAGCAAGAAGAACAAGAACTGAATCCCAACGCTGAGGAGTTTAAGCCGAGGAGCCAGCGCAAGGACGAAGATGTCTCGACGACCAATGAGACTAGAAACGTCAAAGGCAATGGAACTATAAAGCTCTCACCTTCCGGCCACTTGCTCAGCCCCACTGCCGAGGTCTTCGTGCCCAAAAGCCATCAGTTTTATGTAAGTGGCGACGCCGCCCCCAACGCCACAGCGCTTCATTATAACCCAGCAGCTGCTCTGGCGCAACAACATCAGTACGACTGTGAGGAAAGAGCTCTGGCGGCAAAGCGGCGCCAGCAAATCGACCCGAGTGCCAAGACCTGCATGCGATGCCAGAAGACATTCTACGTGTGTAAAGAGACCGGCGTTTATCTGAGGCCGGAGAAGTGTCTGTATCATTGGGGCAAGTTGCATCGCTCTCTTTATCACTGCTGCGGCCGTCCCAAGAACCACGCGAGCTGCACTGAGGCCAAGTTGCACGTATGGAAAGGCGTGGAGCCATCAGAAATCATTCATTACTACAACGATTTCGTGATGACTCGCCAGCCGAGGACTGCTGGAGTCAGCGCTGGCGTCTACGCCATGGACGCTGAGATGGCGTTCACGGCAAGCGGTCTGGAACTCGTAAGACTGACGGTGGTTGGGTTAGACGGTCGACTTGTGTATGAGGCATATGTCCGTCCGGACGATGCAATTATAGACTACAACACCCGTTTTTCCGGTCTCAGCGCGCGCGATCTTGACGGCGGTAGCGTCCGGCGTTTGACTGGCGGCAGCATCAAGACGTTGCGGGAGGTGCAGAACGACCTCATGGGATTCCTTACCTCCGAGTCCATTTTGGTCGGCCACGGCTTGGAGAACGACCTGCGAGTGCTCAGGCTGGTTCACATGAACGTGATCGATACTGCTTTGGTGTTCATAGGCGAGGGCCAGCTACGTTATTCCCTCAAGGTGCTTGCTAAGAAGCTGCTAGGCAAAGACATCCAGACGTCCGACTTTGGGCACGATAGCAAAGAGGACGCCACCACTTGTATGGAGCTTATCCTCTGGAAGGTGCGTAACGATCGTGCCAACATTTGAATACGTCAGACAATAGACAGTTACTACTACCTCCTGGAACATTGAAGCAACCAACCCCTCGCTCTAACGATATTTTATCCTTCCACTACCAAGCACCTTCAGCAAGTTTAATACCGAAGACAAAGAGATAACGGATACTCCCCTGCTTAAGGTCAGTGTCTGTGAATGCATAAGTAATAACGTAAGCGGGAAGTCTAGCAAGAGTCTCAAATACTCCTTAAGCTCAGTGAAATACAGCTGTGTCACGAAATAAACAACAAAGTGATGTTGGTCTTTCATGTCTTAGCTAAGGAGAAGGAAATCTGAGGCTTAATTTTATCACTCGTCGCAAGTCCCGGAGACTGTTCTAGGTGCCCTCTCTCCTAGCTCTTGTTCTTGAGTTCGGTTAATCGTTCGCCCCATCCTGTCGACCAACATCTTGTTCCTCTGTGTGTACAGAAAGAAGTTGCTGCACCCGAGGATGAACGATATACCTGCACTAAGGAGGAGGAAAGCGCCTGCGAAGGTGTCGAGGGTGGCATCATACAACTCCCTGAAGATGGCGGTGCCGACCAGGGGCATCGTAGCCGACAGGAAAGCAATGGCGGAGAAAAGTCCTCCAACCTCATCTTCATGCACGCTCTTGGTAAATAGAGCTCTTGCCAGGGAATACTGGGAGATTTCCATGAGCAGCAACGTTGATGCCAAGTAGAACTGCCACAGTTCTACTGTGAATGCCTCAGTAAGGCTGCACGTAGCGTTCAAGAACTGTATAACAGTCAAGGAGAGAGCATCGTGCGCATGAAGGACTTTGCTGATGTAAGGGGTGATGATAAACAGGCCGATAATGCCGGTGATGCGATCGTAGGCCTGCACGTAGGCGGCATTTGAGCCGTCAAAGCCTACGAAAGTCTTCAGCTGAAAAAGGTACAGAACTTGTTTTTGTTGAAGAAGCATCCAATACATTCCATAGATGAATAGCTGAATCACGAGTAGCAGTCTCAGGTTGTTCTCTCGCTTGCGAAATACGATACGAAGCATCTTTGAGAACGGATTCCAAAAGAAAAATTCAAAATAAGTTCTTAAAACAGACTTCTGTCCCTCTGATTGTTCCCTCTCTTTCTTCAAAGAGGTTACCTCGAACCTTCTTTCAGGTTCCCTTATCACAAATAAGAGGTAGAGGATAGCCAAAGTGATGCCAACGATCTTAAAAAGGAAGCTGGCCCAGTAACCGCCCCAATGAAAGACCTGAGGTGATAGCAGGAGACCAACCAAGAGGCCAGACTGTTCAAAACCATCAAATCTGGCAAATCTTGAAGCTCGTTCCTCCTGGTTAGTTATTGCATTGCCCATTCCATAGTATCCCAGGTAATAGACAGCAAAGCCTCCCAAGAAATAGAATAAGTTCTCCAAGTACATGAACTCCAGGGGTAAGATGTCGATCCACAGATAAAAGCAGAGCTCCACAACGCCCTGCAGAAGCGCTCCAATCATGGGCATCAAAAGCAGGGGCTTCAGTCCTATGTTATCTGACAGAGCACCAGCAAAGAGAGCATAGACGACGCCTGGAACGGCACTGATGAAGACACTGTTTTCTTGGAAGGCGTTCACGACTCGTTGGACCTCAGTCTCTATGGCATCGTTCTCAGGTGCATCCAAGTTATCACAAATGTCTTCAGAGTATCCGAGCTCATAGTGGCACACTTGTAGAAACTGGAGATTTGCCACTTGAAGAGCTCCAGTGCCCGTTATTTGAGAGGCCACGTATACGAAGTGCATGGGCTCCAAAGTCAGGGACTTGGCGTAGGACACGATCCAGGAATGCGCGGTGGAGAGCGACATTGGATGAGCAGTTACAGACAGGCTTGGACTGTACGCGTGCACCTCAAGGTAGGGAACCTCAAAGTGATGCCTCGGATTGCTGCATCACTTTCGTATGAGAGCATGAAGTTTATCGGACAAGAGCCTTCTTTCATGTCCTTTAAACCGCAAAAATCTCGTTCGTACGTTCTTTGAAACACTTGCCTATCTCGTAGGTCACGATTACATAAAGGAACTGTCAATTTGTGAGTAACCACGTCTTGGAGCCTTTACCTAGGTCTAGAAGAGAGACTTACGTTATTCCAGAGACTTTGGCGATATCTCGTGAAAACACCGTGCAGTCCCAACTGGCCGTATGAGTCTCAAAAAAGTCTGATGCATTTGTTGTTGTGAGCAACTGGCCGTCCCAGCTGTCCACAGAGTCTCTCTGAGGAGACAAGAGGCAGTGTCCGACTGCCAGCACGAGTCCAATGGCAGCCATCAACAGCAATGCTGACGTGAAGGTGTCCAAGGTGGCGTCATACTAATCCCTCTACGCAGGAATGCTGGCAAGAGGTAATGTAGCAGAGAGAAAGGCTATTTCAGAAAAAAAAAGTTTGAACTTCATCCATTTTCACATTCTCGGTAAAAAAAAGGGCTGGAATCAGCGAGAATTGGCATAAATAGGGGAATATGAGCGAGACAGAACTGCCACAAAGCCATCTTGAGCTCAGGGAGGTAATTGAGTGAATAGTCGTTCTGGATGTGTATGCTGCATATGAAGAGCTGGATGATGATCAAATGATCAATTGTCTTATCGTCTGCCGAAATCCGCTGGCAACATCACTGAAAACTGCTGCGCTACGTAGAAGTGGAAAAAGTAAGGCGACCTGGGACTTGCTTCTTCCAGCTTCTGTGACCTCCCCGAACTTGAAATCCTATCGGGCTCCCTCACCACAGGCAGCAAGTACTGAACAACATTGATTCGTACCCGGTCGTGGCGGCCAAAATGAGCAATTGTGGTGAGCTGAGTGCTGCCTGTGCTCGCTAAGCCATAATATCTCACAAAGTATGCTGTCCAGCGTCCAATGAGAGCAAATACGTTATCCGGGTAGAAGGGCTGAACTGACAGCACGTCCATCCGCAAGGAGAAGGCCATCTGTGCCACTCGGGAAAGCAGTGGGCCAAGGATAGGAAAGAAAAGTTGCGGTTTCTATCCAATGTTATCCGTCAGGGCCCCGACGAGCAGGGATCAGAAAGCAGAAGTCAGTGTGGTAGGTGAAGTAGGAGGACACCTTCTCGTGGTTGACGTCGCTCTGCACCTCGGACTCGATGTCTTTGTAATCAAATAAATCGTCGAAAACTTCTTTACTGCAGTTCAATTTCTCGCGGCAGACGCGCAGGAACAGCGGATTGGTGGTGAGCTGCGTTCCCGTCACCACGACCATGGACAGGATGTAGGTCCTGCCTTCCTTCTATTGCTTCTCTATCATTGTGAGGCATCAATCAATACGAAGCATTGGCTCAGTCCTGCTCAGTCGTGTCGACCAAACAGAGGGTTGACGACAGACGTCACCGCAAGTGTATACGTTGGCTCCATATAGCACTACCGTATGTGCCGCGCAGTGTCTCCAAATTGAGTTTCACTGAATTAGAGTTTGAAGAGGCCGAACTCGAATTCGAGACTCGATTTTCTTTTGTAAATTCAACCTAATACGAGATTATAAGCGAGGGGTTAATCTGCAGCTACGGCAGCATGTCTTGTCAGGCTCATTTTGACATATTATATACATAAGTCATGCATGGAACAAAAAGTGCCGTATAAAGTTTATAGTATGTTCATGAAAAGTTTAAAGTTCTTGACAACCTCATTTTCTAGGAAGATGAGGCCTACACCTGAAGATTGCAATTCATTGAAACTGGAGACTACGTATCATATGTAAAAGTCTGTGAGGCTGGAAAGACAGAGAAAATTCCACAAATACTAGAAATCTGAGGCGACTGCGTGTCACTTTAAATACATACTGGTAAGCTACCACAGGTAAAAATATAAAACATTCATTGGCACTTGTTTATTCTACACGCCTTCTGTACGTAGTGAATAACATTTCAAAGTGGGCCTGATTAGACGCGCCGCTATGGCTGCAGATGAACCTCTCGCTCGTAGTCTCACATTAGCAGTAAAATGATGAAACAGTCGAAACTTGATATAACAAATTTTCCCGTCAGCAGCCGGTCGAGTACTCAGCTGAGACGCTTACAGCAACGGGTGTCAGTAATTTTATGAAGAAATCTATTCGGAAAGTATCTTTCGTTCGTATGATATTTCCTATATCGAGAATCTTCACAAAAGCAAAATTTACTATATCGAAGTTTGACTGTAGTGAATAAAGTCGAAGTTTTGGTAAGGACACAAAAAAAGTTATTTCATCCGTATCTCCAAGAATGCCTCATTCGGCAAATAGATTTTCAAAACGAGGTTTCACAGATGAATTCCTTTAACTGCAGAAGCATCCCTTGCACGACAGTAGGCACCAATTATAAGGTCATCGGAACTGAGGTCGAAATTCCTAATTCCCAAGCAGAAGGACCATTAAATGACGTAAATTTGTGCCTCTTACAAGTTCGCTGTCCGCTGCTTAAAAAAAAATCGTTGTCCTTGCGACAACGATCTCAAAAATATTTCTTTGAGAATCGCAACCCCTGTTAGTTGAGGTTGCACTGCACACACAGGCAAAACTGCATGATTTTCTGTCAAAAAGTAAGGGGCTTTCACCTAGCCCCTCTTTTTGTTGGACAAATTTGAGAGAAACGTTAAAAAAGGCCGTTTCTGTCTCTCTCAGGCAGCCAAAACTTGATAGGTTCTTTGGAAAGTCACCCATGATGCTGAAAGTTGCGTAAAATGTGTTCTCTTCGTTGTGAATGACTATAGCTTATTAATAATTTGAAAGACACTTGTGAGTTCAAAATTACCAGATCTCCTGTGTGATCTTATAAACTACTGTGCCTACTGTATTTCACTTCATTGGCCTTGTGCGTGCTTTTGGCGGCAGGAGCTGGAAACCCATTGCATGTAAGGCACTAAGCCTCATCAACTCCCAGTTGTGTAATGGGACAATGGGAGGTGTTGGGACAATCCCAGCGTGCAATCATAATTGGGCAATGCAGCCACTACATTGTTTGTCAGCAGTAGTGAGCACCAGGGTTGCCAAAAAGGCGGACACAAAAGTCGCCCAAAACATTAGAAAGAACGATCAAACACTAAAGAAGAGGGCCAGTCAAGAAATACCGGGCAAGCACTTCATAAATCCAAAGAAGGAGCAAAAAAATCGGTCAGATCGGCCAGAAAAAAACAAACATGACATGAAATGAGCCCAAGGTGGTCAGACTCAGTTGAGTCTAAGCTGTACCATTGTCCAGCTGGCGCCAGCTCACAAGCCAAGCGTGTCACGATATTGCGACACAACCCTGACTGATATAACCCTTACCGACACAACAACGCCGACCTTGTTACGTCCACATCTCATGCGTACCAGCGGGGTCGGAAATGACTTACACCCTCTCATGCAACCATGCCCGATAAAGCAAAGCTCACTAACCGTTTTGCACCATCAAACAACCATTGTCACAATGGCTTTCTCCTTCACCCGTAACAAAAGTGACAATAACAGCGTTTCACCATTTTCAATGGGTTCTACAATTCATTCCTCACCAAATGGAGGTGCTGCAAAAAAGGACATTGACTGCTGGGCTGTCATTTTCATCAAGGACGGTAAAGTCCATGGTTCCACTGCCATCCCAGTCAAATTAAGGCAAAAGATTGGACGGATCAACTCAAAAGTGCAGCATCCATGACATCTAATGAGCTTCCTGCCGGTTTCATCCGTCGCCAAATGGGAAGTGCCAATGATGAAACCTGCGCCAACCTAGTAAAGAGGACAGCTCTTAAAAGGGTAATCAACAGCGTGCAAGTGGTGAAACACAAAACCACCACCAAACCAGGTCAACGTCGCTTCAGGAAGTCGGGCAGCTTCCAGCCCAATATTTGCAATGGCCCCTGAAGGACACAGACAACTCATGACCGTAAGGTTCTTGTCAACTCATCTTATGCAGTGCTGATGGAGTGAAAGTCCTTGAAATTTCTGCTGGAAAAAAATCGGATGTGTAACAGCAGCTCTAGGTTTGCACCTCACTGCGCATGCCAGCTGTACACCAAACACGCACGACTCAGCATTTGCTTGTGCAACTTTCTCACTCATGGCAAGAGAGACCAATGCCACTTTCAAGGACCTCTACCTTGCCTTGCGTGATGCTCTGCCACGTGATTACACAGGGCCAACAATTGTGCAACGGTGTCACGCATATAAGGAGTCAAGCAATGTCATCAAGACTTTGGGTTTGGCATTAAGTGGCAACAGTACTGTCTTCGTGGACCCTGATGACAAGACGAACGACAATGTGGACGAGTCTCGAGCAACGTTCACCGTTGAGGACGACGATCTGGATGAGTCCTGAGGAGCTACGAGTCTCCAGTCTTGTCCACACCCATAGTGATACCTCCAGACTGTCAAGACCCGTCCACACTCGTAGGCAAAGGAGTTGCCGTCCAGATAGGCATTACCGTCCAGATCATTGATGTCCATGTGCTTATGTTGCTCTCCTTTTTGTAAACAAAACCTATCTACTATGTTGATAAGGTTTTTTTTGTTTGTCGCACTCAACTGTGTCAGTGGGGGTTGTGTTGGTAAGAATTGTGTCGAGCTGTCGTTAAACCCAAGCCAAGAAAGTTTAGCTACGTGAGCTAAGCCGTAAGGCATTTTACAACATGCTATAGCATGATTAAACTCAGAGGTACAAGATTAAACTTTTGCTGCAAAAGCCAATGAATGCATGCCCAACCTTACTGATACTGCGGTGAGGAAATTGGACTGGAACACTTTATTCCATGCGGTCTTCTCCTTGCGACAGTCCTTGTACATCAACATGCAAAGAACAGGACGCGACTGTTTCAGGACTATAACGGACTGTTGCAAGAGCCTCAGCGTCTTTTGCAAGACGCTGTTTAAGCGTCTCCGACAAGCAAGACGGCTTCGTTAGTCGACTGTTCTGGACAATTCCAGCATGGATAGTCTGAATGCATCCTGGCAGCAACGCCCTCTCGCCACAGGCTCGGTAGTGGGTGGTCCTGCTGTGCGTCATGGTGCTGCACAACCCTATTTGCAACGCACGTACGTACTACAGGACCACCTACGCGTCCTTCTGCTAGAATTATTGCGTGAATTGCTCGCCACAAAAGATGCCTGTTTACCTTGAGAGCACAATACAAGGGGAGACAAATGATTCGCGTACGACCATGAAGGACATAATTTCCCTAGATATCCTTTGGGCTTCAAGACGAGGCAGCTTCTGTATTTTTTTCTTTGTCGCAGAAAGAGCAAGAGGTGGGAAGAATTTGTCATAACTGGAAACATAAAAGGCATGGATGGCCGAGATAGCAAAGAGTTAATGGAACGGTCATAAATCTGTGTAGCTCGCAGCCAACTTTCCTTTTAAAGTGTGAGACAGTAAGTACACACCCCTAAAGGATTGGCCACTCTACTCAGGAGCTTACGGATAAGACACAAGAGAAACGCACCCAGATTCCCCCTCCCTGATGGAATTCAGGGCCACGTAAAGGTTACAAATCATATGAGCCCCCGTGACCCGCCGATATCTCTCCTCTCTCTCTCGATATACAGCGCCATTATCTCTCCAGCCAGCGCATAATACGTATGTTGTGAACAAAACGTATACGTTGTAGTTCCAGCCGGAGTGCGGCATCCATCCAGAGAGAGAGAAAGCACGAATGAAAAACTGGCGAGCCTTTGTTCTATACCGCAGAAGTCACTCCACCAGACAACTGACGCTGCCAGCGCATGACAACAACAGCAACAACAACAACAACGGCAATGCAGTAGCCAGCAGCATTCTCTTTGCAGTACGTCCAGCCAGAAGCACTTACAAAATAGCCTTCGAAACTCCTCCTGCACTGCAGAAGAAGATGAAGTGGCCCTCCTCGCCCGCCCGACTCACTCACCGTCCCTCAAGGCGTCCTGTCTGGCCGAGCGAGCATCCTGTGTTCTACAAGAACTCCTAAGAATATTGACGGCCTCGAAAGTAAATGTTGAGAGGTTTCTCGTGAATTCGGCACCGCCGTTAAAGGACTCGCCCATCAACGGGATTCTCGCTTACGCTCTCGGTTCTGACTCATTAAATCCCCATTCTCCAACTACTTGGAATAAGAAGAATCCCTTCTTCTCCGCGCGCTTTGGAATGGCGAGAGCCTGGACTTGAATGCTTAATTAATGGACTGCGAACGCAGCTCATTTCGGTGCCGAGGATTTTTTGTCGGACATTTGCTAGTGGTTTTTTTGGGGCCATCTTATGTGCATGAAGTCGACCGGAAATGGCCGGAAATTGCCAATTTGGCCAGCTTTCAAAGTTTTTAGGTAGGAAAACATCGACTCCGTCGCTCCATATGGAGCATGAAATTACGTGAGACAATGAGAACATCACACTATCCACCAGATGTATTTTTTCTTTACAGTGAAGCTCTAATCTCAATACATACTGTGTCAACGTCAAGAAGTAGCTCACACAGAAGCACTTCTCAATTTTGCTTTATACTCTAGGTTCCCCGCGTCAACGCAGAAGGACGCTTTGGATGATTTTTAAGTACGCTCGTTTTACTTTGCTTCCTCATGTTTCATGAGGTAGGTGAGGAAGAAACTCGTGATGTCTTCAGTATTGACAGTGGTTCATACACATACGGTGAAGTACAGATGGGGGTGATATTTCTTGGGGGGGGGGGATATTTTTTGGGGGTGATAGTTCTTGGGGGAGGGTGGGTGGGGGGCATTCAAGTCTTAGGCAAACAATGACGGTTATCACGAGTTATTGTCAAGAACTTCCCAAATTTTGTGACTGGGATGTATAAGTTAGCTGCGGATGCGCGGGAGATATTTAGTATGTAGGCAAAATCACGAACAGTGTCTTAGGGATATGTTTGTCACACAGGCAGGTGGGAAGATCTGGCCACAGAGTTGGACTTCTTCTTTTTTGCACAGGCAGAAACGATGACAGGGGAACTTTTGCACAGCTTAACAGTCCAAGCCACTACTTCTATTCATCCTACAGTTGACAATTCTTCATTGCTACGTAGCAAACAAAGGCTTGCGCAAAGCACTGTTGCGTTTGGTTTACACACAAAACACGCAAACTTTCTTAACTCCCCCTGGGAGACAAAGTAACAAAGTCTGTCTTGGCAAGATCCATGCATAGATTGAGAAAGGAATGTAGTTTTTACCACACAGTCTTATTGAAGCCGCTTCATGTCTCCTCCGCAATGCTTAACTTATGGACAGTAAAAACGATCTGGATCCAGACCTATACTTTTACCTCCTTTATGGCTCTTGTACGAGAAGTTTTTTCCTCTACTTCTTCCCGGGGACTTTTGATTTCAAGGAGAAAAGAAAGAAAAACTTTTTTTTGCGGAGAATAATGAGAAACACAAGTCTTCTTCCACGACTTCAAAACTTTTTCGGTTGTGCAAAATTATTCTCTTCTACCCTTGCTCTTTTCTGTGTCACTACTGCTACCGCTACTGCTTTTGGAGGAGCTGCTGCTGTCGTCTTCTCCAGAAGGGGTCTTGACCACTCCTTCCTCCTCGTCTTCGTCGTCGCCTTCGTCGTCATCTTCTTCTTCTTCGTCGTCGTCATCACTCCCACCCAAGTGCCCTCCTCCGGGTCCGCCGCCGGTGTCACTGGAAAGAAACACCAACGGCGGGTCTGAACACGGCCCGGTTGCCGCACCGGCGGCGGAGGCCGGCGGCAGCGCCGCGAGGGACATGTTCGGAGACCGCGCCAGCGAGTTCTTGCGGAAGTTTTGTCGGATGTAGTCCAGCTCCCTCTTCTGCGCCTGAAATGAACACATTTCTTCAGCAAACATTTGCACTATTGCGGTGTCCCCCGAGTGTACCAGTACTGTGCATGTGGCAGTGTGTGTATTAAGCCGCACTCCTCAAGCTCGGATATAGAGCGTTGCTGTATAAGTATCGTATTTGAATAGTCCGTACCTTTGTACCCCACCCTTTACATGCAGTATGCCAAGGTAATAACAGTAAGTCTACTTTCCGTGCAGCACACGTACACCACTGCAGTGCACGTATCCACGCTCACTCACTCATTCACACACAGCAGGAGAGTGTTTGATCAACCTACCAAGAAGTAAATGGAGCGAAACTTTCAACAATTAGAGACTCAGGGAGGGTTTTTTTGACTCACACGACACTTGAAGAGAAAGCCTTGATTTTGAAATACTAGGTAGAAGTGGCAAGTTCATTTTTTCCCATTACTTCTTAATGGTTTTGGAGCTCCATTTTTCTTTGCTAGCTGCATGTTCCACACAGAGAGAAGGTAGGTAGTAGCAATACCTCAAGTACTCGACTCAGCTATACTTCAACACCCAGACCTGCCGTAGCTTTCTTCTCTCTGGCAGCACATTGGAGATAAGCATCACCCGGACTTTCTGTGTACTTATGTACCTCCATCCTCATTGTATGGTCCAATTTGTCTGCGAGGTGCGCCGATAACATTATGTGGGGGAGGAGGAAACCCCAAGAATCAAACGTGCAAATTCAATCATTTCGTCAGAGGTGAAATTTTACCCTGCTGAGGAGGAGGAGGGGGGGGATTTCTTCACCTTGAGGGGCCTCTTTTTCCGCCGCCTCGAGGCAAAAAGAAAGAAAAAAGCAGTGATCCCGAGATATGCAGGGTTTTTAAGCGTCTACCAGCATAAGAGTGGGGCCACCATCGTCCTCATCAGTCATCCCGCCACATGATGAAGGCGTTAAATGGTGAGCCTTAATTTGTCCCTCCATTCCTGAGGGGAGGAGGGGGGGAGAGAGGAAATTTAGCTTTGTGGAAAAGAATTCTGTCCATCAGACAGTTGTGCCACTCCGGAGTGCCGCATCTTGCGGCGTTTCTCCAGGCACGACACTGGGCAAACTCGTCGGTTGAGTCTCTGCACTTCGAGGAGTCCTGAGTGAGAAGAAGACTGCTCAAGTACGCGGACCAACAGCGACTCCTGATGTTTGGTTGAGAATTATGTCAGGAAAAAGCCGCAGCAAGACGGGGAGAGGACATAATTGGAAGGAACGCGGACAAGAAATTCTCGCTACAGCAATTGTTTCAGCGGGTGGAGAAAGAAAGGATCCTTGGATGCTTGACTTAATTTCTCCCAGGCTCTTTTTTTTCCTTCTTCTTCCTCTTCTTCTTCTTCTTCTTCTTCTTCTTCTTCTTCTTCTTCTTCTTCTTCTTCTTCCTCTTCTTCGTCTCTCCTGCTGCAGGGGTAAAGTAAAGAATGGCTCCACTTTCCTGCGTCTGAAGGCGCGCTTAACCTGGCGGAATTCAGCCAACGGCGACCGGCGACGGACTCATGTCCCAAGCCGCGCATGTGCAAATGAGCGATGACAAAATCCGCCCGTGCAAGAGCACCTTCAGCATGTAGCAGTTGGGGAAAAATGACTTCCCACTCAGATTCTGCAGTAGGAAAAAAGGGGAATAGGAAACAACTTCTCTTCTTGGCGCTGCTGCGTTTAACTTGAGAGGTTTTCTGCTGCTTGGGGGGGGGGGAATATTTTTTTCCCGGGGCCTCCTCAAGAGGAGGAAAAATTCTGCTAGAGATAAAAAAGCAGCGAGAAATTTGTGCCATGAAAGCCAATTCCTCACTTTAAATGCATAAAGCGTACAAAGCTGACAACTGTTATGCATGCCCATTACGGGAAAGTCCCATGATACTTGCGCCCCTGCCATTTACGACCCGACTTATCTGGCCCGGCTTATCTGCGACCGCATTTATGACTGCAATTATAATTTGTGAGTGTCTGACACATATTTGCCACACATGGTGAGCCAAAAAGTTGGTTGTTAGGCCTCCTCTTTAGGCCTTGTCTCGGACATTTACCAAGAACGTTCGTGCAAATGTGACTACACCAGTGCATACTAAACATGAGTCACCATTACCCAAAGTGGTTGAGCAGCCAATGACGATAAGTTAACGCCTCACGAGTTCACCTGCAACTCCTCACTAAGGTTGAGATGATCGTTACTCATTCATGGAGCGTTGGAAAATCGGCAAAAAGGTTGCGTCCGTGAGCTGCACCAGCAAACTGGTGTTCCCCGCACTTCCATCAATTGCGGTGGTCCCGTGCAAGGACTTCTTGCCAGGGATCAGAAACACTTCTCCCCTCAGCTACCGAAGCCGGGTGAGGTCCAGAGAACAATGGACACGCAGACTTTTTGCTGACCGTAGGATGATGACAGGCACGTCCATTTTGGCAGAACTGGACTAGATTGGAGGTGGACAATTGGACACCTCCGCTTTGCAGAGGCCGCCGGACAAAAACTTGCCCTCCATTTCATGGCCGCCAGCGCAAATTGCGCAGTGCAGCTTTTCTCGGGACACACGGTGCACTCGTGCTCCTGGAGGAGCAGCCACACCGGCCTGGTGGCGTCGGGGTGGCAAACGTGTCAGGTCGAGGCGTCGGTGGACACGCTGCAAGACGCACGGAGAGACGGGGCAATAAAATGAAAACAGGGCTGTCCCAGATTATGGAGAGAAAACATTCCGTGGCATAAAAATCTTCCGGCCTCTTCGTGCCTCAACCGTTATTTCACGGGCAAGGAAGAGATAAGAGGGCCAAGATAGCACTGAGAAGAGCGATGAAACCACTCACTCAGACAGGTAACCCTCACCCTGTTGGCCTTGGCCAGACTTTTAGGGACATTGTCAGGGACTCGTCACATAACAGCACAGACTCGCTCTCCTCCAAGTCTCCGGGATGCCTGCTCGGTGCGGGTCCCGAGATCTTCGTCCCGAAATTGGCGATATCCAAGTGTCCTCTGTCCTCACTGCTCGGCCTCATCACGACAACACAGGAAGGGGTTGGGGGAAGAAATGATTGGGAGGAGGTTGGCGACTCTCAGCATGTGTCTTCACATTACTCTTGCGCTTTTTTGTCTGGCCGAGAGGGGCACCTATTAGGTGCGCAAGCATGAGTATGTAGTGCTGCAGACACATTCTCGCCAGATGTGTGTTCTCTACAAGAATCTCCACTGTTTCCATCTGAAGAAGAGAGGAAGAAAAAAAAGTCGGGCAGTAAAAAAACGCCCCCAAAAGTGCCTTTCTTTTTTTTGAGGGGGGGGAGGAAAGAGGAGGAGGAAACATTATGGGTTAGTGGTAGAAGAACAGCAGTAGCGACAGACGCGCTGATTGGATGTGTAGGCCTCTCTCTCTCTCTGGCACGCACGCGCACACATACAAGTCCAGAAAATTAGAGCTGCTGCAGAATTCCCCGAGCTTGAGCGGGTCTTAAGGCGGACAACGGAGCGTTTGTATGCAGCCAGAGTGACTTCGAGAGCCTTTTTATCGTCGAAAAGCTCAGCTCATATGCATGCCTTTCTTTTGCTTTTTTTTGGCTTTTGACGAGAAAACAAACAGTTGTCGGAAGATAAAGATACTCAAAAAAATTTTTGGCTTCTAACACCCTTGAGGGAAAAGAAATATCGCTAAAGTGATGTTTACCTCGAGAACCTTATAATGGTGCTCCCTCTTGCGGTTGATCATGCGCATTCGGAACGGATTCAGGTCCTTGAAGGCGATCTGAAAAGGAGAGGAAAGTTTTTCTCTTTTTCTTTTGGGGGGGGGGTGATGTCATGTACTGCCAGATAACAAAAAAGGGATGTGTTGGAAATTTCGTGGACGTTTTCAATACTTTACCTTTTCCACACGTACTCTACTACATACTAGGCGAGGGGGGAAAATTGAAAATTTTGAAAGGATACACTTTAAGTTTGTCATCTCATGCCCAATAGTGTACAATAGTTAGGGGTGGGAGAATTGACCCTCCTCCCTCAATTGAGTTTCTACGCCCATATTATGCAGCTGAAGACGACCTGTGTGTGTGTGCGCCCACATCAATATGTCCACTGCAGTGTTACTTTTGGTACACATTGCAAGGTTGTGAGGAGGCTTTGGATGATCTAAAGTGTTGCCATGGATGGTCAACTATCAATCGTTATCACTTCTGGCATCAACTTGATCTGCACCGATTCCTGGTCTGAGTGTACAATTTCATGTGGAATCCCCAGCTCAACGCATGCAAGTCTTGCCACAGACGCTGAAAGAGACAGGAAACATGGACCTGGCCTAGTACGCACTTGGCCCGCGAGCCCCCAGTCTTAAAGTCAAGCCTGGCCACTGTATCACCAATGATGGTTGTGCTTAAAAATCTTGGCACAGGCTTGTGCGAGAAGAAATATAAACACAGCTTGCGAACTCTGTTGTTGCTGCTCAAGTTACCTAAGACAATGAACTGTGCAGCTCATATCTACTTGTCATCATGAGAACTTCTTTTGAACGATCTTAATGATCCAAGAAGTAACCATGTCAGCACTTAAATTCTCCCTCTTTATGGCAGAATTATGCATGCAAGAGACAAATTGCTTTTTCCTAGGGAAATTCGCCTACTGAAAAAAGGTGGAGGTGATGCTTGAATCCCCTTTTTTTCCTTGGTATTATTACTTCCGGAAGCTCCGAATTCGTTCTCAGCAAAAGTTTGAAAATAAACGACGTTCGACGACAAACGAAAAAAAAAAGTTGAGACGAATCTGAATGCTCAAGATATGACTCGATCAGACAGGTGCTCCCCAGAAAGAGATGTCATCCTGCTCTTGTCTGACAGAGACGCTAATTGACTTTCTCAGCTCTGCTAATTGTAGGTCTTTTCCAAGTTTGTCTGACTGCAGAGCTCAGACCGGAGGTGTCTGGTCGAGAAACTTTAGCTCGCTCAAGAGGTGGAAAGAAGAGAAAACTTCCAAACGCACCCAAGGGAAGAAAAGAAGGCAGAGTTGACAATATTTATGTGCTTCCTCTTCTATACTTCGCAGGTCCAAGAAGAACCCCCGAAAATCTGCTTTCGGGTGTGAAAAAGACCAAAGGAAAACAAATAGTCCTTTTCCCTTATTGGCAGCGGTTTTTCTTTCAACACTCGGTCCAAGGGGGGTGGGAGACACTTGGTGGGTTTGGTTTGGACCCTTTTTTTTGGGGGGGGGCGCCCTAAAATGGGTCGAGAAAAGTCTGCTGCCTGTCGAATTAGGTCTCCATTTGTCTTGTTCACGTAGTGAGCAATTAGTCAACTCTTTTTTCCCCAACTCTCACCTGCGTTGGTAGGGAAAATACCCCAAATCTTGGCATGCATGCGCGGCTCCGCTCGAAAGTCAAGCTGCTTTTTGGGTGGTGACCACACCGAGGAAAGTCAAGTTACTGCAGCTTTTTTTTTCCAGGCATTCTACTTGTTTGGGTTATCGACCAAGCAAATACGAGAGCAATAAATTCCACCTTTTTTCTTCCACAGCATGCGATTACTGTACGAACGCACGCCAGATATGTGTACGTCTTCTGGGGGGGGTAGAAAAGAGAGAAGGATGAGAAAAAGCTTCTACGGTTCCTTTTGCCGCATCACTGACTTTAGGTGCAGCAGCACATAGGGCACAATGCGTCCGTCTATGCACATGTTTGAGGCTTCGCACACTCCAGGGTCCAGACGCGTAAGTAGCTGGATACATTAGGCCTGATGATCCACGGCACGATGCTGTTCAGCTTCAGTGGGATGCGAAAATGAAGCTTTCTCGTGGCTACTGGCCTACTGTATTTTCACTCGGTGACGCTACCTACACAGTCTTTCTAGGCTCTCGACGAACATAACAAATTCGGACATCCTCCGGGTGCAGATGTGCCTCAGGTGCTTCTTTTCAATGACGTAAAATTGGATCGCTCATCCATCTTGCTATGTGGTCATCCCATAAGTACTGTGGGCCCCTCTTTGGACGGTACTTGATAAAACGTCTTTCATTGCGCCTGGACAGGTATTTTAGTAGCAGCACAGAGCAGAGCAAAGTTGTGAAGACTTCAGCCGAAACGTTGATGGGCGTTACAGAACTCAAACTGTAAGTTTTAGGAAGCCTAAATAGGGAGTCTCGCCCAAGT
>JAAUXU010024712.1_pt1 | contig 21185 bp, 21 predicted proteins | sample 7278151 | NCBI WGS metagenome assembly JAAUXU01 (sample SAMN14350113, study PRJNA611818) | marine sediment metagenome | isolation source: surface marine sediment (1.8m) | place: French Polynesia: Moorea | collected 2018-08 | reverse complement strand
GTGCTTACACAGCCATTTACAAAGCCTTTCACAACCTAGCACGTGGTCGCCGGACCACACAACATAGGTTTGGGGGGGCTGTGAAGGGCCTTGAAGGGCAGAGTCTCATTTTATTTTCCCCACCCTGTACAGTAGTAGTTGGTGGAAAAACCTTCTTCTTGTGCGTCTGCGATTTTTTTTCTCTTTTTTTTGCCACCCAAGTCCTCGAGAGGGGAAGACGAACTCGACCAAACAAAAAAGCATGACTGCAGTAATCGGGTATTAATGAGCGAGTGAATGACAAAGTTGCAGCAGCACCATCACTAACACCGACAACACCATCACCGACTGGTAAAGGTGTACTACGTGGGCACCTTCTGAGAGCTCTGCTAGTCAATCAGTGGAGTGCTTGATGGTCCCGCCAGTTGATTGCACCACTCAAAACACTTCCTCTGCCTTGCTGGAAAGCTATGTTGCATAGAGAGTGAAAGCACATTGTTATTATCGCACAAACACCACCAACAACAACGTCTTCATCACCTTCACTATTGCAGTAGAACTCGCTTATGAGGGACTTGCTTGGTAGGGACAAATTTTATTTTGTTTCATTACAGAATCTGAATGTGAAGCCTTGGGAAGTGCATTTGTATCATTGAAAATTTATCAACTTGGGAGAAGAATTCCCCACCATCAATCATTTATAAGGCTTTTACGAGGGTAGCAAAAAAAACTTTGTAAAGTAATCTCATCTCGTTTCAACTTTGTCTAGTGGGCAATAAAGCATCCACATTTGAAAAGATTACAAATTAAGGCCTCCCACAGCCTCAATGACGGCGTCTAAACGCTCTTCATACTTGCGCACTAGATAAAATCTAGATAAAGTCATCCCCATATTTATCAATTCATCAGGGAGGGACTCCACTCTATGAAGCGAGTTCCACTGTGTTGTCAATAATATGACTTCACTTTCTTAAAGTGCGCACTCTGTTTTCATCTTGCAGCCTCTGCTGTCCCAAAAGCATCAAAGACATCAACGACGAGAAAGACCAGGTAAAAAAGAAACCTAATTATTCACTTTCCTGAGCAAATCACTGATCTTTGACGAGTTCCAGGTCACGGAGACTCCGTGGACGAGAGCCTGCGGTTCATCCGGAGGGAGATCAACAAAAAGTGCCGCAGAGTCTACCAAGTATTCCTCTCTTGTTATGGAAAGATGCCGTGAAAAAAGTGGAAAAAAGTGCTCTCTGACCTTGAAAGGTCTGGTCTGTGATGACGATGATGAAACTTGTGTGTGTGCGCGTGCGTGTGTGTGTGATCTGTAGAGAAAGGCAGGGTTGAAGCCAGCTGCTGCCTGCTTTGCTGCGTGCTCCAGTACAGTTATTAACATGATCACTTCATGCACGGCGGAGCGAGAAGAGGAGCAGAAGGAGGCTTTGGAATAATGATTATGGAGATGCGTATGGACGACGTCAACATACTGGTAAAAGGAGGGGGAATCAAAACAATGCCCGTTCTTGCCTCTCGAGCAGACAAAAAAAAATGGACCGTACTCGAGTTTAGTAACCAACGATGTTTGTGTACAGTGGAAGCCGCGTAACCTTTTGTCACTCTTGCCTCTCCGAAGCAATATTTGCAACTTTGCCACTCCTCTCTCGACGCATGTGTCTGGCCGAGTCAGCGTGGGACAAGAGTGATGACAAGGTGTGTCAGGAGGGAGGGGACGAATTAACCCGCCAGAGCAGCGACAAAAAACACACAAAAACTAACAAATAGAGCATTAGTCAAATGCATCTGTGTCGACCGACGAGTACGTGGTAAGAAAGAAACCATCAAGAACGTCACGGATGTGATGCACGTATTTCGGTGAGTTGATGCAGTCAGTGTTAGTAACAAACAAAATGTCCGTCGTACTACGGTCCACAATAAATGTCCCTTACGTGTAGACGCATAACACTTCTTGGTCATAAAAAAATAGTCTTTATTCACTCGGGCCTGAAAAGACTTGACCCTTCCAATTCTAAACAACAACTAACAAACAAAATTAGTAATGAAGCAATCAAAATTAAGCTTAAGGAAAATGTTGGCAACCCGACGGGTGTGCTTGCGTAGGCTGTGGTGCAATAGCAGAAATCTGACGTTCAACAAGGTAGACGCAAAGGCCTTGAGCCCTCATAGTGAGAGCACATCGACCTCTTGTTGAAAAGCGCACAGCATACTGAGTCAGACATTTCTACTGACGTTTTTTTTTCATTTTTTTGGCTCGCTGAGTGCGCAGATGCCCGAGTGGAATTCAAATGTTCACGCTCACGTCGCAAATGGCATCACTGAAGGAGAACAGGAAGAGGAAGGAGAATGACAGGAGGAGGGAAAAGTCTTATTTGTTGTGCGTCACTAGTCCTCATCGTCCCTTGACCTTGGAGGAGCTCTTGTAATCCTGTTGGGAGCCTCGGCCCTTGCAGTGACGAGCTCAGAGCTGGAGGGAAAGTAAACCTCGCCCCTACTGATGGACTCGTCGATGTTGTCTACGTCGACGCTGAGGCCGCTGCCTCGTCGGTGATCGATCTCGGCCATTTCCGCCCGCGCCTTCTTGTCCCGCAGCTCCATGAACCTCCTGTTGATGGGTGATGGCGTCGAGAACATGAACATGAGCTTCGTCGGGTCGTAGTAGACAGTGGATGAGGACAAGTCGTCCGCTAGGGCAGAATTCACAGGAGGCGGCGAGTGACGCGGCGGCAGCGACGCGGGCTCGTTGCCGAAGAAGTGATGCGGCGTCAGCGTGACGGCCGTTGGCGTGGTGCTCTTCGTCGAGAACGGAGGTTTCTTGTGTCGGCGGCGCCGACGATGGCGACGGCGCGATTTCCCGTCGTCGAATACGAGGAGGATCTCAACGGGGTCCATCTGCGAGCAGTCGACCTCGCGCTCTATAATGGATCGCTCCGTCAGCAGTCGCTCGACGTCTTTGTGCCCGCCCACGCGCAGAATTCGCCGGTTCTGGATCCGGTGGCGCCGCCGGTTCAGAGTCACGGGGTCGCCGATGTAGCCATCATCGTCGTCGTCCGCCTCACAGCAAATACAGATCGTGTTGCGACGCAACGGCCGCGACGGAGGCAACAGCGGCGGCGGTGGCGGTGGCGGCGGCGGCGGCGGCGGTGACGGCAGTCGAGGCCGTGGTAGTGGAGGCAATTGTATTGGCAACGGAGGCGTTGCCGCAGTGGGCGTCGGCGTCAGAAAGAACTCGTTGTGGCGCTTCTTTTGCCTCTTCAGGTCGAACAAGCTTTCCTCGGCGTAGTCGTCGTAGTCGTAAGCATCGAACGGCTGTTGCAGAGTCTCTGGTTGCACGAACGCCGACGACGTCGGCCGGGGCTTCGACTGCACCACAGAGTCCGGCTTGTCTCGCCAGGCGCTCAGCAAGTGTTCCTTCGGCACGATCAAGTGATCACCCTGCAGCGCTGCAGGCAGGGGGTCTTCCACTGTGGACGAGGCCACGGCCGGAGGCCTCTTGTCGCCGTAGAAGATGCTGTCGTAGTCAAGGCGTGGGTGCTGACGCTGCTCCAGGTATCTGGAAGATTTGATATCGTTATTTTCGCTTCTCACGAATTATTTGGGGATATTCACGTCGAAGCTCCAAGAATGGACTTCAGTTTATTCACGATGAGAAGCGTTAATGGCTGGATCACAGCTCATCAGCTTACTTCGAAGCCTAGCTTAAGCCATAGGAGATTGGCGTGATCTCGAACTTGTCAAGTGTGATCCCCTTGGGGATTCTCTCAGTACGTTACTGAAGCTCTTTCATTACAAATCAACTACACGGTCAAGGCCAGAGAATTAGAGATTTACCCCTACAGAGGTGAGTCAGGAGATATCCTGCTTGTCCATCAGACGCTATCAGGATGCACAAAAACGTCCTGTCGTCCGACAAGTCCTTTCTTACTATTATAGTCAAAGGTTTTTCATCACTCACCCCAAATAGTTTTGAATCAGCCAGCCCTACTGAATTCTCATCAGAAGGGCTCGAAACAAAAGTGTCAGCTTGAAGCTGAAACTTTTTGTTTTCAAATGTGCCTTAAGATAGCTTCTTTCGGTCACTGAAACACTGAAACCGTCTCCTCACTGGTGCCATTCACATAAAAAAGTAACATCACCTCTCAGGCCGAGAGCCCGAATTCGGTTCACATTGTCAGGCAGGATTTCTAGTCCTCAGTCCTTTTGCCATGGAAGTACTGACTCGTTTGTTCAATACGTCTGTCTATGAACAGTTCATAGTTGCACACTTCTCTCCAGCTGCCTTCTCGGCATACCCAACAACATCAGCAGTTGCGAATTGCTCCATGTCAGACACCCCAAAAATCATCCACTCAATCAATTTATTCCTCCTCAAGTTTCTGGTTTCTAGATGCAAGATGAAGTCCAAGAAAATATCTGTTCTACTCAACTGGCGCATTTAAACTGATGCTCACTGACTGGGGAATCGTCCTGACACACAAAAATGTCGCTTGGATTCTTGTCTGCCAGATTTATTAAACTCGCTTAAAAGTCACCTTCGGCAGCTCGAGCGGACTCGAGTCACGTCTCTTTCAGGCACCAGCACGAGTCACAACTGGTGACTGTCCTAACTGGTGTGGCTGCTTCTCTCCAGGATTGCGTCATGTCCTGAATGCATCATATGCACACAGCATCAATGGCACCGTGTGAACTGGCGGTGACTGACATTATTATGAGGACATAAGATAGGTATGACCTGACCCTATGTCCTCTCTTGGACGAATTTTTGGGCCACATTGAGAACCTTTTTGTTGTATTTTCGTGGCTTAACTAAAACATGTGAGTGACACAATCCTAATCCAGTCAGTGGAACGTGAGTCCTAGGATTTGACTCCTGTTTAAAGGTCTTGCAATCACCCCGTCCAATCCTTCTTCCAACAATAGTTCCAAAGGGATTGTGACCTTGCGCAGCAGAGGGTAAAAAACGAAAACCCACACACACATCTAAGGAGCAGTGTCAGTCTATTCTCTCGAGCGGCGGGATCTACGGCCTGGACGGCTGGACGAGGGTGGTCGGACACCTCGGGACACCCTACCGGAGCTGACCGACCCGACCGGATGGGGCTTGCCAGACCTCCTGGGACCCACACGTGGAGCTGTCACGGTCGGTAGAGGCCAGTCGGACCTCTCGCCAGAGCCGTGAAGGCCAGATCCCGAGAGAGAAAGCCAAGAGGGAGAAAACACCTCCAAGTCTGAGGATATGCATAAATATCCGACATCCACGTCCCACGGACTGGAGGAAAAACGCCAGGACGAACGGCCCACGCCGGAGTACACTCAGGGCCGAGTAACTTGGACTGATAAACGTGTCTTCACCGGACAACTGGACGACAACGTGGTCGGATGAATGTCAGATCCCGAGGCGGCATTGCCGGCCCTTGAGGATTCCAAGTCGTACGCAGTCAGGGTCAACCCGGTCAAGCACCTTCTCTGGGTTCACTTAGGACTAGAGAGGAGGGAATAAACCGGTGAAAAAACATGATCCAGGCTCGTAGAGGCACTAAAGGATAAGATTCCAACCGACTGCGCTGACGGAGAGGCACTTACCAACGGGCAGGTGCCAGAGATCTCCTCGGGTGGAAGGGCGACGAGGAAGCTTAGTAACTGGCGGGTTTGCTAATCCTTTAAAACCCTTCGAAGCATGGCCCCCCAGGAAGCTCAGGAAGCTGATGAGTATATTCCTCCATACCCCCATACTTCGGCATCTGACGTCCAGGAGGGACATGGACCAAATCCAGATCCAAACCAAACTTTCCAGGATCCTTCATGATCGACCCGTGCCCAAGCGTCAGGTCCAAGGACAGGAGAACAAAAGCCAAACTCCAGGGCAGGCACCATCATGTCGGTGTCACTGCAGAGAATCCAAGAATTGGGTAACCAACTATATCTCTGCCGCCATAGGATCTCCCGCTCCTTCCCCCCGTAAAGAGATCGCACCGACAACAGAAGTTGCGTCCCGTCAGTGGAAGTTTTCCTGAACTTCACATCAAAGCGTCGGAAAATCGTTGCTAAGGTGAAGGAGTAGGGCATCAAAGTTGACGATGCACTACTTCTGAAATTGGCAGAGAAGCAGAATGATTGCCAGGTAAGAAATACACCTCAGCCTCTGCTCGTTTCGGGGGAGGGGAGGCTTCAGGAATGAAACCAACAAACTCCTCAGTCGCGGGGAGTGCCCGGCCTCAGCATCCTGCAGAGAGGAACATCATGCAGACCAACTCCGCAAAAGGCGGGAGACCAACCACAGGCAAACACAAGCGGAACCCTTCAAAGGACTGACAGGAGTCAGTCAGCATAGGCGAGGCCGCCTACACGTAGGAAACTGAGGTCGTGGACGTGGAAGTGGAGGAACTACTGGAGAAAAAGGCAACTCCTGGAGTTGGCACCAAGAGGTCGATGACAAAGCATTTTTGGTAATGATGCGAAGAAACACATCGGATATAGACAGCTTTTCACATGTAAATGTTTCCTCTCCAGCCTATCAAAAAACCCCATCATATATATCCGTATTATAGGTACCCAGTACCTAACGTTATGTGTGAGATTTCACTCTCTAAACGTTCAGCACTGTGAGGAAGCACTGTGAGGTTAAAAAAGACACTAACTGATACAAGCACCGTCTTCCTGCGTACCTGAATAGAGACCAAATCACCAACTTCATGGTAGTGAAATCCTACCAAGCCAAGGGCACAACCCACGCGCTCTTACGCTCTAGAAGTCTAAACATGTGGTACTGCACATACAGAACCTGAGCACGTTGGTCGTAGTCAACAGAGGTACAGACGCGGCCTAAGATTTATATGGCCTCAATATGCCTGGACACACAGCTCAGACAGAGGAAACATTTCCCACCCGGGTGTAATAGTGTGATGCTGGAAAGCACAAAAACTCAAACACCCCTTATAGTCCATGCTGACATGAATGTCCTTACTACAGTTGGAGGCTGGAAGCAGATAAATTCACTCCAGCAATTCCTACATTCTCCAGGACTGGAGTAGAAAACGAGAAAGCTCCCCTTTTCTATCACGAGAGGGGCATAAATGTTCGTAGATGCCGCATTGACTATGAACATGGCAGGAATTAAGGGAAAGCCAAAAGACGTGAGGCAAGAGGACCACCTTCTCAGACCACCGAAAGATAGTTTTTGAGCTTCACTCAGGGGCTGGAGCTCGGCCCACATGGACCGAGCATCTGAAGCAAGCAAACTGGGAGACAAGACTAGGGAACTCGAATTTTTTCCCCCAGAAACCTATGTGTATCATGTCCTAGTGCTGGAGAGAGCAGCAAAGAAGTTTGAGCATGTTGTCATAAAGGCTCTTCAGAAAGCCAGCTCAGAGCAAAAGAGACAGAACCGCTCCCCAAAGCCCTGCTACAGGGACGAGAAGTTGATGAACTCCGATGGGAAGCTAGGAAGGGCCTGGGAGGATTTCTTCTAAAATAGGAAAGAGAACAGTACAATAAATCGGAGCAAAACGCCTGTTTCAGCAAGGTGTGCCCAAAGTAAAGAGGGCCTCCTGGAAGAAGAACACAGAGGCGGTTGAGGGGGGGTAGGAGAACCTCGGAATGAAAAGATGCCAAGGGGGATCAATCAATTGGCCTCCTCAGCGATAGTCAACTGCTCAGTCCAGAGGGGTCACTGGTAAAGTGACTAGACGTCCAAGAAGACTTAAACTACCTGCTCAGAGTAAATTGTTCAACGTGACTGCGATCACCAAGGGAACGGGGGAAAATCTCCACGGAGATCTTCTCCGCAGCTTGAACCTGCACCTGCAGTATGGGTCCCCGATTGAACTTCACACAAACAAAGGAACATTGACTTTATGGATTGGTGCCATCAAGTTGGTGCTCTGCTGTATAATGCTGTGCGTGATGGCGGAGAACTGCTACCTGATGTAAGCGTCGGGGTTCTTGAGAAACGCCCTCGCCAACAACTCCTTGACAAAGGCTGGGATGTGCGGCGCCGGCGGCAGCGGTTGGTGGTCGTTGAACGGGGGGAGCTCGAAATCTGGCTCCTTAAACTCGTAGGGTCGGTGATTGTTGGCAGGAGGAGGGGGGGAAGGAGGAGGAGGAGGTGGAGGAGGACGGTGTTCCTCTTCCAAAAGAGGTTCCACGTGCAGATGCTTCCTGCGCTTTCGACGATCATCCCTGTCGTGGTTGCGTCTCCTGTAGAAAGAAGGCTTCCTCAAGGCCCAGGGACGCCTCCTCACCGAGTTATTGATCGTCTCCTGGACGTTGGAGATGAGCGACCTCAACTTGTGCTTGATCCTGTCACCTCGCTTCCTCAGCAATGGTCTCTTCCGAGGTCCGGAATTGAAGTATCGGCTTCGAAGATTTTGCCTCCTCAATGATTCGTCGTTGGTAAGCAGAAGAGATTGACCACGCTGGACTGTTTGGCGTTCGACTGCATGATCATGTTGGACTGCCTCGTCGTCTCCCGCCTGGTTAGCGTCACGCTTGAACTTGGCGTCTCCGGAGGGGCGTGGCACGTACACTCCCAAATCCTTGTGGCTCTCCGGGACGTAGACGCCGATGGCGTTCTGAAAAGTCAGGCATTCATCATCATTGGAGCGTCATCAGTATCGTGCTATGTCATATTCGAGTCGAGTCAGCTAGAGATTGATCACCCAGCTGATGGGCTGATGGCTCTGCCCCCCTTCAAGCCTCGCCAGGGTCGCTGCCCCCTGGACACCCACAGACGCCAAACTTTCTGGGGGCAGTACAAAAGTCAGCGTCCTCCTTTTCCAAGCATCATAACTTCCTCACTACAGCAGCTACTCAAAATCAAGTGAGATCCTTGGAAAGCTTGAAGCCTTGACTGTAAAGCTAATTTATTTCACTTTGAATGAAAATGAATATTAAAGGCAGCCCTAGTCATTTTGTCCACCCGTTTTACTTGTGCCCTGTACTGATGTCAACTGTTTGTCACTTCATTAAAAATGCTGCTGCGCAAAAGCTATTTATATCTTTGGAAAGCTTGAGACCTGAGCAATTTGGCATTAGCTTCACTCATAGACAAATATTGGATATTCAGAGCGGCGCTGGCTAATACCTTGTTCAGGCCTGACCCATCAGAACAGAATAGTACAGTAGACGCAAGGGCCAGGGTTGCCCTAAATATTTATTTTCATCCAAATTGTACGCTATTTTGCAAAAAAGTCAAGTTAATCTTAATAATAATTCAGCGTTTTGTGTCCGTCAACACCAGTTTACTCGGTCATGTGTCATTGATGCTGTGTGCATATGACCTATTCAGGTCTGCCTAGTTTGTATGTAGATCTACACCAACTTTCAAAGGGTTTCAGGGCAGAATTTTTGGTGGTTAAACATTTAATGAAATTTCTCGCTGAAACATGTTGCGATCCTGAAGCAGCCAAACTAGTGAGTCATGACTCGAGCTGGCGAATCGAGTGCACTCAAGCAGCCTTGAGCGAGTAACTTCAATTACTGAGACCTCAAGCTTTGCAACGTCTAATACAGGGCTTATATAGCTGCTATATTGAGGATATGACACTTTTCAAGTCTTCGTATTTCACTCATTCTCAAAAACAGAGGGATTTTTTTCGCGTGGACTACCTAGAAAATGCTTGCGTGATATGTTTCACTGGGCTAAACATGAAGACGGGGCCGTCCTGCTAAGGACAAGAAAGCTTTCACTGTGCAATAACTCATGTATCAGCAGTACGACGACAAAAATGTCAAAATGACGTGACTACAGGGGACTGTCATTAATAGCGCACTCTCTGGGAGTTTACTGTATTGTATATCGCTGGGATGCAATACGTTTTTGGTGAGGAAAGATACCCAAGAAATACATGTCTGTTTCAGAAAGAAGAAATAACTGTAAATGCCAAAATATTTGACTTCTAAAGGAAAATTTCGTCCCTTTTTAAAAGTTTATCCACATGCGCACACGGATGTGCGCATAGTATTTTCCCCAGATGTTGAGGCATAAGACTTTGCTAATTTGTAAGTTCGGGCGCTCACTTCTGCACCGGAGTAAGCGTGAACGCAGATCTCAAGTCTCTGTTCTACACGCTCACAAAATAGATGATAAGCGGATGAATACACTGTTCGTGTCTCTCCACCCTGTATTGTACATACATAATGGTCTGTTCCACTACCAATGTATGTCAAGATCCTTCGAAATGAGATCAGACTAATAGCTTTTAAGCAGAAGGATCTCATTCTCTCGCATCAGCTACCCAGAGTCCCATCTATTGCTGTGTCTGAGTGGTGACGCATGTGAATGTAGATGGGAATGAATCGGATCAGTGATCGAATCCCTTCCACATACTGATCGGATTCGAACCAGTGGAAGAGCTCCTCAGACTCAGGTTCATGAGCAGAGTCAGGCATTGAACTCGTGGCATTCGTGACTGGAACATTGGGCATCGCCAGGTGCGAATTCCACTGTTTAAAAAAATCCGAGTGACAAAACTGTCACCGTGAAAAGCATCTTGGTGGGAGGTTAATTCGTTTAGGGTCGTCAGTGACTGATACCAAGGAGCAAACAGGACTTCTCTGACTATTCAGATTCAGCTGGTGCAATGTGAGTCTTGACTCTCATCCTGGCAAAGATGTTGCAACTTCCTTGTCCAACTTCCAGTCATGTTTTTACAGATTGATGCCATCACTAGTTCGTGTATGAATACAGCGAACTTTAAAGTTATCTAATGTTGTTGACAGCTGGCTGATAGAGTCGTCCTCGTCCGTGCGTTGTACTTTTGAGCTGAGCCCCAGGCAATTTCCCTAACCTCCCCTGGGATAAAACAGATCCATTAGTGCGTGACAAATGTACTCCCCATATATATGGATGTATGCACAGTCTGGCTCCCCACAGCCTTGACTCGTGAGGCTCTGCGGCTGTAGCGTCAAGGGTGTTCGGGTCCATACTGTACAGCGTGGTTGCATGTGCGGAACCTTTGACATTGGGGACGTGTACACGTGAATTGCCAGCGAGTGAGCGAGCGAGCGTGCGTGCGTGAGTACGTACGTCTTCGACGCCATCGCTGGTGGCGCCATCTATCTCGTCTAGGGTGGGGAGGATGTGCGGAGGCAGCTTCATGGCCGTGCGCATGATGTATGTGGCGGTGCGGGCGTAGCCCGAGTCCAGGTTGGAGCGCTCGGGGGCGGCGGAGGACAGACACAGGCCGAAGTGGAGGAACAACACCAGGATGCCGGCCTGAAAAGGAAAGGAAACGTTCACGACCGATTTCTATATTATCCGACGATATTACCGAGAACCGATTTTTTTCCCCAGTGTCAATGTCTGAAATTGGAACAATCAGTCAAGTAGAGTAAAGAGAAATCTCTCCAAACTGGCCCCCAAAACTAGGATCGTTTGTGAAGGAACACCCTGTTTTGAAGTCTGATAGAGTTAAGTTGGAAAAATGGGCTTGATACAGTAGAAACAGGCTCAACCTCATCAAAAGCACTATGAGCAGGGAGCAGAGGCTCCATGATGGGGTTGCGAATACAAATGGCATCTTTTTTGCCCTTAACCATAGCTCGACTCGGCATGGAGGAAGTTGAGATTTGCAATCTTGAAGCTGTCATACTCGTTCTAGTATATGCATGTTTGGAGAATAGGGTTTATACCCCCAAAGTCTCTCTTTTTGCAGGATGTTTGACCATACTTGAAAGTTCCAAGATCCGAAACATCGACCGGACTCTACACTTGCCAACGTGTACAGGGCTTAAGTACATGACTTTTCATCGCAGGGGGAATGAAATGTTCTTCTCCTTTTTGTCCTGAATGAAATGACCAAGGAGAGAAACAAAGACAAATTAGGGGCTTCACAAAATAACTTATGAATGGTAGGAAACGGTGGAAAATCCACGTCTCCAAGGGGTGGGAACTGCAGGAGCAAGATTAACGGACTCTCACTTGTGATGGTCCCGTACAATGGACACTCGATTTCTTTGTTCAGTTGCTCAAGGGTAAAGGCAACTTACGATAGCTTACAAAAAAGTTGCATAAAGCTTCTCCATCCGGTAGAGTCTCCACAAAAGAGCTCTCAAGTGAGTGAGCAACGTACCCAGACTAGCAGAACATCACTTTAGTGGAAAAAATGAGCAATTTTGTCCCCTTTTTTTTCGAAAATGACTGCACTGAGCATTTCTCTCCAATTTAGAGCTAAGTAGGAGCATTTTTCAGCAAACAGTCACGTCTACAAAAGCTGATACGATTGAAGGTACAAGGTTGAACGATTTCGTCCTCAGTGGAAAAAATTCCTCATCCACAAACTGACTTATGCAATCAGCACGTCCGTAACAATCGTCACTCACTCCAACACTGTAGTTTGTACAGTGGAAGCCCTAGGAAGTCCTTGGAAGCTGCTCCACAATGCATTCTCGTCTCCTTTTTCTCCACTTTTGTGCGGGTGGAGGGAGCAGAAGAAAAGAAGAAAGACGCAGCACTTTGCCCAAGCAACGTTGCTCATGATTCATTGAGTTGTCTTTGCCCTCACAATTTGTGTAAGCCAAGAAAGTTTGTGACTTGATGCGCGTGCACGTCTGAATCGTCTGTGGCAAGGACGAATTTTTCCTGTGTCTGGGTGGCAAAAAATGGCCAAGTCAAACTGCACTTTGGAGAGGTGGAGAAGCAAAGCAGCCGATTGCTACGGATTGATGGAGTACGCGCTCGCATGTACAGCAGGACACGCATGTGCAGTGCCATTAGCAGTGCGTCTCATCTTGCTATACAGGCTGAACTTGCAAAAGTCTTCTTTTTAGTGAGAAAAATGGAGATTGCGCACAGTTTATATATGCGGAGGTCGTTTGGAAATGTAGTCAGGTCGTCGACAAAGAGAGCAAGAGCATTTATTTGCATCGTAGCTGCTGATAGTTGCGCTTCTTCAGTCCGTGATAGCTGAATCCGTGTGGTTGTTGCCTGAACTGTCTGAAGCGTGCGCGCTGGTTGTTGTGTGGGAGTGCCGGTGGGAGGGAAACGGTTGTTGTCGGCCAACGGGTCCAAGACTCCAGACAACCGGGATTGAGGACAGAGACCGACAGACATGATGAAAAGAAACCTGACTGCAACAACGTCAACGAAGACCACAGCCATGATGAGCAGCAGGCTGCTGACGCTCTTCACCTCTGTGGTGTCCGTGGCCTTGTCGAACGGCACTTGTGAGATCCAAGAAAGAATTTCCGACCTAGTTGGTGCGTTCAGCCACTCTGACGGTGTTTCCAAGGACCACGAGGGCACCGAGCAGAGGATCGACAACCTCGGAAACTTTTATTCTCTCGGCCAAGCAGAGAAAAATCAACAACCAATAACGCGAGTGAAGCTGCTCCTGCTCTCAGAGGAAGTCCCGCCAAAAAGTTTGCAGATGCATAAATCACACAGGGCTCATTTCATGCGAAAACTGTCAGGACTCCTGTCTGGATTTGCACCCGAATTTGCCCATGTCTGGGCTGCGGCAGCACACAGAGACTTGGGATGCGCTGAAGCCCTCGCTTTCAAGCGCTCGCCCGGAGAGTCAAAGCAGAATAAATTAGCTTCAATCTGCTCCAACCCGATACTTTAAAGAAAACTTTGATACCAGCCTTCCTCCTCGACGTCTTAAAGATCCCTTTTCCGTGCCCTTCAATTTTCCCTCCTGAAAGTAGTGGTTCATTCTGCCTCCCTTCTTTAGGGCACGTTCACGCAGGTGGAATATTTTTTGCACTCAAGTGCTGTCACTAAGGCTCCAGTGTGTTTTGGCGAGATGCTTTTTGGATTCTGCAGTCATTAGAATTGCTCTGGCAACACTCCAAAATCCTCGTATGTTCCCATTATGAGATTTCTTATGGGAAGTGAAAAGAGTCGTTATTACGCACTCGAGAAGTCGAGCCTCTTCTCGCCCCGTAAAGTCTTACGTCTTGCCAGAGCAACACACACTCAGCAGCTCTTTCTACCGAACTATTTCATGGTCTCCTATATATGCTTTGCCAGTGCAAGTGCACCCTCAGCCACTGCCAGTGCATTCTTGTGTCATGCGTGCACCTCGGCTAGGCCCTGTTAGGCACCAACGTGCAGACGATGACGCTGCACAGTTCTGTGACTGTGATGAAGAGCGACGTGAGTACGATGAAGCACTGGGAGAGATCAGATCGACATTTAGTGGTTTTCAAACTTTTCTCTCCCTTTGCAGACTTCTGAAGAAGAATCCATCTTCATCACTTGCCCAGTGCTACTCAAAAGATGATGTCAGTGGAGCCTTTACAACATCTCTTGCCCCAGGTGGCACCATCATCTCTGGGTAGCAGGTGAGGATCACGCACGCACACGCACGCACACACACTTGCAGACCCTGTGATTGGAGGGATCCTGAGACTTGAGTTCTCTTCCCCGTACGGGCCAACTTTCCACCAGGATGTTTCAACCCGCCGTTACCTGAGCTCGTGGCCGCTGTTACGTGACCCCTACGAGGTGGCAATGGGCAGTCGTCACTGACTGGTGCAGCCCAGGGAGTCTTCCTCCAGCCCAGAATCAGACGATTGCAGCCTATGTCAATGGGATCAGGCTCAGGGAGGAGGAGGGACTTTAGAGAAACACCACGCAAAGGCCAGTGGACTTATCTGCGCAGATACAGTGACGGCCAAAAGTTCGCGTAGACCCAGAAGGAAAAATGAAATCTTATACTAGTTGTAAAAGTCAGATACTAAATGCTGGGATTAAGGTCCCATGTCCTGCCTTTCTGCTGGCATTGAAAGTGTTGCTAGGTAAAGCATATGCTTTACCTAGCAAGAGTTATAACATGTTTCCATGGTTGGGAAGGATCCTCTGCTTCCCAATAGCAAAGAATGGTCAGAGTCACGTCACTCTCGTGACTGGCTGATCTCTGACATAAGACGTACAGACATGAGTGTATTTCCTGGCAACTGATATTTATTACACCAACGTGGACAGCTTAACTCCTATGGCCACTACAAAAATTGAAGAAAGCAATTTCAATTCTCTTGTATTTCACATTCCCAATTGCAACATAAGGATGTTTTGAATTTTGATCCTCCTTTAGATTTCCATTAGACATCATGGGCTTAAACCGCAACAGTCCTCTTCGCCGCGATCACAATTACCAGTCGGACACGCAATTATCAAATGGATCTACACCTGCACAAGTCGCCGAGCAGGACATTGGACATATTTCAATACCATCAGAGGCAAACACGCTCAGGGAGACAACAACTGCCAGCAGGATAACAAATCTCATCATGATTAGAGATGGAAAATGTAAAATGTTTACTATCGTTCTAGATTCACCTAACATGCTAACATTGACATTGCAGTTAATCTGGACTTGAATGATGTGGAATATCTTTTGTTCTTTGTTGGAGAATCAAGACAAAGTTTTGTAACACTTAGGTTGAGGTGTGATGCCTAACTTAAATCTTCCATGAGCTTTTAACCCCTGATGCCTTTAAACTTTGCCTTTAAACCTTGAGAAGTCAGTGTCTTAGGAGAGGGCCTTTCCACCTGATGGTGTCTCTGTAATACTTCTTCAGGAAAGGGTGTCACGTTGACTTCAGCCCAGCAAAACATGAAATCTTAACGAAAACATAGCATGCTATGAAAACATGCGGGGTTTTTTGACGTGGCTTGAGATGCATACAGGGGTGGCCAGACAAATCCGGACTTTTTTCCACGTCGTCCAGATCAATAAGGAGAACAAAATGTTAGGTTAAAATGTGAAGGTTGAGCAAGCGATCAGCTGTCAAAACATACTACTTGGCAGCAGTTTCAATAGTCAATCAACATGGAGGCAAAGTGAAGGGCAACCACGGTCAAACTTGCTTGCGTGCACTTCATGCCCGCCACCATCATGAAGCTCACAGGCTACCCCAAGTCGACGGTCTATGACATGTACAAGGCATGGAAGAGGGAGGGGGTGTCAGGGTGCAGGCCCTGGCAGAAATCAGACCAAGCTGGCTTTGGCCGAAAAGGTGAGCCACATAACGATTAGGTCATTGTCCGAGTTGGGCCTATCCTCCAAGCTCAGCATGCGACACCTGTGCACACAGGATATGAAGTCAAGAGGTTGACCAGGTGCAAGGCCTGACTTTCCCTCCTCAAAATGAAGCATGCAGGTCAAAGGACTCTTTTGCGATGAGAAGATTTTCACTCTGGACCGGTCTAGGAACTCGCAGAATGATAGGTATCTGGCCGAAATGAAGTCAATTGTGCTCCATGTCAGCAAGATCAAAAATGCGACCTCTGTCATGGTGTTTGTACTTGTGAGCAGTGACGGCCAGGTGATGCCGCCCCATTTCTTCATGCCGACGGAGGAGGTCAACAGGGCTGTGGTCAAACTGTACATCAACCTCCTGAGGTCAAAAGTCATCCCATGGATGGAGCAGAATGCGGACCCTCCCTATGTATTTCAACTGGACTCTTCCACCTGCCATGCATAAAAAATGAGCAGGACTATGTACATGTATGACTTCTGGCCCTCTAACTCCCCAGTCCTGAACCCAATGGGCTACTTCTGGAAGGGGTAGTTGGAGAAGGAGGTGTGCTCCAAGCTGTACAGCACTCTCACCAAGCTCAAGGCCCCCATCAGCTGTCAGTGGTCCAAGGTCGGCTGTGCATACCTGTGCCCGTGATGGCCTTGGGGCCTTATAAGTAATTCGTTTTGCAAGACCCAAATTAAGATATCCTAGAGTACGATGTCTCTGTGGGGGGTGGCAACCGAGACGTCGAGCCGTAAACAACTCTCGTTTTATGTGCCTGAGTATTAGGGAGGCTAAATCTAAGATTATCTTAGAACCTTGACACTATGGTGATCATTGGCAGTGTCATACTTTCGTATGTCAGAGCTTAAGGCTTAGCTTGCAATGGCATCGTTTCTTTATCGGTAGTGCAGTACTGAAGAAAGAAAGTAGTAACTCGACTAAACATCTGCTTCATTTCAGGGATCTTCCAGGTGGAAGTGAGCTGAACAGCTCACTGTTCAATACATCACCAGCTCAGATGTGGCCTTGAGCAGGCAGGAGATGAAGTCGTTCCTGAATGTCGGCCACTGGTTAAGTCCAAGAGAAAGTTTCTGGAGGACATAAGGCCGTACCTGGTGGCCACATCAAGGATGGCCGGATCCATCAAGATGGAGGATCTGGTGCGATTTTGAGTGCTTCATTGATGACTTCGCTGTGCATAATCTACTTGTGCACTACCAGTCAGTGAATGGACTGGGATCATCACAGATATTACTGCGGCACCACGGACGACGCCCTTTAACAGAGGCACGCTGACTTTATGGTCTGACTATATATGACTATATAGACATATCCTCTTAAGGAGCTACAGCGGCCAAGCTTCTGTCCTGAGTGCTGATGCCGATGCCTGGAGAAGTGAGGCTAGATCTGCCGAAGCGCAGGAGGTCCGTTCGTAGCTCCAGATGCTTGAGTTGATGTCCTTTTCGCTCCATAACTTACGTGTCTCCTCCGCACTACGCATGCGTTATTGCGTTCGTCAGTCATGATCACGTACGAGGCTTCCGTCACACCCTGTGCACATTTCCGGTCAAGCTGAGCATTTACAGCCTTTGCGCAAGAAACACTGGAACTGTAGGGCAAAAAAGGGAATTTCTCCTTACTTGTAGCAGTGGCTTCATCCACATGTTCATCCACATCTTTTCAGCCCGAAGCTTTCACTGGGTCATGAGCGTCGTCGTCGTGACCAAGACTGTCATCCTTTCCTCTATCGTCGTCACCCATATGTCACACTTCGGGTGCGCTCTGGCTGGAGGACTGCGCAGGACAGGGTTGCCACACACTCATCTCGCGTGACTCTGGCAAATCCAAGCTCACTAGGAAGTGACAAAGAGAAATTCTCGTCGTCTCCTCCCCCCCGCTTGCGCCTCCCCCGCTGGGGATCCACCCGGGAAGATGATGTGTAGCTTTCGTTGCGAAAAATACGTGCAATTATTGGTCAGACCGCAAGACATTCGCAGTTTCTTTCTTCTCAAATGTTTATTATAGCCCTGAGCGTGCGTAGCCGAAAATTCTCACACGTCTTGTTCACGTCACCATCTTGAGAGAAATCGTGCAATCGTCCATCCACCACCACCGATGACTTCACTTCGAAGTCAATCGTTGTCTTCTGGCAGGCGTCGGACGCGCCTGCCCAAAACTTTCGACTTTCCTGTCCAGATGACAGACACAACCAGGACTTTTCGTATTTGCACAGACGAGGCCTTTTTACCATGGAGCAAAGGGGTTTTTTTTTTCGCGCTCTTTCCGCCTTCAGCGTCAACCGGCGACTGCGGTGGCGACTGCGACAACGACGACGACGACTGCGACGTGAGCAAGAAGTGGAGATTCTACTCCCGCCGCCGCCGCCGCTGCTGCTACTGCTGCTGCTGCTGCTGGGAGATTGCGTATTTTCTCGTCACTCAAAGCTTAACTATGGCGAGAAACGCGCGCGCGCACACCACTCAACCAGACATGGGACAGTACTTGAAGAATTAATATAGCACGTACTACAGGGGTGACTTTATCAGGTCAACGCCCATCCAAGGTATGGACGGTCTGCAGGGGTCATCATTGAGGTCACGGAATGGCCATGTTTTTATTTCTTTAAATATCCTTACTCGCATGCATGCGTATATCTCATTAATATGTAAAAATTACTCGCTTCATGTCTTCTGGCCGACCTAACAAAGTTCGGACGAAAATCACAGATAATACGACTCCTGCAGTCATTGTTGCGTCTGAGAAGCCCTGATAGACTCTAAATTTGTCTCGTCAGGTGGAGGAGTCACACATACGTGGACGCAAATTGGCCCTCTTCCAGCCAGGTGTGGTCGCGGAGGCGGCGGAGGCGGCGGCAGCGCAGAAGGTGCAGCAGCCACCACCTGGGACATATCTGCGTGATCAGCATTTTGACGCACGCACACGCGCACAAAAAAGTGGATCTATTGTTATGAAAGCTCAACATTATTGCGTCATTTTTGCGTAGCTGCGTCAAACGCGTTGACTACAATAGCAGGAGGAGCATCAGCGATTTGTCTTTTCATTGTTGAGGTCAGCGGCAGGAAAGAAAAGAAGACGCATACGCAAAAAAGGGTCAGGGTTAATCTGTTATTGCGTTGCTTTTTTATGAATTGCACTAAATAACAGAGCGTCAAGTAAGAAATCATTGTTGTCAGAAGTGTCCACTGTGTGCACACTTGCATCGGAAGGCCTTGACACCCGCTACGGAGGCTGACAATTTCATGCTTTGCGGACCATCAATGTTGGTGCCAAATGTATAATAATAAGCAGTGATGATGAGCGCTTCCACGACTGATAAATAAGCAGAATAACTTCACCCACGCATGAGCAAAACAAAAACAATGGAAAAGTCGAGCACATGAGTTGGAGGAGCTTTCAAACTGTCTGACACAGTGAATCGCCTTCTTACCTCACTGCAGCGTAACGTACAAAAGTACGTAGAACTGCTCTTTTTCCTATCTCAAGTAGGTCCCTCTGCATGAAGATAACAATTTAATGCACTTGTAGGGATGAAATTGCTCTTTTTCTGTGCAAAAATCTCCTATTCTCTACCGGAGAGTTAAAGAATCACCTGCTGATAGAGGTTTCCTATGTCACGCAATATGGAACCTCAGTACGTACAAGCGTGCGATTGCTGCTCTTTTCACGCAAAACATGCATTGTTCTGTGCGAATGCATAAGAATACAATCCTTAAAGCTGAGTTCTTTAGAGAGGTTCGGTCTTGGTCACCTGCAAAAATAGCCACGACCACCAGAATAGCCACACCAAGAGGGTCTGAGGAAGAACATGTGGTGGGCATCGGACACGCACCCTGTCCAAGCTGGAACTCCTCCAGACCCAGGTGCACAAGCCAAAGAGAGCGAGAAGGAGAGCAAAGAGGGCTGACGAACGTTGTGACGTCAAGTTTTATCGAAGGAGAAAGAAGGAAAGCCACTGATTCCCCTCCTTATGCAGTGGATGCGTAGGCCTAACATTGGTTGTCCGGGAGACACAGATTTCGGAGTTTTCGATATCTTCCATGCAGTCGTTTTGCTTGGGCTTCTCTTCTGTTCTCTGTCCTTCCTCAGCTGAGGTCGAGAAGAACCAAAAAGATGCCGCTCAAATCGCCCTCGAAGTCGTCGTTCGCCAAACCGGTGAGGCCTTTTTTTGGTTTTTTTTATTATTACTTTGGTCTTTTTTGCTGCTGTTGCCAAACGAAAAAAAATGAAACCGAAAAGGAGTCGCGATTTTTTTTTCTCCTCGAAAGGCCAAAGCAAAAACTTTTTTTGTCACTGTACAAACGTCAGTGATCGAAGCTTTGACAGGACTTTTGCGACTTTGGCATGAAGGTGATGGAACAAGGAAGTAACCGATTTCTGTTCTCCCACACACGTGTTCATAGCTCAGTTTGGTCCTGGGAGCTCAGAGACAGGTACTAACTGCAAACGTCACTTGACAAACTCTTTATTGTTGAAAAGTAGTCGAGTCAAACGCTGTGGGAGACGCACAGCAGGGTTTGTCGTACACACACAACAACAAACAGAGTGTGCAAGTGCTTGCGTAGGAGTGACGTAAACACTGTATTTCCACTGAGGAAGACTTATGGACTATGCACAGTACCTCAGTAGTGCTGACGGACAGGGTGTCGAGACAGTGGATTGCAGACTCGGATGACTTCTGTCTGACACAGGTCTGGAGTACAGTGAGTGCCGGATAATGCGTCATCGGTAAATTTCGTATTGGGTCAAAATTATCAAATTTCGTTGGGTTTTGCGTCATCAAGCATCAGCTGAGGCGTCAAAAAGTGAAGGCTACAGATAATTTTCCTCACAGATTCTGTCTTAAGACTCAAGAAGGCGAGAAAAAATGTCGGGCAGGTAATAACTACATAGTAACGATGCATCTTGTAGAACTACAGTGGGGACCGCAAGTGAGCGTACGGCGGCGGAAAAGACGGAAAAGTTGATTTTTAGGGCCTTCTTTAGTTCTAAAATGTGACCTTTTTTGTGGTTGTGGACCAGTTTTAGGCAATATCACATATCAAAGGCAGGGCTGGCAAATAACTTGTGCAAATCCAACACATCATTGCAGTACAGAATAGTAGACAAAATGGCCAGTGCTGCCATATACATTGATTTTCATCCAAAGTGAAGTAAATAAGTTTAATTGCTGAGACTTCAAGTTTTTCAAAGATGTCAACAGAATTTGC
>JAAUXU010179538.1_pt1 | contig 21199 bp, 21 predicted proteins | sample 7278151 | NCBI WGS metagenome assembly JAAUXU01 (sample SAMN14350113, study PRJNA611818) | marine sediment metagenome | isolation source: surface marine sediment (1.8m) | place: French Polynesia: Moorea | collected 2018-08 | reverse complement strand
TGTGATGACCACAAAAAGAAGTGTTTCCTTCATTACTACGACAGCTTCTCACCTGTAATGCAGTAGGAACCAGGTTTGTACAAAATGTTGTACTCAGCCAATCTTACTGTGTGCCCAACTCAGGAACTGATCTTCCTGGACTTGATATCTGCTTCTCCTGTGAATTGCAGAAGCTTGCTCAATAAGAAATGTTCCACTAATGCATTGCTATACATCTGTAGGTCCATTAATTGTCCTTAGCTAAATAAAACTCTTAATGTACCTCATTTCTCTGTACTTCTCACTCTTATTAAAAAAGAGGGAGAAAAAGTACCACTGTATTGACTGCTCTTACTTTATTGCCCGCAATTAGCAGGAAATGAAGTGGATTTTGTGGGCAATAAAGTACTTTATTGCTCACGAATTCACCTTTTTGCTTGCTAATTTTTAATTCCAAGAATATTATCTGTGAATCAGTGGAAACCAACAAACCCTGGCAACCCTACATTTCCCCTATGCTTCACTCAGTCAGCTGCTCAGTGAAATGACTGGACAAAAAACAGCTCTATCTCTTGTTCTGACTGAGAACATGGAGGAGGTTGGCATACTACTGTAACCCTACTGTAAAGAGAAATGTGGTGTGTTAAATTCCTCGGGCCTCCACCCCTAATCCTTCCCCTATTCATCTGCCCTTGGATAATTTAAGACCTCAAACAGGTCAAAAAACACCTCCGTGAAAACTCGGAAAATAAAGTGCTACTATACGACCATGCAATGTATAGTTAGTATTCATCAATATCAAGTTTATAAAGTAGTTGAATTCATATTGTCAGACTAAAGGCTGATAAATGATGGGGTGAATGCTTATTTGTGTTTGAAGGTCTTTTTATTAATTTCTAACATTAGTAACCTTTTTTTCAAAGGAGGGCGGAACTGCATAATAAATCTTATGTTTTGCTTTTGAGGAAGGTATGAAGAGGAGGGAAAGCAGGGTAGGAACGCAACAAAACGGTGGATGAAAAAAAAGATTCAATGACTAATGTGGCACTAGGAGGTGTAGAACAGAGGTAAGGAACTCACAGAGTGTCATTAAGGTGATTGCAAAGAAGCCGCATGATCTTGGTAATGACAAAGTTGAAACCTGAAAAAAAGGTTCTATTTGATCTTAGTCACTTTCTTTCTGAACTGGAAGCTCTCCCTGGTGGCCTTCGGATGACCTCTCTTGCCTGAAGTCTTGCCTTGGAGGGAATAGAAACAGTATACTTACAACTGTTAAGGTGTCAAGACTTTTTTCCACCGGACTTAGTGCTTGCTTTGCATCACTACTCCCATCACCTTGCATCATAGGGCTTCAACTACGCAAAGGGCGGAGAACCTGAACGCTATTATTCTGAAGAAACGAAAAATGTTCCAGTTCTCGGTCGCAATCCAATGCTTTTGCATAAAAAAAGGTTGATGAAAGAGTGTCTCTTCTATCTGGAAAGTGAGCTCAGGATCTCGAACTAACTCTAAACGCATATCTGGAATCATAATTAAACCAACAACCTCTACGAATGTAGTCCGCCGAACATTATGTAGTAGAAGAGCAAGCTTATCACTCTCGAGCTCAGCGGGTCGTGCCGCATCCCTCAGCTTTGAAAATTTAAAGCTGTGACTGCAGTGCTAGTTTTGCTTTCGCATTTTGTCTGGGTCTTGCTTTGACTAGAGCTCTCGAGCTGATTTGCTTCCATGCAGCATAAGACCTACTGCGCTTACTTGTCTTCCATTGTTTTCGTGCAGACGACGACTACGACTTGACTGAGTGGCGGAAGGGTGCAGACACGCAGTCCTGACGAGGACTTCTGTTTCCTCTGTTCTTCTGTTTGACATGGATCAGCGTCTGTATGGGGGCTCTGATACTCCGCCCACTTGTCTTTCGCAATACGGTTCTCAAATTCGCCCGGTGGAACCTCAAACTTTGTAAAAGAGAGCTTCTCCCAGTCCTGAGGCTTGGGAGAACCGTGGAAGTTGCCCTGAGGCGGAGGAGAAAGACTCGGCCAATACAGTACAAGTTGTTCGTACTAGTCCGCTCAAGTGTACTGGGCCTTTAGTTCGGCGATCCTCTTTTGCTCCAGGACAGCTGCGTTCCTCTCCTTCATGTCTGCCAAAGGTATGGTTTGAAGCACCTGTGGAAGAGGGACCATGCTAAAACGTGAGCAAGTACATGTTTCACTTGAGCTCTAGGCTGATGTTGCTTGCTTGTTCCTCCATGGGCACTTCGTCTCTCCTGTGCCGAAACCAGGACTCTGCGGGCGTCTTGGTGTTGAAGCCGGCGGTGATGTCCTGACCCACGATGACCTTCTGACCAGTGCTGGTTGTTTGGTTCCCGCTGCGGCACTGGAGAGTTTATCCGATGCTATTCTTATCATACAGCACATGATGACCTTCGACATAATGTCTAGCGAGGCGTGCACTTCCAAAGTCTCTTCACTGTGCTCCAGTCGTCCATTACGAAAAGCGTAAGATCACGGCCAACACGTAGCATAACACCCAGATATTGTACTCCTTCCCCCTTTCTCCTCCAGGGAACACAATAACATTGTTCCGAAGCTGTCCGTGGACGCCCTGGGCGTGGTGCGCAAGACGACCAAGATCCACAGAAATGCTCAAGGGATGCGAAATGGGGAGAAGTGTGCTTTCGGAACTGAAAATAGGAGGAACCACCAGGATACGAGAGGTACGTACAATACTGGCAAAATTTAAAGTCCAAACAACTATTGAATGCATTCAATCAGTCCCCCGTGACTTGTGATTCCATTTCTGCCAGCATACTCAACTTTGCATGCCTCCTCATCCAAATAGTCCAGAAATGATGGATCTTCCAAGCATCACTCGAGCGGTAGCCATGTCAGCCAGTCTTCTTTCAGAAATTCTTGAGAACGGTGCTTCTCGAAACATGGTTGAAAATGTTGAGTCGGAGTGGAGGGTAGCCATCCTCGTCAATAATGATGGAAACAACATCAGGCAACCATCAATTTTTACCATTCATAATCGACTATAGTCGACTGCAACTTTTTGGTTGATTAATTGATTAATCTAGTCAAATCAAACTAGTCAAATCATGCCTTGTCATGCACAAATCCAAAAGTGGAGATGGGGACAAGAAGTCATGTTTCGAGGGATCCAAACGGTGAATTAGTACTGAGGTGAACAGAGGGGGAGCACAAGTCCTTTCCGCCAAGCTTTCATTCTAGTACTTGATGCATTCGTTTGCAGTAGACAGGTGGACATGGTGGTGGAGATATCCTGCGGCGTCCAGTCCCGCGTGGCGTCCGTCTCGTCTGGCGACGACATGCCCACCAAGGCGAGGAACTTGGGAAACCCCAGTGACGCTCACAATGCCTGCCATGAAGGGTAAGTATCCAACCCGCAGTACCACATCTTTCCGTCGTCGTTGACTCTCGACCTTCAGGACTCAATAATCATGATGGACTTTTGGCTGTGTGCTAGGTCGAGGTGTCCGTGGTCAGGTCGTCCTGGGAGTAGACTTCTTTCGAGTCCACTTCTTTCGTTCATGTTAACTCCTTTTTTTCACATAAATGTAGTCAAGTGGAATCCCGTCCCGCTCTGGCCGATCCCCCCTCGCCCCAGCCGTTTAAACACCTTTTTATGTACATTTGTTTGTGATATATTTTTTATCACACTTCATTGTCGTAAATTTTTAAGTTAACATCACGGACAATTCGGAAAGATCCTGCCCCGAATGTGTCAAGGATATTCTTCCGCAGTTCCTCTATCAGTGCTGTAGCCTTCCCGTGATTGCTCTCATTCATCCGGTGAAAAAAGTCGCAAATCTAGTAGTGTATAAAAAATGTGGCAACAAAGACCCGTGCGTATTTTGGTACATTGGTGTCCTGAGTGACCTGATCATGACACGTGGAATAGAAACTATTGAAGGGCACAGCCGTCAGACTAGCTTTGAACTGCTCAGGGGCAGGAGCTGATCGGCATCACCGAAAAATTCCTAAGCTTTAAAGCAACTGTTCTGGAAGCAAGTTTCTTCTGCCAATGTTTAGGATTGTCCCATCCACAAAGGTTCCGACTTATACTTAAGAGAAGATTGCTCGCGTGCGTCCCAAAGGCTGAAACAAGTGTTCATGCTCAATATGCTGCCAATTTCTCAAATTACAGAGCAACTTGGATGAGAACTCTGCGGGAAACTTTGCGTGGAACCGAATCTGGAACCCAAAGTTACACGGAACTGATCCTATGAACGCTCTTTTCCCCCTCCAGCCCTTGAAACGGTGTCCGCGTCGCCCCACCGACTGGCGTCGATAGAGTCCGGGGCCCTGGACAACGTGTCCTCTCGGCACCGGCAGCTCGACTTGTTCCAAACCGGTGGCGCCACTCCCAAGTGACGCGCGCGCGAGTTGTTCTTGCTCACTGTGTACCAGACAAACTACGAATAACTTTGTCATCAGTTGGTCAAGGTAACCTGTAGCGTTTATTTCTCGTTTCCCCACTTGTTTCTCTCCCTACCCTGGTGAACACGTTGCTGTTCTTCTCCCAACAGCATCGTCACGGCCAGCGGAGATCTCGAACGTCGAGATCTCCTCACACAAGTTAGCGACTCAACGGTTGACTTTGGGAGTCTTTACGGAGCAATGGAAAAGTTACGGCTTTAACAAGAGTGCGCAATGTTAGGAGTAGCCACCGTCCAGCTATTTGGTGAGTGAATGCTGCAAGACAAGCGTATGGTACTGCAGGGTGTGGCAGCGGAACCTCCACCAGACTCCTGATGTGGATACACGTGTACAACAGGGGCTTGCATAAGTTCGGAGACATGTATATTGATGTCTAGGGACCAAACTTTTAAACATGGCTGAGCAACACTTGGAGTTTTGATAGTCATCAATAACATAAATGCAGCTACGAGAAGAGTCAGCTTCAATGCGTCCCTCCCTCCTTTTGGCTTGAACAATCTTAGAAACACAGTGTTGAATGTGTTACTCTCTTGGACAATTTCATCCCACGCCTTGGTCGCTCTGACATGACTGAGTTTGTAAACATTTTGCTTCTTTGAGATTTACTAATCAGCTGCAAGTCCAGTTCTAGCACTGATGAAGTGTGGGTGTTTCCAAACTTATGCAACACCCAGTATGTGTGTCATGAGTGTGTATGCGTTGTCTCCCGGGTGTCCCAGTCGTTTTACACAAACAAAATGTGTTGTGGAGGCAGACGTCAGTTCCCTCTTTCTCTCTGGCCTTCATACTGGAACGGTTCCGCAAATACAACCTTATTGACAAGGCCTGATAGGTAAGTAAGACAAGGCCGCGGAAATAGAACAAAGTTAACCCATTCTTTGTCGTTCTCTTACAGTCCCGCTGCCGGACCCTGCACAGTCCGCTTGCTCACGCCTGGTTGCTTTACGGCATAAAGCTTGCGCCGGTCCAAGAAGGAGCCCAAACTTTACTTCTGGGGCGTTCTCAAGTATTTTGGTTTTTTTTTTACTCTGCCTTCTCTAATTGAGTTTGCTGTTTACGAACATTGAAAAGTTCTCAGCCTCCGCGGCTTGAAGCGATAAGAAAAGCCAAGTTTAAAAGCGCGGCTTTTTTTGTCAGTCCCTGCAGTAGCTCAAGATCGGTAAGGAATAGGGTAGCAATATAATTTTAGGTGGATTTTATAATCAGCATCTCTTATAACGAGAAATATAATAAAGATAAGGCGGGGTGTACAGTCGGAAAGTGCCTCACCAATAACAAATTTCTCTGTGCAATATGAAGAATAAATTCTATAGGGAACGCAATAACGTTGTGGGGTGAAATGTATTAGTAATGTGTGTACGTGTTAATGTTCGCTACATCTACCTCCCCACTTCAGTTATGAGAGAGAAGATCCAAGAGCTGACGACGATCCTAAGAAGTTTTTTTTCATTAGTGCTGGTGTTATTTAGTGGAGCAGAAGCATGTGGATGAAGGAGGGAGTGCGAAACTTTCAATAAGGGCCTCTTTTTTATATAACTGGGCGAGAGCGAGGAAAATATAGTGCACACCGCGAAACGGATTTGAGGATGGCTGGATCAGAGACGCTTACGAGAGGATCACTTTGTCAGAGACCGACACAAATTTTAACAGTGTTTAGCATCGACGGACACTCCACAAGAATCAATTTTCACCAGTGATCCTTATATCCGTTTTTTTTACAGTGTACTCAACTGAGGCAGATGATCACAAGGGTGGGATGAGGGGGTGGGTGGGGACTAGAGGAGGTCACTCAACATACTGCTGCGCAATGAAACAAATTAAACCCAAAAACAATGTACGATGAATCGTTATAGTTCTCTTACAGCAACAACGCTAAAAACCAGTCAACCCTTGCCTGTTTCTTTGTTCTGCAAGACTGAAGGCCCCTCTCATCAGTGAAAAGTCGTATCAGGTAGGGAATATAACCTTTACATTTGCTCCAACCCTTCTTTGCTCAATGCATCAGCTCCAAATCCTTTGCTCAGTTGTCATGTAGCTGTTGCTGCCTCTCCGAGAGAAGTCAGACTGTTGCTTGAGTCGAGCTGAAGCAATAAGAAGAAAAAAAGTAAGGTAGAAGTCAAAGGAAAGGGAACTCCTTGACTTCGGAGCCCTTAGGCGAGGCTGGCAGCTGTCTCATTGGTCGGATGCTGAGCAAACACGACCACTGGAAAAAAGGGCTGTGTAAAGACACATTTCCCAAGTGACAGCAAATGAAGCACTTACGGTGGAATCACACGGTAGGCTACACAGTGCCAATTTTGTTTGCATTTTTTTTTGGCAGCCAAAAATGGCTTGAGCATGCGTTGCACGGATGAAGGTTGATGCAGCACTTTGATGGCAGAAATGACAACATTCATGGTCCCCCAGGTGCCTGCATCAACCTGGCCAAAATCTCTCCAAGTGCATAGGACTACAGAGATGTGTCAACATCGCCTCTTGTCATCCCAACCTTTAGAAGAAAAGTGGCAAAAAAAGAGAGTTGGAGAGCTGAATAGCTGGCAAATGTTTGCTCCTGAGTCGTCTCTGTGTGTCTCCTTTTTTGACCTTGCTCACCTCTTTTGCAACAGTTACGTGGAAGTGAGCACGAGCTGGAGAGCAAGCAGAAGGTCTCGAGCTCTTCCGAGATGAGTTGAGCTCAGTCAGGTGAAGAAATGCACGGTTATATCAGCTAATATCACATGTGTGGTCTTTTTTACGCGAGACCGAGAGTGAGTGAGAGTAGCATAAGATAAAATACGTAGCAGTTAACGCACAGTAGTAGCAACTCCAAAAAAAAAAAAAAAATCACTTTTTTTTGTTCTTTTGCTCCCCTTCCCTGAATAAGTTTGCTGTGTTTAACGAGTGACAACTGACAACGCTAGCTGTACGTAGCTGTACTAAGTCAAGTCCACTATCAGTAGTAATAGTAGTATAGTAGGCTTTTCTGTACGTCTCCGGCTACGTATGCAGTACAGTACTCTGAATACACTAAAGCGTTAGTTATACTTGCAACATTAGTTCTGGTAAGAAGTTATTGTGAATAACGGCTAGCAAGATTAATGAGTTTCTTCAGTGTGTATAGCAGCGTCTCTTTCTTTCTTTCTTTCTTCTTTCTTTCACCTCCTGAGCTTTGAAGTCAAGTCTTCTCGTCTTGTTTCATAAGTCGAGGCCGGTGTCAAATGACCCACTCCTTCTGCGAGGCCAGCTGCTCAGTTCTGGTCACGAGGAAGTCAGTCTCCGCCTTCAGATCGAAGCCAGCAAGCTGCTGCTGTTGTTGCTCCTGGTGCCGGGAGAGTCCCTCCACTTCTTCGTGCTGGAGGCTGCGTCCCAACGAAGACAGCACTGACGAAATCGAGTCGTCTCCCGACGAGACGTCGTAGTAGTAGGTGGTGAGACTGGTCTCGCGCTCTCCGCCCTCCGCGCTAAAGGTGGTCACCATGCGGCAGCCGAGGTCGGCGGCGGCCAACGAGGAATGGCTGAAGCTGGAAGATCGGTTCTTCTGGCCGTACCTGCCGGTTGGCTCCTTGGTCGCGGCCGCGGCCGAGTCCAACAGCCTCCTGGCGCTGCCGTGTCTGAACAACCCCCTCCCGGGCCTCTCTGAAGGAGTGCTCTGATGCCGCGTCCCCGTCGTCATTCGGTCTTGATGTCTCCACGCCCCCCTGGCGCTCACGCCCTCTTTACACCTGTTCAGTTCCACCTGATATTCCGCCTGGGGGGCCTGGCCTTCATCAAAGACGATGCTCGCCGGGTGGGTCGACGGGAGAGGAGGACGAGGCAGAGGCAGAGGAGGAGAGGCGTCGACCGTTGGAGGAGACGTGGCCGTTGTCACCGTTACTGCCGCGATCGAAGCTGAAGACGGCGTCGCCGTTGGACTTGTTGCTCTTGGAGGAAGCGGAGGGAGGAGAATGCTGCTTGCTGGTACAATCCTGAGATGACGCCAACCGGGGGCTGATGTTTGGAGGCGTGCCTGGCACGGGTTGGTGCAGGTTCGAGGTCTCGCTGCCGCGCCTGTTGTCGCCGCCGAGACTGTCTCTGGACGTGCGCCGGCCGCTCTCGGTGGAGCTGCGGCGGCTGTTTGAGTTCGAGGCCGATTCGAGGCCACCGCCTCCAGAGGAGGTCGCCGGAGGAGGTTGCTGTTTGCTGGATGACATGGTGGAGTGCTGGGAAGCCCTCGACGGCGGCCGAGGCTGAGCAACAGAAGCCTCTGACGAAAGTGACATGCCATTTGTAGTCGTCGTAGCCTGAAGGAAGGAAACAAACACCTGCGTGAGCAGCATGTACCACAACTGTTTCCACGTGACTACGAACACGACGCGGAATGTCCCGTCGACCGTCAACAGCGAGTGCAGAGGCTTCCTCCTACCAGCTATTGTCCTAGGTCATGAGCTAGCAGGTCGAAGTGGCGGGGCAGCGTATGCAAACAAACGTATATGAATAGTGTAGAGCGAACTGATATGAGTTAGGGATGCATGGAACAAAGAGTCCTGCTACCTTTTTCTTCTTAACTACACTCGTGAACTCAACAGGTCCAGAGTGAGGTCGGCAGCGCGCATGTGGAACAGATGCGGGATCATCCTGCAGAAAGCATGGTGGGCAATGGTTTAGCGGATCTCCCACCAACCCCATCGACAGCACATGTACATGTACAGAGACTGTGCGATTCATGGTATCGTTACCGAATATCGCTACAGTCGTGAAATATCGAGTATCGTGATAGCACGATATGATACAGAAACTGCCAACAGTGCATGGCCCGGCCCGGCACTGGAAATTGCGATAGCACCTTCGGTAGCTGTAAGTTCGGAAAAGTACCAATATCAGGCACACTTGAAGTTTCAGCAAAGTTTCACACTTTCTAAATGTAAAAGAATCAAGTGGGCGTTCAACATATCGCGTAAAAGTATTAAATATCGCGATATTTGGACGTGATGCATCGAATAATCTGCGATATCGCACAATTTCACACGAAGTAGCTACGAGTACGTGCAATGTACTCGTGCATTAGGTTCATCAGCTGATGATTTATTTTAACATTGTTCATTAATCGGGAACTTAAAGAAAAGACCAGCAGGCACGACTCTATGACCCTGCACGTGTCCGCGGCCATTACCTGTGCCCTTAGCGCCGCAGCTGCCGCAGCCGCCGTAGACGATCCCATGCCACTGCCCACAACCGCGGCCGCCAGCCGCTCGGAAAGCCGTTGCTGCTCCGGTGCAATGTCTGAGTTGCAAGAGGAGCTGTTGCTTATGTTTTCCGCCGACGCCTTCTTGGAGGGTCCAGAGGCCGCAGCCGCCGCTGTCGCGGCCGCCACCGCGGCCTGCTTGGTTACTGCTCGCCGCGCCGCTCGCGGTGAGCTCGGGGGCGGCACCCGCCGGGTCACACTCACCACACTCTGGGTGTGCTCACAGATGCGGCGGAAGCGACGGATGTTGCCTGCAAAGTGGACGCAGTCGTCGGTACAATACGATTCTACGTACAAAACTGGCAAAAGAATGGTGTCTGATCCATTTTTTGAATGGAGTTTTGCGAATTCCTGCCAAAACAGATATTTAGGGCATGAATTCAACCCTTAGAAGCATGCATAAATAGTCAATGGGGAGCGGATTTTGAAGTACAAAAAATGGACCATTGAAGCCATTTTTTATCGGCCCCCCCCCAAATATAAGTGTTAAAGATGGAAGAGTAAGTGAATTTGTACCTAGTGTACTTTTGACACCTTCCAGACAAAAACGACATTTGAATGCACACTCTAAAAAGAAATGTGTGGTGCTTTGCGTCAGAGTCACTGATTTAAAGGAAATCCCTGGCCTTTTTAGGCCTTTTTGGTGGGACAGCAGCAGTGAACCCTTTCGTTAGGGTGCCCATTTAACTGTCAGGCGCAGAAGAAGTGTGGCACTCGAGCTCATTAGGTTAGGTTAGGCTCGGTCAGGTCAGGTCAAATCTCCCGTGAGGATGAACGAAAAACGGTGCGAGAAAGAGCAGAGAAAAGCAAACACACCTATTTGTTTGAAAGGAAATGGGCAAGACTATTTTCAAGCAGCAAAGTAGTTCTATGCCTCGAGTGCGTACGGAGGCCAGACAGGGTAAAAGGCCTTATTTTTTAATCGACCTTGAAGTTTTCTTTTGCACACCCACTGTTCACCCCTTAGAAGTAGAAGTGCTATCTTCCTGGTGGATGTCATCAAGATCATTTGCATTGTACATCGTCTATTGCTCGCCCATGTTGCTCTTGATGACGTTGAGCCTGTTTCTGCTCAATCAGATCCAATTTCCTCACTGGGGGCATTCAGACTCCAACATTTTGCCCACACGTGGTGAAGGAGGCTGTTGCACTCATCCTTGCGAACGACAGCTACAGCCGCACGTCGGGATCCACCACAAGTAGCACGTCAGTCACACCGTCGAAAGCTGACTCACCTGACAGCAGAGTAAAGGTGATGGCGTACAGCGCCTCCGGCCCCGACTCTGCGGTACTGACATGGTTCAGGTCCACCTGCATGCGCACCTGCCGCTGGAACATGGACTGAGCGCCCGAGCTGCCCCTCTTGTACTCCAGCCGGAATGACATGGGTGAGGTCACGCTGTGTTGGAGGTCAGTGATCTGGAAGAATGGTCGAGACTGAGGAAAGCGGCTCCTACCAAAACAAACACATAGGTGTGAGTTCTCACCGATAAGAAAGCATGTATGAGATCTGCCTTGATCTGCGAGAGCGCCTTCCCCTTGACGATGATGGTGTAGGTCTCGTCCTTATCAGTGGACATGAGCGACCCGAACCAGGAGCGCTTCGTCAACTCCGGGGAGGAGTCCGGAGTGGGGTTCACGGATTCCTCGGCAACTGCAGGTGAGTGCGTGCGCAGAATTAGTAGGGACACTAGCACGTGTGTGTTTGTGTGTGTGGCGGGGTGGGGGTGGGCTGCACGCGGTGTGTATCGAGTGTACAGCAAAAAGTTCGCATGCGCTAGAGAGAAAGAGGCATCATATGTCAAAGTGCTTTCGCCATGCTTTTCTTGGGCCCCTCAAAAAGGCCTGGAAAGAAGTCCTAGCTAGTCCCCGCTAGGCTGTATCGCTCGGAAGATGAGCTTTCTTTTTTTTGGCTATATAGTAATCCTGCAATCTGCAGTCTGAGATGTCATCTGACTAGATTACATCTAGCTCAAGCTTCTCCCAGCCAAAAGTCAATGAAAAAATCCGCCCATTGTCTAGGCATGACACAGTGATTTATACGAATTATTCGACCCTGAGACGAGCATCCACTAAAAAAAGAAAAAGCTGCCATAATGCGTTAAACGAATCCCCCAACAATTATCCTTGAGCGTGTCGAGCCTCTTCTCGAGGCAGGGACGTGAGGCTTTTTGGGTCGAGCCACTTTACAGAGATAGTCGAGGCACAGTGGCAAGGAAAGGCATGGGCACGAAGGGCCTATAGGCCTGACTCGCTACGCAACTAGCTTCTCTCTCTCTCTCTCTCTCTTGGTCTGTCTCTCCACAGGCCAGCTGCAGTGTCGCAGCAAATGAAGTTATAAATCTGAATGCGGCGAAAGCACAGTCTGGGGTAGGTCTGGTGTAGATCAGGGAAAATACAGTGAGTGCGTAATCATGCGAGCGCGTTGGCACTGGCACTGGCACCACAGCTGACTTGGCCAAGGGGGACAGTGGAATGTGAGAAGGGGACGGGGCGGGATGGGCTGACACAGCCACATGAACATGTTACTACTGCTACTAACGACTCTCGTAATGTAGCTACTACGTTAGATCTTGGACTAGCCTGGCTTCCGGGGAAGGTTACTACCAATTTGGTGATTACAGGGGGAAATAAACGCTCTGATATTGCTTTCTTTGTGACCTTTTTTTCCAGAGGGGTCGAACAAGCACGTGTCGGCCACAGAAGAGCCTTCCATACGTCTGGAATCCGTTGCCACTAAAAAACCCTAACTTACTTTTCGGTAAAATTGTCCATCGTCTTGGGGTTTGGGTAGCTTAAGTCTTAATCTTGGGGTGGATTAAGAACAAAAGAAGTTATCTGTCCTGACCCTAAACTGTCTGGGAGGACTTTACTCCGGGACTTTCCGGCTCATTTTTTTCCGAGGGACAACGGATCCTTAGACACATATCGAATTTTCTCCTTTGTCCACTCACCTTGCATCTTTCTCCTGTGGAACCTGGGCGATCCCAAGAAATTGTTCTTGAGAGAGTTCAGCCTGGTGCGCCAGTGGGCGGCCGAGGGAGATCCTGGTGGCGTCGGCAACAGCTGATCTGTATCGGTGCTTCCTGAAAAAATAACGGTGCTCAATTTGAGCTTTTCCGTTCTATCTAGCCGAGTGCAAACATGATGAAGAGAACTGGCGCCTGTCTTCAAACGTCTCTGAATCGGCATCGGAGATCAGAGGAAAAAGGGTTGCCACGACCCACAGAAAGACTCTGTGGAAGCCGTGCAGTGCGCGTCCAAACGGAGGTGGTGGCGGCACTGGTAAGATCAGGCTGGATCGATCGACTATGGCAGGATGACTCTCACCATCTTTATTTGGAAGAGCTTCTTCTAACAATTAAAGTAGTCTTGGCCTATGGGAACCTCTCTCCTTTTTCTCAATTTAGAAAGCTCCGTTCCCCCTTTCTAGTACTTTGCCAACGGCAGCAAGTTTCCCCCTCTCTTCTTCGTCCTCTCTCCATTCGAGCCTGTTCTCTGAGAAACGTGAGCCCACGTGAAGGCCACGAATCCAGTGATTCATGCACGAACAATACTTACAGGGTCTTCCACGGAAAATGACTTTTCTTGATGTGCTTGTTCGGAGCCAAAAGGGAAGCGTTGCCAGGTGGCGATGATATTAAAATGAAGGTCTATAACGGCCAATTCTATTACAAACGTTCCACTATTTGTGCCCGAAGAACTCACCATTGTCAGCAACACAATGGTGGGCCCATTTTACGATAGTGGTGGAGGTTCCTGCCTCAATGCAAACCATTTCTCATCCGCAAAGATGATTTTTTTAAGGAAAATTTGACCCCTGCTCAAGGGTCAAATGATCAACCTTGAGCTGGACGAACACATGGTTTATCTGATGGAAAAGGTCGAGTTGGCCCTGATCTTGGGCCTCCAAAACCAACAGGCTTAAAAGACAGATTGCAAAAAATCCCCAACTCTTGGGCCCATTGAAGCTGTAGTCGACTGCAATTTTTCCTTTTTTGCGTGCCCTTGAACTATAGACGTCCAAAGAAACCCAAAAGACCCTTTAGCACGCAGACGGACCAGACAGAAGTGGCGTTGTAATTGTTAGCCTACAGCAGCTCAGAGCATCCTCTTGAGTGCCAATGACTACTTGCCTTGGCCAGTTCCGGCGATGTGGTGAGCCTGTTGGTGCTGGGAGTGCCGCTGGTGTTGGGGAGATCCCGGAGCCATCAAGCTGTTGTCGTGGTGGTGGTGGACTGAAAAAAAAAGTGAAACTCGTCGTTCCGTGAAGTCGCTCTGGATGTCTCTTCTCAATAAACCGATTTCTCGATCCCCCTCCAAGAAATGTCTGCGTGAAGATTCAATACCTGGCGATCCCCGGGCAGAATTGGCCGCCGGCGCGTGCCTCTGGAACTTCGGTGACGGGATCGGGGAATCCGGGACGATATTGTTGTTGTAGGAGCCGCTGAACTGGCGACGTCGATTCCTGGGGATACGGGCGAGGTCAGAGGATCGACTCGTACAAAAAGTGCGACCGCTTCCCCTCGACGGCGGCTTCCCGCACTTCAGTGAAATAGGACATTGACTTGTATTCATATTTTTTTTTCCTCACTGTCCCCCAGGGAGCACCTTTTTCTCCAATTTCAGGCATTGGTGGCGACTACACTGGTACCAATCTGACGCCTGAACAGCGACTTGCAAAGTTGAGTGCGACACATGCACATACAAGTATTTCAGTATGAAAAAACACTACATAATCGCAATGTACAATATGATCCATTCAGGGACAATTTTTGCGTCAAAAGTTGCATCCTGAAAAGCTAAATTTTACATCACCCAAAAATGCGATGTAGGAAAACTTTCGACCCTCATTTTTGAACCTCAGCCATGAAAGTCATGGTCTTTAATGAAGCTGTTCTTGCTGCATTCATGAGCACGAAGAACACGAAGTCAACACAGTACATATTGGTGATGTCATCAACGCGTGTCACGAGTACCAAGTGCAAAATCTTCAAAATTCATTTGTGACCCCTGCGAATACCTCTGACGTCGCATGCGATCCACCATTAGCTGCTACTGCCCTGCAGGAGCGTCGTGCTTGACATGGTCGGATCAGAAATGACTCGAGTTCGGGGCTTTGGGCGATTCAGATATCCATTTTGCCGATCAAAACATGTCAAATACGCGTTTTTGATCCGAGTCAAATTCACAAGAAGCCACAGACTTGACTGATTCGGAGCCCTCAAATTTGATATTGGCCTTTCATACCGCGAGTTTGCACGTTGATGCAATAAAGCCCCACAAATTTGTCTCCCAGTGTGACTGAGTCGAATCACTTGCCACATTCATTCGAGTCGACAAGAGCTAAATTTCGTTTCTGCTATCACAAATGTCGAGACCACCGAATCCGTATTCGACGTTAGTTATTTTTTTGGTGAGTCAGCAGAGCACTACTCAGCAATAGTGCAGTTTCTTCAAAGCCTCTGATATCATCAGATAAAAAAGGCCTTCACTGGTGCTGCTGTGCCCATTGTTACAGTTGTTGGGTTATTCCCGCCCCCCTTTTACCGTATGCTCCCCGTGATGGCGTCGATCTCCTTTCTCCTTGGACATGGGCTATAGAGTTGCCTTCTGGGAGCCACTGGGGAACCCTGACTTAGCTGGGAGTACGTGAATCCATTCTTGAAAGTGTAGGAGTCCACTCGCTTTCGAGGAGGATCCTTAAAAGAAATAATGATAACAATAATATAGAGCTGAATTGCATCTCTATTCCCTAATAGAGCTAATGTGTGTGTGTGTGTCCCTCGCCTCCTTGAACTACTCCGAGACGATGGGGACCAAATTTGGCCAGGTTTTCAATATCAACTCTAACTTTTGTAGAGGTTTGAGGCTGCATCGAGGCCTCTTGTAAAAGTTGAACGACTTCAGCTGTGGAGGCCGGAAAAAACAGTGCGCTTTTGATGAAAACCCTCCTACTTTTCGGGTAAAACCAATAGCGAACCTCCCTTTCCTCTAAAAGAAAAAGACGGAATAAAGAAGGAGACAGCCGGATAAATAGGCACGGAAACCAAAATTTGGCACGGGGCCGACGTTCGGTCTCACGAGTGCCAACATCTACTTTTGGGTCTCGTTTCCAGTCCGTCAGAGGCTGAAATCGAGGCTTGATGGCCCCCGCCGCATTAGGTTTATGTAGTGATGGCGAGCCAGCAAATAAACGGTTAAAGGTTTGAAAAGGATGCCACTTCCATATCGAGTACTTCTGGAACAACGGCCTCCCTTCCCCGACAGAGGTCCTTCGGCATCCTCAAGGCGAGGTTACATGGGACTGCGCAACTTTTTTTTCATGTCCCGACGACCTCAGACAGACAGAATGACCTCCATCTTATGGCCTGGCTACTTAGTTTCTACCCATCCTTCCATGATCGTGATGGTCGCTGCCTACTTTGCAGTGACAAATTGAATCCGAAACCGATGTCTCAGATCGAAGGCGGTGGATTCAGAGGCCAATTTATTTGGGGCTTTCTCTTTGGCCTCGACGTTCCACTGGGAAAAAGACGAAAGTCGGTTTCCTCCTCCAGGCGAATGATCCATGTACGCGTTATTGGTTGGACAGAAGTGACGTAAATGTCGACGTTTATCAGAGGTTCTCACATAGTTGACGGGATGAAACTGGAGCAGAACCCCTGTGTTGCTTGACAGTCGCGCCTAACAATGTTCTAATCTAAAGTCCCAATCATGAGTGATGGTCTCAGTGACGTGGAACAAAGTGATAACTCTGTGACGAGATTTCCTTTGCAGCTGCCCCAGGGGTCTTGGCAAAGCAAATGTTGATCTGGCAGCAACGTCAGCTTCCTCTTCTTACCTGGGAACCACACCTGGACCGCACCAACAGCTCCGTCTCGTCCTCGTACGACGGCTTCCGCTTCTTCCGGTCAAGAAGTAGAAAGTAGATGACTTTTTCTGAAAGAGAACAAGGACAACATGAGGGAATGATGAAACCAGTTCACTGACAGTTGTCGGAGTCCAGGGTTGCCAGCCTTTTCTCGTCATAAAAAGTTAAACTGCCCGCAAGGACAGGTCAAACAGTTAATAATGGAGTACACAAAGACCAGGCTAGCTGTACAGCTGTACTTGAAATTAAGCCAAATCTACGTGTACAAAAAAGAAATGCAGGTGGATGTCGCAATGACTGAATAAACACTAACTTGCTATGGTGCTATTGTCAATGACCCACAAGGGTCGTTAGGGTTGAAGAGAAAAATGAACGGTAATTGTTAGTTTTTCAATTAGAAGCCTTTATTTTTTTGGCCCTTTCAGCCAACTATTGCTTGGCCTCGTATTCACCTCTTTGGCGGGTGCCAATCTGATAGTACTAACTAAACTGGAAAAATTCCGAAGGCAATTTTCTCAAAAAAGTCAGTTTGGCAAGTCTGAGTGGGACTTTTTAAATGATTTTGTTGGGGTCACTCCAGCAATTTTCAAGCTCAATGGTTGAGTGACTCTGCTCTACTCATGGTGGTCGTCAGTGTGACCGGGCAGGGAGACCGGGCAGTGCAGCGATCCCAATGGCAATGGGAGACCCTAATCCCACTCATTCTCCTCGGTTGCTCCTTCAGCGAGTTCGGCTCTCCGGTAGCGCATGAGGACGTGTTTTTTTATGAGGGATCAGCTGTCATCAGCAAGACTGAGATGCTCTCCTGGGACGCGTGCGTACGTGACAGTGAGAATGCACCGTCGATCTCGTCTGCTGATTCCCTTATTTACGCAGACGATTTGGAACTTCGAAGCACTGCACGTTTCGACAGAATCTGCACCATTGCAGTAGGGAAATAGAGAGGTCGTCGATCCATTTGGAGATTGAATGAAGTGTTTCTCCGCACTTTCAATGTCTGCAAAGCACTCACAAAGATGGGCTCATCTGCCGTATGAATGGTTCGTGTCCCTTTTAGTCGACTTGTCTACTCTCTTTTTAATTAATCATACTAAATTAAAGGGATATAGAATGCTCGTGCATCAAATCTGAAGGATGCGCGGTGCACGAAAATAAAGCCTGAATCAAAATTGCTAACTCTTCACCAAGTTAGGTTAGGGTTAGCTCGGGGCAAGCTTAGCTCAGGCTTTGGCTAAGCCAAGATTAGCTCTAGTCGAGCACTTACCTTGGTGCACAACCGTTTATTTCAGTGTGCGCTTCGATTCGACCAAGTGCATTGCTCACCTGTGTTGTGGCTCGACTCCAGCAAGGCATCCACCAACTTCTCCTTCTCCTTGAAGCATCCCAGGGACGTGATCCCTCGGAGGACGTCCTCGTCGATGGCGTCCCTGGACGGGATGATGTGAGTCTGGACCACCTCCATCATGGGCGCCTCTAGCTCCAGCTCGCCTTTGACGCCGGCGCACGCCCACGGGTGGCGGTTCACCTCCTTCAGCTGGAAAGCACAACGACGACGTGAGACTTTCCGAGGAGGACCCCGTACTCTACGCAGTTGCCGCGCTGCGCTGCACCCACCCACCCCGTCTACCTCACTGCGCTGTCGTGCGTGCGTGGCTTAGAATGTGCTCACGTCCGCGGTAGTAATGCCATATCCGATCGAGTCGAGTGAAATCTTCTTAACCGTCGTCCACTCTAGTAATTCCCTTCCAACACATCTCTCAGAGAAATGAAAAGCTTCTCAAAACCGGGATTAGAGAATACACACACATGTACGAAGTCACTCTTGCGGACTCCCTTTGAAACTTTTTAAGGCGGAGAAATGAAAGTCTGCGCTCCATGAATGCGACTGTGAAAATAGAGCCTTAGGGCCCACAGCCATGATGTGAAGATACCACCTAGACACAGAGGTTCAGCAGTTTGGCTGCCCCCGATGTAACGAAGCTCCTAATGTTGCAGAGCACAAAAAAGCCTTCTGCCATCCATTTGTCTGGGAAGAAAAGATAAGAGAGCTGTGTATGTGGCCATTACCCCCCCCCCTTCTTCCATCCTCGTATTAAAGTGTTCCTACTGCACACACTCAGAGGGGGTTAAACTTTTTTTAGCCTCTTATACTGACGAGATATCTCGGTTTTACCCTCTCGGCAGCAAGGGATAAGAAGACGAAATACGGAAGAGGGAAAAACGTGAATTGGGTGGGGGGTCAGAAGACGTGTGTGTGTATGTATGGGAGGAGGGGGAGGACATAGCCCTTTTGGAGCACACGCGGGGGGGGAGGAAGTTTTTAGGGGGTGACTCGTTCGCTCGGGTCATTTGCCTGGGGCTCGACAGGGCGGAAAAGGGACCAGTGGAGAGAGAGAGGGAGACGCCCGACGAGACAAACATGGGGCTGGCAGCTCCGGGGACGCCCGGGGACTCCTCGGACGGTCTCCGTCCACCAGCAACAATTGTCTGGTGGAGTTTTCCCCCCTCTTTCATTCAGCGGCAATCAATTACGGAGGAGGAGGACGATGAAGACGAGATGAAGAAATCTTTGAGAGAGATAGAAAAGGTCTATGACGGGGAGGGGGGGGAGGAAAAGCCTTCTTGGTCCTATAAAGACTCACAGTTTCTTGACTTTGTGGACATGAATGATCTCATAGATTCGCCACAGCTTGGAAGAAAAAGGTTAGGATCATCAAGGCCTCTCCAAGCTTTTCTCGTAGCCCTGGAGGACGCCAGAGCGAACAAAATTCCTCTTCTGTTAGGCCTTTCCTGGAGGATTTGCCTTTTTTTTAGGGGAGGAAAATAATTGAACGTCGAGGCCTCATACGTAAGGTATCTCCGGATTTTTTCCCCCTCTCTTTTCTCTCCTCTGTAATACCGAGGGCTTTTCATTAGATTGGCTGGGAACACAGACTGAGCGCTGTACAAAAAGTACTGGAAGAAAGTCAACAAACTTAGAGCTACGAACCGGAGTACAAAACATGGTGGTTGTGATCTTTTTTTTTTTTTGCTCGTTCGCTATATTCGTTGGCTCTGATACAGAACCGGAGAAATATTTTGGGCTTGCCACGTACGACTTTCACGCGGCCGTGGAGAGAAAGTTCTATCTCGACTAGCTTCTTCTCCAGTCAGAACCGCTCGCTGAATACCAATTCGCGGAAAACCTCATCAACATCTTCATCAGCGAGCCAGGCATAGCCCAAGTTCGGTGAGGGATAGGCCTACCCAATCCACACCTACTTACATTGGTGGGCACCCAGGGGGGGGGGGAGGAGGAGGGCGCGCGCTACAGAGAGAGAGAGAGCTTGCAGATGAAGCACTCGACGACGTACCACAATAGAGTGGTGCGCACGTAACAGGGGCCCAGCTCCACACATGCTTGTATGTATGGACGTACATATGTGGGTACGCCTATGGGGGGGGAAACGAAACGAACTGACGAGTGCAGCTCTCGCACGCGCTCACAGGGAAGGTGGAGGAGGGGGAATCCGTCAAAGAGAGAGAACAAAGGAAAGTCTACGAGAAGGATTGGTTTTCCTTTATCAGCTCTGTAGCTGTCACTCTACTTGTGAGAAAAAGAAGTGAGAGAGAAAAAACTTTCAGCAAGCTTTTCTGCCTTTCCTCCTTCATCCTTTAGGACTAGGCGTACTTTCTTCTTTAATGTGCGCACACACATTTAACTCTTCTTCCTGTCTTAAAGTTTTGGGGGGAGAGTTTGAGAGATTTCCGCAGAGTCTTCATTTGCCCTCACCTCCATAAATAGAATTTGTCGCGGTGGCAAGAAATTTGGGCCATGAGAACGTTATCAAAGGGGTTCGAAACCTCTTCTGTTGGGAGAGGAAAGAATGGGTAGCAAGATAATGAAGACGACGCTAGGCATAAATGAAAGTTGTCACAAAGTTGGCGGGACGTGAAGGAGATTTCTCTTCTTTTCTGACCCGCCCGCCCTCCCCGCGGAGGCCTTCGCCAACGACTACGGTGGTGCCGAGGAGGCCGGGTCTTACCGTGAGCCTCTTCTCTGGGTTGACCTCGATCATGCCCCTGAGCAGGTTCTGGCAGTCCGGCGGTACGAAGTGCGGGATGTGGAACTGGCCGCGCTTCACCTTCTCCAGCAGCTGGCGCAGGTTGTCGTCGTCGAAGGGTAGGGCGCCCACCAGCAGCGCGTACAGGATCACCCCGCAGGACCACACGTCCGCGCGTCGCCCGTCGTACTTCTCGCCCTGAAACGGGGACACACACCCCTTCAGTCACATTTGACTCATGATTGTGCATGTGTAAGGGTGGGTGCGTGAGTGGGTGGGTGTGCGCTTCTGAAGTGAAGTAAGACGTAGTTCATCGTTGATCATCGGGAAAAAAATGAATGCTCCATCTAGTCTTGTCCGTTCCATGGCAAAAATCGCCTCTGCGTAGCTGCCATAAAACGCCCTTCAGGGACTGCCGTAACAGCACCGTCGCGTGCTTCGTATGCAGCACATATTCTGGGTGCACCATACTTAATTCAAATATTCAGGGTGCCTTACGTCACGCGTCCATGCATGATTTTTTGGGTTCTATCGTTCAGAAATTGATCAGATATTGAGAGCTGAATGCAGCTCTTGACAGGGCTTTGGTCACGAATTTGTCAGTTTATTCCACATGGCAAAAATGTGCATCAAGGCAGCA
>JAAUXU010034318.1_pt1 | contig 21207 bp, 18 predicted proteins | sample 7278151 | NCBI WGS metagenome assembly JAAUXU01 (sample SAMN14350113, study PRJNA611818) | marine sediment metagenome | isolation source: surface marine sediment (1.8m) | place: French Polynesia: Moorea | collected 2018-08 | reverse complement strand
GTCTGCGGGATGTCGGCGTCGTCCTCCGACCTCTTGTAGAAGGAGGAGAACGTCTGGGGAATTTCGTCGGACTTCTTGTAGAACGACGAGAAGGACGACGGCAGATCTGCCGACTTCTTGTAGAACGACGAGAAGGACGAGGGCAGATCTGCCGACTTCTTGTAGAAGGAGGAGAAGGTCTGCGGGATGTCGGCGTTGTCCCCCGACCTCTTGTAGAAGGAAGAGAACGTCTGAGGGATTTGTTCGTCGCCTCCTGACCTCTTGTAAAAAGAAGAGAACGTGTGGGGAACTTCACTGGACCTCTTGTGGAAGGAGGAAAAGGTCCTTAGCATGCTGCCCTCCAAGTTTCTCTTGGGCACATAAAATGACGAGAATGAGTCCAAAGCGTCGTTCTGGCTTCTCTTGGCTGAGGCAGGAGCATCGAGGGCGTTCTCCAGACTCGAGTCCACCTCTCCACTGCTGCGCTTGGACTTCCTGCTGGAGTAGCCGCCTCTGGGGATCTGTACAGTCAGGGACACAATAGGATGAGCAGTGTGTGACTGAGCAAAAGGGATCTGCATTTGGGTTCTGTTTTTACTAGAACTTTCGGGGTCTTTGGAGTCTCTGAATCCAGGTAACATTAGGTCAAAAGCTGTGTTATCTAAAACACAACAAGCAACACAGGAAAATATGTATCTTAACCTAGAGTAAAATTCTACCATTGTCAGTGAGACTGTCACAAGTTTTGACTGTGTTTTCAACCCATTTCCTTGCATGAGCACACAAATCACTTCATGGTTAGCAATGCGACCGTCTTAAATGATATCAGCATCAATCCCACGAGTCAGATAACTTGGTAGAAAGTGGTGAAAATCCGCAGAAACATAGAATGCAGATCCCTACACACAAACGGTGGGACTCAAATGCCAAAAAATATGCAATTTAAAAACACGAGGCGAGAACTTGACCATTTAGAATTATTGAATGCATTCAGGGGATACAGGGGACGGATCCTGGGCAAACACCACATAGTGGGCCTTATTTGCCACCCCTTGCATCTGCTGTCCATCTTCTCGTGCCTCGCACGACTCTCCTGGTGTTTCTGTCAGCATTCCAGTTGTCCCTCACCATTCAAGGCCCACCTGAGGCCTGATGCGGCCTGGGGCATGACTCTCCGCTTATTGTAGATCACTGCTTAATGCGGCAAAAACTACTTCGTCCAAAGTAAGCGGTGCCTACTGTACTGTGCAGGCATGCTATTTTCCTTATCTAGCCGAATTTGAACCTGCCGGGCAGCCTTTTTATCATATCATTTGCTGTTTAGCGGAATGTTGGCAAAGGGATTCTACTAAATCAACCTAACATCAGGCCTAATTTTAGGCGTAGCATACTTTGTCTGTTCGATTGATTTTCTGAACAAATTTGGTCGAACTGCAAGGTTAAAAGCAATACCTTCAGTGTTACTGACACTATCTTGAACAGTTTTTTTTAGGACTTTCCTATATCAGCATCAGCAGGAAGGGGAGCCAACAAGTAATAAATCTTTGTTCCCGGATGGCGTCAGCTACACAAAAATAATTGTCAAGTGGCACAAGTAGAGTAAGAAAATTTAAAGGTATTGATGTTATGGCACTAATTTCATAGTCTAAAAGCTCAAGTACTTACATTGCATCCTCTTTTTTTAAAAAAAAATCCCTTAGTTTACGTCATTTATGGGTCATACGGTTATGCACAGAGCGAGAATGTTTCGTTGGCCAGGGATCCAATACAGTGAGGATCTCCAGTAAGTGCGCACCAGACAGACTCAAGCTTGGTGGTGTTATTTATAGTGCTCACCGCTTACAAGGTCAATGTCGGGTCTAGGCGAAATCGACATTATAAGCTGGATGACGTAAACAACACCGACATAGGAATGGCAACACATTAAATTTGAAATTTTGGTGCTTTTTCCCCAAGACTAGAGAATAGTGCGAAACCTGCCCAAGTGGACAAAATATCAAAAAGTCGCCAAAAAGGCGAAAAATGTTCCTAAGGAGCATTTTTAGTTTTAAAATCGCTCGTTGCACATCCAATACTGTGCTCACCGCTCAAAAGGTCGCAAAGTCAGACAGGCCAGGATTCACAATGGCATTCATGCTATGACCTCTCAACACTTGCAGGGTCAGCACTATTCTCATCACCTCTCCTGTCCTGCCCTCCATATGACGATGTGTCAGGCTGAATCAAGACAAGCGGTTCGAGGCTTGTTCAGTTGCAATTTTTTTGCGAATTTCATAGATTTTGCCTCGTCAACATCCGCTTCCTGCATAAAGTAACACATGCATGGTGTTTTCATCTCGCATGATGCATGTTTGATGTGAATGTCGAGTAGAGCACCTTTTAAAGTGAAAAACAGGGTGGCCAAGAAGTTTTGTCACTGGGTTTAGTAGAGAACAGCCTTTAATGAACCATCCAGGGTTGACGTTAACGTTACTCTTCTGCTGTACAGTACGTCGACCTAGCGTTCTACGTGCTGAACCAGTGATTTCAATACTGGATATTTACTTAAGAGTTACTCTAGGTAGGCATTAGTGCACTTTTTCAATCTTTTTTTTTACTTTTTCCACCCTTGACGTTGAAATAAGCCAAAACAGCAAAAAAACCTGCACGGACACATAAATGCTATCTACATTTGGATTGCTGGTGACAAAGTCACACATTGCCAGGAGGTTGTCCGCAGCCCTGCCTCTAGAGTGAGCGAGCTCCATGAGACCACTGGGGGCCTCTCCAAACGCTATGTGTGTGGACGGCCTCGAGCCGTCTGCACCGACAACCTCATTTCAAGTTTGGCGACCGCCTGGAGAAGTGCGTAGCTGTCCAGGGTGGGTTTTTTCAAAAATGAGTTGTTGACACATATTTCTGAAAGATGTATCAAATGAACTTTCCCCTAAGACTCCTTAGGGCCAAGCTAGATCTTGCTGAAGTTTTACCCAACTGTGCAGCGGATCCATGGATCTAGCCCGGTAGCTACCAGTGCAGCAGGTAACGCATTGCACCGTAGCAAGTGATTGATGGCCACCCTGTAGGAAGCTACTTCGTGCAGCAGGTAGAACATTGCACAGTACGTACCGGGCTCACCCGAGCTGCCTCTCTGATGTTGACCATATGAGTCAGGCGCGCCGCTTTATCCCACAGCATCACTCACGCACCCTGCACACATTTGCTGCTGCTCGTGCGCTTGCACACGCCAAGGTAAGACAAATTAATAGGGTATTGCTGTTGGCGCTGCTGTTGCTTACCCCCTTGGGATGGTGTTGATTGCTGTTGGTGAGTTGCTGTTCGCTCAGGGCGGAGACATCACTGTAGAAGAGAAAATGTACATCAACATATACACGGACTTCTTAATTGAGCTGACGCTTCTATCGAGCATCACACGAACGAGGAGGGCTTCAGGAAAGACTTCTAAATCGGTGTTAGAAGTCGGATTAGAGAGCGTTCAACTAGCAAATGGAGACAGGCGCATTCACTTCAAGTCAGTGCATGCACGTAGTGGGCATGGATGTCATGGGGTCTCTCTTTGATATGATAGATAGCAACGTGCTGTTCAAGACTAAATAGTTACCTCTTGACAGACTTGCCTCCGTCCTCTACCCACGCCGACTGCGCCGACTGCGGCGTGGGCTTCGAGGCCTCGAGCGTGGCCCTCTCGGACGTCACCCCCTGGCACTTGGGCGCGTATGCGTACTTCCTGAAAAGATGGTTGCCGTCGTTGGTCGGCCCGGACCGCTTCTTGCCGGCCGCGATGCCTCGACAGTAAGGGTGGAACGGAAAAACTCTGCGGAGCGAAAGCAGACAGCAAAGCTGAATACTCATCATGGTCACATATATATTCAGGCAAATATTCACGACATACAGCAGTGATCTGTGTTGGCACTGTACAGTGTACAGGGTGTCCAAGAAGTCATGTCCTGCCCCCCCAAAATCACTGTTAGTGAAGAAGACATCTCAGGGACTCAGGGACCACTAGAGTCTGACGAGATAATCAATATTGTTAAGGTGCTGCACGTATGAAAACGCTCATGTGAGTCCTGCTGGGACCCAGATATTTTGTTCATATTTTGTTCATCTGGTTCATACGTGCCTTTTTCGGCTAAAATACACGCACTACAGACTGGAATAGCAAGAACAGCAGTCAAAAGAAGGCCCTGATGTGACTATCAAAGCATCTGAAGCAGACTTTACGTTGCTGGGCTTTTTTTGCCCACAAATTGCAGCACTTTTTACATTGTACACAGAGTTCAGCAAGATTGTGGCAGACCTTGCGTGATTCTAACTGATGTAGGAGTTTGATTCATATCCATTCATTCATGTTGGTTGATCCGTGTCATGTTAGGTTTTCAAGCATGACATGACTTTTGGGACACCCCTTATTGCTTACCTACGTGCTTAAAGTTCCATTTATTCCTCAGAAATTGCTTGGCAGGTGTCAGTAAGAGAAGACGAAGATGGAAGATAGGAGCAGTGGGAATTAAACAGGATGGTTAACAACGTTCACTCTTGTTGAATTAACCGAATACGCGTTTCTCCGGTGGAGACTTTTAAAGATTTGCTCTATAAGTATATTTAATATACGCCGTCACACCTAGTGCACAAGTTGTTTAGTCGGTTAAGGAATGGGGACACTATTAACATGTCGGAGGAAAGTCTTAGTGGCCGTGGCCACGTTCTGTTGGTTACTTTGTACAATGTATATTTACGTACGTGAGCTTTTTCCGTACGTTACAGAACAGTGATAACTAGAGGTGGAACGAGCTTTGGGCTCGCCTGGAAAGAGCCCACGAGCTTGCCGATTCTGGTGGATCCAGGCAGCTCGTGACTCGAGCATTGAGGTAAGAAAAACAGTTAAAAAGATACGGGTTGGCCAGATTCTTTTTTCCTCTCTCAAGTACTGAGGGTCAAGCAGGGTTGCCAGGCGTCCCCACCCGGCTGAGCCGGTCGAGCAGGCGGCCGGGCCAGGGTTGACTCAGTGGCCACTCCAGTCGCTACCACATCAATTTCCTAGATATTTCTTTAATACTCTGTCGGAGGCACGTTTGAAATTTTGCATGGCTCACCCAAGAACCCGTCAAAGGCTCGATCCTGCTTGAAGTTAGAAAGGTAGAAAGGTCACAGCTTGACCTCATTTGGGCTCGATCCACCTCCAACGATAGCTAGACCTCGGCATTTTAGGTGAACATTCAGTCATTTCAGTCAATTTAGGTGACCAAAATTGCATCTCGAAGTTACTGCTTGCTGATGTGAATTTCAAAATTCCTTTTAATTCCTATCTCCCTTCGGGCTTCTTTTTTGACTTTTTGATTTTTATGAACGAACAACCCGAAAAGGGTATTTTGATGTCTTCACCCAAGATGCCGAGGTCTAGCAATAAAACACACTTGAATTACCTAACTGCACTTGAGATGACCTGAGTGGTTAGATCATTGTATGCACGTACACGTATATTTACACGGGGAACAACTCGGTCGGCAACAGGTGGAGGACGTACGTACCTGCAGTCAAGTGGCTCTACCCCATTGAGATCTTGAGCGGCCGTCAGAGCCAGGACCAGGGAGGGCATCAATACCAACCTCGCTAGCTGCCATCTTCGCATCCTCTAAGAAAGTCAAGACTTGGTCACTCTGGCTGTATTTCCATAATACTTCTATACAATAAAGTCTGGCGTGGCAACGCTGGTTTTGGTCAAGGACCAAATAGAGCCGGCGAGAGTGAAGGTCTAAGTTATGCCTCTAGATTTGCTTGTCCTCTCACGACCTCCGTGAACTATGACAATGCATTCTCGGAGTTAAAGGACATTTTCACGTGCAAATGTTAATTATTCACTGATGCAATAGTCGCATTTTGATCCCGTGAACAGTTGACCTGATCTGAGTAAGCCTAAAAACTGTTAAGGCACATCCAGTTCGAGTTTAAGCACATTTGGCAGAATAGGACATGTTTTGAATAATATATGTATACGTATTTACATGCCCTGTCTTATGAGTGCTTGAACAGCCTCAATGTTTTTGTTTGTCTTCAACATCACTCAGCCCGGTCCATTTTTTCCTTCGTCATTTAAAGTGAGTTCAAAATTTTCACCCGGAGAGACGAATTCACCCCTCCAAAACCGGAGGTTTGGTTCTCAACAACGCCATTTTCTTCTCTCGTCAGTCAGACTCTTCCGTGGCGTCGGCCTCTTGGAGGCCGGGAAGGCCCTGCCGGATGTAGCCAAGTCGGTGGAGTCTCAAGTCTCATCGCAGGCCCATCTAACAATAATGGAGCTTCGGTCTGTGTGTCTGTCTGTCCGTCCGTTAGTCACCACCCGGATCTCACAAACCGCTGGGTCGATCTTGACTGAACTTTCAGCTATTACTAAGGTGAAACGAGTGCAAGGGGTGAAACGAGTGCAAGGGGTGAAGCGAGTGCAAGGGGTGAAACGAGTGCAAGGGATGAAACGAGTGCAAGGAGTGAAACGAGTGTATGTTTTCAACCTCCTCTACACACACACACACATTTTTTGTAGAAATTTACTAAATAAACTCCCATTTTTGACTAATAAATCGAATCTCTTGTAGAATACAAACATGATCAGCGCCCCGCATAAAATTTCTTTCTTAGCTGGATCGGCATTAAAAAGCATGCCAAAACAAGACCCTTGAGGGTTCTTTTCTTAGTTAGTAGTTTAATCAAGATCTTTGGCGAATGACTCAAGAAATGAAAAAGATAAACAATGCCGAAAATGGGCCCTGGCAGGCCTCAGGCCTTGACTCGGCTGAGTAACCAGTCATGACCCGTGTGCAGTGCATTCCGCTTACATAGAGAGTGTAGGGATCGGCGAAAACATTAGGGACACGTTTAGCATTATGACGCTTCCACTGTACTTTCCTGAGAAGTGCCAAGTCAAAGTGGTTTGGCTTCTTTTGCTGACAAGGAATAAAGTAGAGCTTCCGCATTGTCGACTCTGTCGGTCAGCTTCAAAAAGTTGACTTAGTCGAGGTTTGTTGACTGTTGGGGAAGCCCTTCAAAGAGCACCGAGTAGTGAAGAAGAAACAGGCGATAGAGATCAAAACTAACCAAGAAGTGAACTTTAGTGTCAGTCAGCTTAGTGTTTGGGGCAAAGGTTGGAGCCGACCAATGACTCGGTGCTGTGGCTCTCGTACCTCCTGAGCCAGAGGTACCTCCTGAGCCAGAGGTACCTCCTGAGCCAGAGGTACCTCCTGAGCCAGAGGTACCTCCTGAGCCAGAGGTACCTCCTGAGCCAGAGGTACCTCCTGAGCCTGATGCTGTCGTACCTCCTGGGCCTGTGGCTCGCGTACCTCCTGAGCTTGACGCTCAAAAAGTACCTCGGGGACCTGAGGCTCTCGTACTCTTGTTACAGATATGACGGCAAGAGGTGTTGGCATGAATGTGACCTCTGCACCTTTGCCGAAAACACTGAGCTGACAGACTAAGCTTTAAGCACTCGGTTTAGGATCAAGCAGTGAATCCAGAATGGCACCTCAGTTCATTGATTGGCTAAGTTGCGCCAATCTTGGATTGGCTGATTAATCCCTAGGCAGAATTCAAAAATTTATTATGGCGAAGCATCTAAAATCGGACAAAACCACTGAAAGGCCTGGCGAAAAAAGTTGAGAAAGTCGAGGTCTCACGAGGCCTGAAAGTTGACTATTGAAACAGTTTTATGTAGTAAAAATGCGTTGGTAGAGTAAAGTTGACAGGGTCGAGGTTTGTTGGCTATTCAGTGATGTGTGACGAAGTCGAGGTTCTCCTGTTCTTCGTTCACGCTCTTTGCATTCAGACTATCAAATTTTTATGCGGTTTTCGAGCTTTTTTCCTACGTCTGTTGATCCTCAAGGTGTGGCCTTAAGAGGTGACAGGGTGATGACGAAGCTATGACATTATGGACCTTTTGGACATTTGCCACCACCATGTGCACAAAGACGATGACAATAAGACGTTTCTAGTGGACAGGGAGTGAAGTGGTTGGCCGTTATTGTGTATTCGGGACATCTCTGGATCATCGTTGGATTGAGGCAAGAGGGTTTTGGTAACTTGTTTTTCATTTGCAGACAACATCGACTTTAGTGCCCCAGAGTCAGAGTCTCCTGCAACTTCACGTCAAGGCAGCTGATGCCAGAATGCTCAAAGCACTGACATGTCTGGTTAACCAATCTGATGGAATCACACGTAAACACCAATGTCAGGGTCTGGAGCACCATGGCCATTTGCAATGTCGATCTATCTAAAGCCACCGAAGAGTCTTTGACTGGGTGGCTGCCCACCCAGTCAAAGACAGCCCAACTCGCCCAGGTCAGCCAGTCCACCAGCTCAGTGTAGCCCAATGACAGCATGCATGGGCTGCACTCCAGCTGTCTGACTGAGAGGACAAAGATTTTCAAAGTATTCAAAACGGCAGTATTGAATACCAATTCCCTCCTCGTAAAGTGCCCTTTTCACCCTAGCTTGGCTTGACGGCCCTTGGGCGGTTAAATTTTCCTTGGAAATCTGCCCTTGGGCGGTTAAATTTTCCTTGGAAATCTACCCTTGAGCCATTAAACCCATTTCAGGTTAATAAAATGCTACTGTACAATAAACTGTAATAAATATTTTCGGGAAACTTTCTTAGCTGACACGCAGTGTGAAGTTGCAGGCACTGTTTGCAGAAAATAATAACTGTATGTTGAAGCATTGTAAAGTAGAGTCTTACTGGGCTCGATTTCAAATTCATTTGCTCATGAGGAGGAGGAGGGACAGGCAGCACAGGTGGACAGAGCTCTTTATCCTGCTGTTGGACCTGCAGTTTGTGCACACTTAGCATTTGACCGCAAAGATTCTTTTCCGCACGAACCTGAGGTTTTTGGCAGGCAGAATGTCCAAGGATGGTCTGGATGGTGCCATCTCTGGCACGGAGCTCCAGAGAATGAGTGGCAGCACCCCCACAGAAAGTTTCAGCTCCTTACACCACGCAAAATCCACTGAAAATTGTATTTTGGCCTGATACATTCTGGGCATAGCTGCAGTTTGAGCACTCCAGCATCAAAAGGGGCAGTCACGAAGTGGCTCCAGATGCTGTCAAGGCCTGTCTGGATGACCGATTCCACGTGAAGATTCCGCATCAAAAGCTGTCAGTGCAGCGTGGGGAGCTGACCTTGACCCACAGAAATTACTCATGCCAAGCACTGCAAAGTTAGTGTGTTCCATTAGCAGCGGAAAGTGAAGTACACCCAAAATCTTGCCTCAACTTTCAAATTCCATCGCTGAGAAGCCCAACTTTACATTGATGCAATATATAGCTAATATTCTCGTTTAGTCTTTAACCCGGGAAACACCGGGCACTGCCGAAAATTTCCTTGTCCAACCTGAGACTGCTGAGACAGATCTTGTCAACGTTGCTCCCCTGAGTAGGCGAGGACCTTCCGGGCACCCACAAGATGTGTTTCACTGCACAAGGTCACTCTGCACTTTGCACTGCAGCTTCGACAAGAAGTCGACAGTCGTCTCAGATTTATATGAGGTCTTACGCTGACGTAACGACTGTTATGACACCCCTTGAAAAGCGGATGAAAACCCCCGCCTAAATTGACCCTCATGTCATGCTACACCCTGTACGCGGAGATGAATATGGTCAAAAGGAGCAAGTTCTCATTTCCTGTAGCTGGGCCTCCTTCAAGGCTGGGTCCAGCACACTCAAGTTGAAGCTCAGGACATCCAGTCAGAGCTCTGGTTCAGGCCTAACACAGTCCTCGTGTTCCAGCGCCCAGAAGTTGTCATGCATAAACGCGCTTTCAGCACAAGACTGACAAAAGATGAAGGGTTTATCCACTTAGTTCGAGAACCAAACCAGGCTTTTCTTTCACCTCTCCGACGTCTCCCAGCAACGTCTATTCCGGCATCACTGTTCTCTGTCGCCAAAAAAAATCCCCCTCGAGAAGAATCAAGTTTCCACTGGTCTGTGTCAGCCTCGAGCCCAATGAATGTCTGCCAATGACGAAGCCAGCCCAAAATTCTAGGGATTCGCCAGCTCAAAGCCCAATGTTAAAAGGGGGCCCTCACACGAGCACGGAGGAGACACGTGAGCATGCTAAGTAGGGAAGAATTTGCGAGGTTCGACATCATCAAGATCAACTTGGCTGGTCACGTTGAACTTGCAGCTGCCCTAAACGGTTCGTGCATTGAATAACATTTTCCTCTTTGCTAAGGTGAAGGACTGACCTTTGTTGAACGAAGTCCAGTTGTTCAATAGCTATGAAATGACGCTACTGATGATATAATGACACCTCTCTTTTCTCCGCATAATTCCCGTCGTTCTCCAGACACGTCTCCCAGCGCTCCATCCACTACTGGAAGGCCAAGAAGACGTCTCCCAGTGTGATGCCAACCTGTTCCTTGTCAGTTCCACGGACAGGATGTGGGGCTGCGTTGGCATGGTCATTATGGCGAAACAGCTCTTCTGGAGTTTTTCACGGCAAAATCATAGTACTAAGTGGTCATCATGACACTATGGGGAGTAAAAGTTATGCCATTTTATAGTAATCTGCCAGTGCTATCTTTCCCTCTGCCAATTCCGCCCTAACCTCGACGACTGCCTGCCCACTCGTTCCTCCACCAGCCAGTGCTATATTTCCCTCTGCCCCTTCTGCCCTCGCCCTGACTGCTTACCCATTCGTCTTTCTACTCTGGGGTAGAACGTAAATCAAAATTTTGGGGTTTAACTACTGATTGCACCTCTGTAATGAGCCTCGTATTTTCCTCAATTTCCTCAGAGATTTGATATGCCCCGGCCCCAATGACAATCACCTCAATCACCATCACATACTCGAAAAATACTGGACTACAATGCAATGTATAGTTAGACATTGTTCCCCATCATGTTCTTCATTGCACAAAAACTCCCCACTTAGCATTAGCACCCTGTAGGTTGCGCAATACTAGAAAAGAAAGGCGAGCTTAGACCGTTTCTGCGCCATTTATTCGTACTGGATCTTTCCTCTTTTGCCAGATTTTCCTTTGACAATTTCATGGGCCCATTTCTTAGGCCGCCAATTTTGCAAAGAAAGGCTTGTTGGGGTGCGGCTCAAGCCCCTGAGAAAGAGGCTGTTGAGCACTCCGTATATGGCCCAATTGGCCAAAAAGGCTGGGAAGAGGACACATTCTCAAGACTCACATCATCACAAATATCTACATACAGGTTTAGTGGGTCATCTCACATCAACTCAGGAAGACCTCACTATACTAGCGGACATGTTTACATCCTAGGGGCATTTGGTGGAAGTCTCGAGTGTACCACGATGCTTATGGAACTGCCATTACTTGCGCATCGCCAACATCAGTGCAAAAAGCACTTTGATGCTTTTCATGGCATTGCCAGAGGAGGAGAAGCCAGTGTTCCCAGTCACTGGCACGAGTTGTGCTGTGCTGTAGTTCCTTTTTTTGGTGGCGTCTTGCGTACATAGTACATATGTACATAATGTGGCGCTCAACAGCCTGAGTTCAATGGGAACGCTGCTCACAAGGGCAATGAGGCCACTGTCACTTGCTCAGATTCAGCAGATGAGTGCGGCCACTTCTGCAATGGTTGTCCTGCCACGGTGACGGAGTGTGACAGGTTCAGAATCAAGCAGTCCATGTTCAGGACAATGATTTGTACAGCAGTCCATTTCACAGTACTGCTGTACCAAAGCAGTTGAGACACAAGGCAACTTTCAGAAGGTTGAGGATTTTTGCTCCTCGGCAAAATCTTGAACCGAAGTTAATATGAAAAAGTTGGACAAGTCTACGCCGGAGAAAACCTCTTTTGTGAAAAGTTAGTCTTCAAGTATTAAAAACTTGGCAATGCATTTCCAGATGTGCAATTATGCGTTCTCGATGTAAGAGCATTCTCCTTACAGTGGTGCTTTCCGGCCGGGTCCCTGGGGTGCCCTTATAGCCAGAGGCCCTGTAGCTACTCCTGACTGCCGAAGGATGCCTTGACGAAGGTGCGGCCCGTCAGCCAGTAGCTCATCTGCATCGGGATGAGACTAGAACAGCGGCGGGAGCGTTCTAGAGTCGTAATAACCAGGACCACCCAAAAATGTGTTGATGTCTGGCCCTCTAATCCAAAATGTTCTTCGTCATACATTTAAAAGAAAGCAATGTCATAATCACACTTGTTTAACACATGTTGGATCTAATCAAACTATATTTATGAAGAAAGCAATGTCACAACCAGACTTTTTTAACACATTTTGGGTCCAATCCAAAATGTGATTATGACACGGCTTTCTTTTAAATTTGTCAAAAAGAACAACACAAAAGCTGTTCTTTTTTATTTGGGTTAACGAAGGAAGTCCTTTTGTTGCTAAATGTGTCCCTATGGAGAGAAAAGGCACAATTGAAGGGAGCAAAAAAATTTGTGGACAACCATTGGAGGTCGTCTTGATGCAGAGAAAGGATGGAGCCATGGATAAAGGTAAATTTGCTGTGAAATTCCAGAAAGGAGGCTCACAACTGGGGGTTCTGGCCCAAATCGCAAAAAAGTGTTGTTTTAGTCCCTATTCGCAAAAAAGGTCGAAATGGCCAAAAAGTACTTTTTTTCTCAAAGTACAAAATAAAAGTGTGAAAATGTTCTCACACGATTTTGGGTGGCTCCGGTTGTCTCATTGGGTATCTTACGCCATGAATGAACGGCCTTTGCATTGTTAAGCGAGTCTAAATTTGTCCCCCTTTGGGTCAATTTTTTTGTAATTTTTTTTCTCTCTTCCATTGTTCAAAGTCTTTCTTCCTGCTTTTTGAAAATTTCGAGTGCTGACGCCAGACACGAGTGTGACTCGTCTACGTCGGAGGGAAGTTTGTCAGCTCCTCCCCATCACTAAGCCCAGAAGAGATCAGCCAAAGCCCACTCATTTGTCCCACCTGGACCCTGACTGCTGCGTGCCGACAGCTCTGCACGGACACGACCGCGTTGGCCGACCCCGGCGCCACTTCAGATATTTGACATGTGTGACCCAAACTTTTCTTCTTTACTACCACCGACGGTTTGTTTGGCTTCCGGAGGGCAAACAACTGTGTCAAGTGAAGTGAAAGTCAGACTTTTCATCATCTGACATCCCACAGGCTTGATCTTTTTCATCACTTTGAGCATCTTAAGAAAAAAGTTAAGTCCTTAAGAGTTGTGGGATGGCTTAAAAGATTTGTCGGGGACAAAGCATGCAGAGGATGCGTGTAAATTGGTTCCACATGGGGACTTATTCTGGAAGGACCAAACTGAAGCTCAACTTTTGGGCCCCCCGCCCAAAAATTGAAAAGAAAGAAGCATGCTAAGTTGAGCAGGAAGCACCACAGCGGTGTGAGATGCGGCCAAGAGCTCTTTGAAGAGTCCCCGTGCAACATCTCCTTCCTGGTGATCAGGGTGACGACAGACGTGTCCCTGAATGCACCACACAGTTCCGGGGCTTGGAGACCCTCGGATGGTTAAGCCCCCTCGAGCTGCGAAATCGCCAAGTCGTGTCTATAACAGTGCTTTTATATAAGAAGAACGTTTGTAGTCGAACATCTTTCACTCACGAGCCTTCTTTGCAGTAACTGTGATTCTCTGTTAGAGCAGAGGTGTCATTGATTCACCTCACACATTTAATTTGCATGACCTCTTTAAGTCTTCTGATCTTTTCGGTGCACTTAGACCCAAGTAATTTAACAGAGCTGTAGACTTTTAGCGTGCTGTTAAGCACTATTTGAACACACGGTCGTAGAAAACAGAACAAGTGTAAGCTAAATATGTGATGTTAAACTAGTGGGGGGAGCGTCAGTGTGCAGAAGGATCGGACGCTGATCAGGATCATTTTCATAAGAACCAATGGATGCAAATTGAGAATCCAAGTTTCTACTGTAATTCATGAGAACCAAAGTGATTGTAACGTTCTTCTTATAGTGATGCACAATATAGATATAAAAATGTTAGGTCGAAAATCAGTTATCCACTTGGACACGTCAATTTTGTTTCTGGACGTTATTGAACGATTTTTTAGTCAAATGAATAGAAATGCTTCAACTTTGCCTCTCATCACTTAAACGTTTTCAATCATAGTGAACGAGGATATTAGGTCAGCAACCTAAAATGTAAGGTGTACAAGCTCAGTTAAATTCCAAATCACGTATGAGAGCACTGCAGTCTAATGAAATTGGAAAAATAGGGCTTTAGTACTTGCCCTGAAGCAAACAGCTACTTTAGTAAAGTTACTTCTCTTATGTATTAAAAATTGAATCTTCTTGGGGCAAGTATATAATTGACTTCTTTGAGAAAGTATTTGACTGCATCTTTATCATTGAACCTTAGGTGACAAACGAACGTCACGCGCAAATTCCGAAACTGACGCGTGTTTGCGCTGAACCAAAACAAGGAAAATTTTGATGAGTGCAATTGAAGTTGCCAAACGGTGAAGATGTCGTGAAATGAGTTTAGAAAAATCCCACCCTCGCAACAAAGTTCTGCTTCATACATTCATAACGAAGTTTTCGGAATTTGAAGGCCCTGGAGTAAAGCAAAAATACACTTTGATTTTAATTTCACTTGACCAACATTGCTTCCGTTTGGCATCTAGAAAGTAACTGAGCAGTTCCATATCAAATATGAAATGTTGACCCATGTACTCTGTTTTTTAAAAGCTATGAATGCAGAGAGGGGACTCAAAAAGACGTTACTTTTTCATTCCATTTGCCGAGGATGTCTCTGGATATAGCCTTACGTCAAGTACATCAAAAAATGAAGTGAGTCCATACACACAAATATCAGTCCTTGAATCCTTTTTCAAGTTGTTGCGGTTACAACAATACTTTGAATGTTCTGCCCCCAACATTTTTGATGTGCTTGATCCCAGCACGGAGTGGGAACACCACAAGAATCATCAGGCGAGCTTCAGCCGACGTTGAGCAAGAGTCACAGCGCTTTGCTCATGGCCTCAACGAACAAGTTGCTGTCGTCAACCCCCTCCAGAGGGGTGAGAGAAGAAATGTCCCAACTTCCACGCACCCTGTACGACTGCACAAAGGCCGCATCCGAGACCAACGAGTGGCTCCGTTACCTGCGTGACGCCCGTGGCGATGAAGTCACCGAAGGAGTAGAAGGAAAGAGACGACGCCGCTTTTCTCTTTGTTCCAGCCTCCCCAAGAAGGAACTGAATTGGGCGCTGACGCTCCCCAAGCCTTTATATGCTCATGGCAGGCGAAGGAGAGCGTTCACTCGAGAGCCACGCGGACGCGGGAGCTGCACTGACTGGCCCTGAACAAGAAGAAAGGCTGATGCGCATGAATAATGAATGCGTGGGTGAATAATAACGTTCATGCATGATGAAGCAGCCAAAGTTGACATTTCTAAGAAATACGGGGGGTGCGCGGTGAAACATTAGGCTACGAAATGCCCTTGGTTGCTGTTCAGTGCGTGTCAGGAGTGGTGAGATCCACAGACTCTGACCAAGCTGTTCAATGGGTCCCGATAACTTGGAGGAGACCCGGAAGATGACCCAGTCATGTGGGCCGTCTCCTCGTTCGTGTGCTTCAGGCCAGCGCATGATGAGGCCAAGGACCTGGTCAGATGGCTTTTCAGACATCTGCTGCGGCTAAGTCTTACTTAATTATGTCATTACACGGAGCTGAGAGTGTTTTGGGCGATGTCTTCGACAGTGGAAATCTCAGTGCACATGAAGTCAATTTAAAATCGATTTATTCATCTCAAGCTCAGACTGTTATTTAATAATTCATGGCAGGAAGTTCATTATCTAAGGCACAGTCTTTAATCACCGAGCAGTGATCACCACCTCTTGTGTACTCTGCTATCTTGCAGTGTAAAGCCATTGTAGGTGTTCGTAGCACCCATCATTATGAAAATTCATAGTGGAAAACTATTTCTTCGACATCATCAATGATGGCAGGCAATGTTTTGACGCACAATCTTCGAAACAGGTGCCAGGGGTCATCTTGAGAACCACATCTTACAGTTTACAAACACTATTGCTATTAGTGATCCCAACCATTAGGCCTTCAGATAAGGACTAATAAAGAGAAACAGAGCAAGATAACGTGCACAGATTGTCATGCTAAAATTCCCTCCATAGCAGTGCCCACCACACCTGTTTGTTTGTTTGTCTTGGGGCCTCCTGTATCCTTGAAGGACTTGGTGGAGTTGCTCGCTCACCAGCGCACGTAGCACTTACTACACGACGCCAGTAGTAATGATGAAAAAGGACGCCATCACGATCCCAGAGGGTCGTTTCTGTTTTCATCCTTCTTAGGTCGAGCCAACAGCGCCGAGGACGATGCACGATGTAAAGGTAAACCTTCTGTGACTCTCAAGACTCGGAAGGAAATGAGACACACTTCCTTTTAATAAACGAGTAAATTTATGTGGATTAATATGCCGGGGGGTCGGTGAAGGCTGTGGAATCCGTGTACTGCGAGGGGGGGGAGATGCTCTTACACCCCGTGTACGTTATTGCACAGGTTACGTTTGGTGCACAAATGTTGTACAATGTATTATTATGTGCTATTCCATGTAATGAAAGTGATGACATGCAGTGCTTTCCGTAAATAATGTCGCTTGGTACAAATCAATGTGCTGTGCTTAGTGGGATAATTGTAAGGTTGGAATGTGTGATGGACAGTGTTGGACATGAGATCCTGCAGTTTTGTCAAGTTTCAGGCACTCATTGCCATGCTAGAGCAGTTTAAGTAGGGTGAGTTGACAAGAGCACCGTGCCGGTTGCTGCCGAAATTCGATGTTTTTGACCTGTAAATGAAAGTGACAGTGGCTGAAATTTCCTGGGGGGTCCCGCCGCCCAGGCCCCCCCCCAAACCCCCTTGCGCCGTCGTGGTAGGCCCCCAAAACACTACGTAGCACTACGTAAGAGATACTGGGCTGTCTAGGCTGTAATGACCGGTCAGGCGAATAGTGCACAGAACAGTTCATTCAAAGACAAGACCAAGACCAAGACCTGACGGCCTCTTTACTCCAGAGAACGTGCGGCACTACTGTTCCTTCCTGTGCCGGCCATTTCAGCCTAGACAGCCCAGTACCTCTTATGCAGCATTTCGTGGTGTTTTTGTGACCTAGGGGCTCCCCAGGGGGGGAGGGATTGGCCTCCCGAAGACGGGGGGACTGGGGGGGGGACGCGAGGCCCCCCCAAAAATTTCAGCCACTTTCACGTTTGTTTAGTGACCGAAAAAGTCAAAATTGGGCCACATCCGGCATGGGCCTCTTGTCAACTCATCACACTTAAAGAGCTCTAGTGTCTGAACAAGCACTCAACACAGTGACCTTGTGTACTGAAAGTGTTGTCGCAGTGTCTTAATAATCAAGTACATGTTGAAATTCTACTCAAAACCATCCCCATGCTGCGTCTGACATCGATATGTACCAAGCAACATTATTTACGGCAAGCACTGTACATCACTATTTGTTAATGCAAAGGCCATTTTCACCAAAGTTAAGCAAGGAGTTGCCGCGGTTGCTGCTATCCATGAAGGTGCTGTTGTCGGAGTAAAATTCACGTGAATAAACCAGTGTCAATGGTGGCTTTCTAAGCGTGAAAAAGCCACAATTTAGCCCAAAATGTGGCATCCATCCCAACCTCCAGTTGTCAGTTCTACAACTGTTTCATCATAAGCCAGTAAAGTTATCTACCCAGCGACTGAGATGCAAGTGTATACAGACTTTGTCCCTCTTCACGTTGGCCAACACGTCCTCAGTCACTGGCACACCAACGTCGACAGCTGAAAGCAACGATAAATTCGAGCGCTCCACGATGGCTGCAGGGCATTCAGTGAATGATACTTGATGCATCCAGAGTGGTGACTTTTGGATGGATGCACAATTTTTATCATCGGAGGCCACCGGAACGAACATCCCAGAGTATAGCAGAGCGAACATGTGCAAGAACACACACACTTTGGCTTCTGCCATCACTGCAATACCCTGCAACTAAACATCATTACAAATAAAAAGAATACTTTGACCTAACAGAAACACAGAATAACTGCTTAATAAGGGTGTTGTTAGATCACCATTACAAATGGGGAACGGCCGAAAGCCGAAAATTCGGCTTAAACCAAAATTACAGTCTTGGCCAGTTGACAAATATTCGGTTTCGGTCAATTACAGTTCACGGTTGTTCACCAACACTGTGTTAGCAAGACATCAAACAGCCCTTCTAACTACCCCAGCACAACAGTTTGTCTTAGCACCACACTTTAGCGTGACCATCAGACAAGACAAGGGGGTTCCCTGATGCCAATGGTGTAAAACATCTCAGACGTCATGCCAAGGTCCACACATACACAAATCTGCCGGGTTCTCAGGACACGCAATATTTTGGGATCTCAGGACGTACTGATACTAACATCACATTGATTTCTCGGCCATTCTGAGACATCAAGCATAGTTAAAAACATTTTTTTCGGCCTGCTTGAATTTTTCCCAACAATTTTCACATACTGTTTTTTTCCCTGCCTCTCAGGTATAATCTTGTGTAATGTTGGGACATTTGTGGGCCTGCTTTTCAGCTGTGCTAGTACAGGGGTAATAAAGAAGCATCGTAGGGAGAAGGGAATGACCGCAATACTTCGGGAAATTAGGACTAAAAAAGACCACTGTAATCTTAGGAACTTGAAAATTCTGGCACATAAGACATCAGGACTGCTGGAGTCCTGGGACATGAGGGCATCTCGTCTATAAGGACACAAGGGTAACTGGAATATTAGGATGTATACTATGTCCAATATGCTGTGATATTGGGTTGTGAGTGTAATTGTTATACAGATATAGAGATGTATAAAAAAGCAACATTTTGTCATTGTCAGCAGTGAAAGAAAATGCTTTGCAATCATTAGTTGTAGGTGAATGCTGAACTTGTTGGAGACACTCCCCATAAACCTGCAAAAAGGAAGTGTGCAACATGAAATGTATTCAACTTTATTTCTCTCTTTATGTCGCATTAAGAACAATTCTTTCTCCCTTCATATCTTAAAGAACATTTCTTTCTGTCAACAAATGTGGTCATACATGTCTTGGAACTGTAGAGTTCCAAGACTGTTTTCTTCACAAAGAACAAGCAAATTTCAGTCACTGCATTCAGTTACCATCCATCAAAGCAGGTTTTACTGTATTACTGTGATGTAGAATGATGCGCTTCTTCTTTGCATCATGCGAGGTTGATGTTGGGTATGCCATCCACATGACTCAATCTTCAATGTTCCTCAATCACAAAAACTTGTTGACTTTACCAAAGCTTTGATTTCCTCAGGATCTCAGGGTCTTCTTCCACATCGGCCTTATCTCCTGGAGTCCACATTAGCTGCCATATCTCCACTGGCTAGGCATTTCTGTCCTTGCCTCAAAATGCATATTACAGTCCTTGCTGATATTTCAAACTTCTTGGAAGCTTCAGTTGGGGTTCCATACACCAATTTTCCATCTTTAGACTTGGTGAGCAAATCATCATAACAGCTTCTCTTTGGTCATTTGAGAGGTTGCTGGTAGATTTGTGTCCAATTTCAGCCATTTTCATGGCATGACAGAGAAAAGTAACTAATCCCCATTTTTTTCTCATCTCATCATATACCTGGACGACCATGATTGTGAACAAAGTACTCGGGTACATATCCCCTTGATCTTACTGCCTGGTGATCCATTTGGCCTAATGTGATTCATAGGGACAATGGGGGGAATTTTGCCGAAAGTGGATAATTATTCTCGGACAGAGGGAGTAAGTATACTTTTAACCTTTGTCCAGTCCCATTCACCAATTGCATGTTTCCAAGGAACTGTTCACATTGCTCAACTATGCTTTCTGCATCATTTAGTTGTTGCTTTTGTTTTGGTGGTCTGCCCCCTGCAAAAAGTGTCATTGTGTGCGCTTCAAAAGGAGATTGTAAGGACTAAAGCTAAATTTCATGCACCCTGGAAAGGAAAGCTCAATCTAGCAAGGAAAAGCTTGAAATTTTGAAGAAGTTTGATGCACTCCCTCCAGGGCTGTCACAAGGGCAGGCAGCAGAAAAGCTAGGAGTAAACCAGACCTTCTTGAACAAGCTTTTGAAAGAAAGAGGCACACTTGAAACCCTGGATGTGACGACAAGGAAGAGAAAGAGATCTGGAAAGGCCCCAGAAACTGAGGCTGCTCTGTTCAAGAGGATTAGTGAGGTGCACAGCAGGAAGATCCCTCTTCCCCAGGCTAAGTCCTGTGATGCTGCAATATGCTGATTTTTTGTGTTCTGTTTTCTTGGGACATCTGATTCTGCTATATTGGGACTTGCAGCTATTTCTGCCTGTGTAGCCTGAGGGCATGCCCCGCAATTTTAGTTCAAAAATGAATCACCAGGGGGTGTCACCCATCAGACACCAGTGAAATCTGCAATATGGCCCACAGAGCCCGGCATGTCGGGACATCTTCCAAATGCAAAACCAACCAGATATTTGGAATCAGGACAGAAAATAAAACATGTGATGCCAGGATGTCCTGACAACACATTTGGACCTGAGATACCGGTAGTTTTGTGCTTTTTGGGGCCTAAGAACCCGGTGCATATGGACACAACCAGAACTCACTGGGAAATTTGTCACCCAACCTCGTATAAAATGTGTGTGTTGCAAGTGTCCTACTAAGGTGTGTGGTACTTGAGAATGTTCTGCTGAAATGTGGGTTATCGAGAGCAGTGTACTGTTTAAGTGTGTGGTACTAGAAAACGTCCTGCTTAGGTCCTGGAAAATGTCCTCCGAAGATGTATGTTATTCCTCTCCAATGTCCTAAGTGGAAGGGTACCCCAGAAAAAAGAACAAAACAAAGAAACCCTGTTAGTTGCTATTCAATGTCTGCTGAAAGGACTGACTTTAAATATGCATGAAAATGTATATAGATGAGTGTAGTAGAATAGAGAAACTGACAGTGTATATGCACTATTTTCTATTGCCGTGGAAAAGGAGGACAGTGAATGTAAGCTACTTGTGCCGCTATTGTGACATCGTGTAGCTCCTCTCTTTATTATTTCACACATTTCAACCAGAGAACTGCTATGGTTGCAAAGAAAGTAAGTCGTACAGTACTGACCATAAGTAGTGCATACTCAACTAGAAACGGGATAACCTTTTTTTATCATTCAATGATAAGTAATTGTTGAGTAATGGGAGAGTTGATGAATCACATAGAGACTAATGATTTGTGTGAGCTAGTCTGAATCATCATCAGTGCCTTC
>JAAUXU010061402.1_pt1 | contig 21240 bp, 25 predicted proteins | sample 7278151 | NCBI WGS metagenome assembly JAAUXU01 (sample SAMN14350113, study PRJNA611818) | marine sediment metagenome | isolation source: surface marine sediment (1.8m) | place: French Polynesia: Moorea | collected 2018-08 | reverse complement strand
TTTTGAGCACTGTCACATCAAAATGGGCAGCCCCAACAATGAACCTCTGTACTCAACATTGTACCTAAGTATCATAGCTACATGTTCCACATCAAAATTCCATCTCAAGATGTCCCAGTGTAGCGCATGAGGTGTGGTCATGCCCATGTCTCATCTTTACGCCAAGGACTGTACAGTTGTTAATTTGCAGTATTGCAACATTTTGTCTCATTGGTACATCGAGCCTAACTTTTTGAACCACTCTGTGGCATTTTCCTTACCTACTCCTTGACCTTCAAATTCGCAAATCGCCCGCCTGCCCTAGGATCAGAACAACAGACCAATTGTACTTCAACTTCACACTTTTCATCGATGCTACATACAGTTTACACTTACACTACGTCCTGGACCTGGTCGAGGTGGTCTTGGATGTCCTGGGTGCCCTGGATATCCTGAATGTCCTGGATGCCCTGGATGCCCTGGATATCCTGGATGTCCTGGATGCCCTGGATGTCCTGGATGCCCTGAATGCCCTGGATGCCCTGAAAATCCTAGATGTTCTGGATGTCCTGGTGGTCTTGGATGTCCTCTATGTCTTCCCCAATGTGCCGGCACAACAACAAATTGTCCCAGGACGAGAAGTGCAAAGAGTAGGAGAAGGCCCATGCTGGAGCAGCTGTGGCAGTTCATGGTGACGCCTTATCGGAGACTGGTTAAAGATCAACTGAATTTGTTGCTACTTACGTAGATAGGCGAAAGAATTTGTAACAACTGTTGTTAGGATAATGACTTTACTTTTTTGCTTCCATAGCAGTACTCATTCGTTAAAAGGCTCAATGAATTTATAACAACTGTTGTTAAGATTATGACTAGTTATTTCTTTCTTACATGGCCAGACATGAGCATGCCCCCCCCAATGGTCCATTTTTTTACGGGGTGGGGGGTGGGTATAGCCTTCCCTGTCCACTGCACAGAGATGTTTATTACACAAAAGTGTAATATTTTTTAAAATGAAGTAGTTCTCTAGGGTCCACCTTTGAATATCACTAAAATTAAAAAAAAAATATAACGTAATGCAACAATTGGTTGTGCTGCTTTCTTCTGGATGAGTCAGAGTGAGTAAAAAGCTTCACAATGTCGTAGACATTCGACCTGGGTTACCCTGTGAACTTAGCAATGGCCATAGGGGCGTTTCCCACGTGATACAACTTGCACACGTCGTTCTTTGAGGCCATGTTGCAACTGATTTTGGCGCACGATGCAGAGGGAGCAAAATGTTCTCATGCACCTTCAGGATTATTGTCGCTAACTCTTTATTGATAACTGCATCGATTTATATGCGTTTTAATTTTGGGGGGATTTGTCTGAAAAGCCCTGTACATTTCTCCTGATGTTTTTCAATATTTCTTAGGTTTGGGGGGTGGGTTATATTTTGCCTTGTTGTGTACCGCTCCCCACAGAGCTGCTGCTCCCTCATGCTATAGCTGAGAGTGACTATTGAAAGGAAAAGTCCAGGATCGAATAGCAGTTTGTGTCGCTGCACGTGGCCTTCATTTTTCTCCTCTTTTTGTGTGCCTTCAGCCTTTGTTGTCCTTTTCTGATTATTTTTTGGACTCTTTGGTCTGGGGTGATGTTTCCAACCCGAACTTACGAGCCCCAGTCACAATTTCTGCCCACTCAAATAGAGTAGATTCGAGTTCGAATCGAAGTGGCAGCCTTTTGACTCGAGAAGCGTCAACTCGAGTCAGAATCGGGTCTGGGCTTTGGGGGTCGATTGTTCCGGGTCAAGTGGCAGCGTTGCCAGGGTTGTGTGACCACGAAAAGACCAACAGCCCGTCAAAGGAGCCACTCAGTGACCGGGAGAAGAGGACATGATGCAAGTTTGCCATTTCTGTGCTAAAAAAAGTCAGTCTGAAGAGCAGCTAAACAAATAGCACACTTTGACTGTTCAAAAGCCAAACCGTGTCAAACAAGTTCAGATTTAGAAATCAACTAAATCTGAAAAGTCATGGCTTGAAATTAAGAAAACAAGCCAGCTGACAGCACTACCACAAGGCATAATACATGGCTTTCCAAGCAGCGTTACCACCTTGGGTCTTTCGATGCCAACTCTATTTTTGGCACCTACAAAGCACGTGTGGCTAAGTTGACTCCAAACAGTTATAGCAGCTCAAGCAGTCTGTTCAGACCTGATGATGGACTGCAATGGACGAACCATTGCTACACTTATTACCTGCTAGAGTTTCACGAGTCCTTAATGCTGTTTGTTATTCACTGTTGCCATGACCGCACCAAAAAATGTGTACACAACGGACTTGGTGAAGTCTTTCAAGGGAAGAGTTTCCATATGATAGCAGTTAAGATAAGAGACTTGGACCTACCATCATAAAGTCGGTGTCACAGTCCAGCAACTAGTGGGTGGGTGGGGGCATCAATGGAATGAAGTTGGGGGAAAAATTCTGTCCAGTTTTCCTTTGTGCATTCTACAGGGGGGCTGCAGAGAATGTCCTTGATTCACCCTGTAGATTTGGGTCCACTGCTAGCCATGGTCAGGCTGTCACAGAGAGATTCAGCGATGCCTACGCGGCTCAATGTAAAACGGCAGCCAATCCTGTTGCCACTGGCAACTGAACCAGGATTGCCATCTTGGCCGAGGCCATCCTCACCCCCATGCAAAGCAAGAGCTCAGCCAATGATCTGGACGCTTTTATGAAGACCAACCATTCTCCAGAGTGATGACAGAGACTTGGCTTGGTGCAATGTTTAAAAGATTCAGAATTAAAAACTGGCATGCATGACTATGTAAGAGACAGTTCGTTTTATGCAGTTGATAATGCCGGTGGAATACTTCAGCGGTGCCAAAGCTGTGCTTGTGACCAGCATGTTGCTGTGAGATGCACTGTACTATTGATTGTTGCTAATGTACTTGGCCAGGACAGGGTGTCTGAGCGAAATGCATCGAGAATCGCGGCAGATTTGAATTCAATGTTGCGCCTTCAGCTTGCGCCAAGCTGGAGGCCACAGTAGCTGCTCAAAGGGACATTTTGAAAAATGGAAGGCTGAATGACACTCTACAATCTGTAAAAACATAAGTCCTGATACTCATCAGGGTTCTTGATAAAGTTGACGAAGGTTTCATGTGATTGCTGAGGTCGCATTTTGCCAGACCACAGGGGGAATGATTCCAATTCAAGGAGAAATCTGGATATGAACCTCATCTTTGAATATAGACCTGTTTCAAAAAACCCTCATTGTTGCAAGTTCAGCGACGTCATTACCGAAAAGTCTCCGACCAATGATGGTCAGCGATGTTGACCCTGATGATGCAGTTGATGCTTTCAACATTGGCCAGGTCACCCACATCATTTTCTGACACTAAACTGAAGTCTCCTTGGCTCAAGGACCACTGAGTTGTGACAATGTAGACATTTCGAAAGTGTTGCATTTTTCAAGTGCCACCCGGTACATGCCAGGGGGCCATTTCAAGGGATCATGGTGGTTATTAGAGACGGGACGTTAAGTGGGTAATTTGCGGTATCTGTAGCCAACATTAGTCATTAGTACATCAATCTGCTTTGCCTAGGTTTTGAGCCACCCTGTGGCATTTTCCTTACCTGCTCCGACCCCTTGGAATTGGCAAATTGCCAATAGGATCATAACAAATTGCCATATTCACTCATGATCCTGTTTGCACTTACGACATGTGCAGGATGATCTCCCTCACGTGCCCGTCCCTCACCAAGTTGTACCAGGACGAGACGTGCGACAAGTGGGAGGAAGCCCGTTCCGGAGCAGCTGCAGCAGTTCGTGGTGACGTCTCACTGGAGACTGGTGAAAAAGCTCTTGCTGCTGTTATAGATGGGCAAGAGAATTTGTGGCAGCTGTTGCTGGGGAAATTTCTGACTATTTTTCTTTCTTTTCATAGCAGTACTCATGACTTAAAAGGCTCAATGAATTCCTTTATTGAGTCCTCAAGAGTAATGCCAAATCTGATTCACTGACGTGACACTTGCATGAAGCTCTACTATACTGATTCAATATGTGCGCACTTTTTGCAAGCCATCAACAATACGTTGCAAAAAGAACCCATTCTTCTGCTTCTATGTGGAGATGGAGAGCATGTCGTCGAAGGTGACGTCGAGGTCGTCGCTCACCTTCTTGATCTTGAGCTTCTCGTTCAGCAGGTCTTCTTCAACCTAGGGATATATATAAGACACTGACTGTTTCTTTGCTGTGGTGTCTTATATATTGTCATATTGTAGGTTTTGGCTCTGAATAACTCCCAATAAGTGAATTTACGTGGACTTTTGCTCAATTTCTCGCAGCTGTGATGCTGACATCAAGTCTTTTGGGTCTTTGCACCTCGACACTTTTGCACTGCTTCAGTCATGGATTGAAAAGCAAGGAAAAAAAGCCAGCTGACGAGGTATTTGGCTCCCCGAGCAGTGTTGCCACTTCGCATTTTCCAATGTCCTCGCTAATCAAAATAACATTACAAAGGCTAAAGTGATTCCACAACGTATTCAACGGTCGTCCATAGTTTTTGCAAGCAAACTCAAACTGATTTTTGCGGTTTTTTGGCACCAACAAAGCAGCTGTTGTTTTGTCGAACATGACTCGAGACAGAAACCGGATCCAACTCGAGTCAACTTCAAAGTTTTCCAGCTCCAGCGTGGCTCAGACTGGAGCAGTCGTGGCTCGACCACTTTTTTGCTGCCCACACTGCATTTGGACCAGCACAGAAAGGGAAACCTGCTTTGGTGCTTGCTCGTCAGCCTTGTGGCAAACCTGATCGATTCTGATGTTGAGCCTCTGGATGTTCATGAGCGCGTTCTCCTCTCTGTTCTCAGCACCCTTGAGCGAGTCCAGCAAGCTCTTCAGTTGGTTCTGGTAGTTCTCTTCCCTCTGGAGAGCCTTTTCTTCAGACACCTGAGGATAATGATTAAGAAGGCATCATCTTTAAACTAGCTTAAAATTGTCAGATTTGTGGTGTTGCTATTTCTTTAGAAAAGCGCTGCAATTCCAAAAAAACCCGACTGTTTAGGCTGCAAAATTCTCTCTGAAGGCTGAAATTGACTGTGTGGGCTGCAAAATCCTGTCTGAAAGCTGAACAAACCTGACAATATTCCATTCTTGGCGTTCGTCTATGATGAAAAAATATACTCAAACTGCTCTAAAAAAAAACCTTCAAAGTTACCAGAAAGGCTAGAAAAGACTGGTTGAAAGTCAATCCAGCTTCAAAGTGTGTGATTTTTGGTGTCTTCCTATGTAAAGAAGAGGCTGAATTGCCTACAAATCCAGCCATGAGTCAGTGAGAGCAGCTATTTGGCCCTTAGGACCAGTACATTCAAATCTACCAAGACAAATGTTCTTTAAATGCACTCCTAAATGTGGCAATGGCACAATCCTAAATGAAAAGATCCCAACAATTACTGTCATCACCTCCAGCTGCTGAAGATTCTGTCCAACCACCCGCAGCTCCTCTTCCAGGTCTATGATCTTCTTCTCGCACATCTCGCACCTGCTCGAGACGTCAAAGTCATTCTCCCCCTTCTCCAAGTTGGCTGTGCTCAACTACCTCTCCTCGCTCCTCTCCATCTCGTCCTCCTTCCCGTGCAGCTTGCGGGCGATGTCCTCGTACTTCCTCTCGGACTCGGCCAGCGTGAAGCGGTCCTCCTTCAGCTGGTTCTCCAACTTGTCGCACTGTCAGTAGAGGAGACAGGGTTACCACTGATCCTCCGTTGGTCACTTGATTAAATGATCAGTAGTGATGGCAGAAATATGCATGATAGACTGATCAAGCACTGGAATAAGTCAATGAATCAGGCAATTATGCATTGCAACTTGCACCCATGAAGGGGTTCTGGGGAGAGAATTGCAGGAAACATTGCTGAAGATGCTCCAATTTTTTTTCGAGTTTTCGGACATGAGCTAGTGGTACTGGCAACTCTGACACGGCTGCATGAAGTCTTGGGCCAAGACAGGCAAAGTCAGCTGAGAGGTTGACTGGATATTTGCTTCTCAGGCCCGTTTGAGTCAACTCGAGTCAAATCCAATTGGCCAACATCACTAGTGGAAACGAAGACTCGCCATCCAACCAAGATGTGCACGAGCGAGCCTTTAGAACTGCCAACTGATTGCCAAATTTCCGCCAAATGTGCATATTTTGCCTAAGGCACCATTTTTTTGCACTTGGCCCTTAAATTATGCACGTTGAACACATGTCATCACAGCTCAGGTGTCCACGTGATCATCACCTGTTCCTCATTGGCGGTGTTTAGGTTCTCCAACTGCTGCCTCATCTTGACCGCCTGGTCGGCCCTGGTCGAGTGCTTGGCCAAGTCGGTGATGGCCTTGGCCAGCCTCTCCTCTGACCGTTCCACTTCCTCCTCCAACAGCAGCACCCTGAGCGTGGAAGACTATTATTCGGAGGTCGCACATTGTTCAAGTCTTAAAAGCAACAGATTTGTTGATGCATTATTTTTAGGTTGCATGTTACGTTTTATGCAACTGTGTTACGTCACTAGTTTCTTAAGCATCAGCGATCAGCGGAGGGCAAGATTTGATGTAATGTTTTTATTTAATAGCATAAAATTTATATAATTTTTAATAATAATTTATTTATAAAATAGGTACTTTTGGATCAATCTTTCACACCAACGTGATTGTGACTTCTTCACAACTCTGTTTTATGAACTGCTAAGAAGAAGTGTGTAAATAATGAAAAAAGATATTTTCGCTAATTCTTTATAGAAGGGCAGAATTCCTATTATTAAGGCATTTCGAGAGAAACTTTAAAAGAGAAAGATGCAAGTGACAAAAGCATATTTATGCAATATTGTTTTCACTTAAGAAGCTAAAATGGCGTCCGCCACTGAACACCGACTGCTGCATGAAGTCCTGACTCACCTGCGCGCCAGAGATCCGCTCTCGCCCTCCGCGTTGGCCAAGTTCTTCTCCTTGACCTCGAGCTTGAGCGCCACCTCAAACAGCTGCTCCGTGCACGAGTCGAACTGGGCCTCCATGGACTGCATCTTCTTCTGGATGTTGCGCAGCTTGAACACGGTGGGGGACGGCAGAAACGTCAAGAACTGGCCATCGTGGCTCGCAGCAGCAGCTTCTCTCTCACCTGGTCCTCGAACTTGTCCGCGATCTCGTTGACCCTGTTCCTCTCCTCCTCGTAGATGGAGGCCCTGGCCGTGGCCTCCTCGGTCGCCTGCGCCAGGGACTTCATCTTCTTCTTAATGGCGTCCATCCTTTCCGGTGTCAGACGAGGATTCTTCTGCAATACATTGTTGAGTGTTGAGCAACACATGTACCTTTAACGTTGCTTTGATTTGTCTTGATAAATAAATATATGTTAATACAGGTTGCAACCCAAGTCACAGCTTGGCAAAATTTTCAAGTCGCATGAGTGTGACGTTACTGTGCATACAGGGCGCATTTCAGCGAGCTCAACTTACACAAGCCAAGTTATATACTTAATAACCTAACACTTTTTATTTTTTTAAAAAAGACTGAATGAAAAATGTACGAGTGACGAATCTTATAAACATAAAGACGCGCAAAAATGCACCAGACCCATTCTAAAGTGAAGAAGCAACAAAAGTGACCGCATAAGAACGAAAATGCTCCTGCGAACTCGACACCTTTTGTTGCGAAATTTGCCAGAGAAATTGCACCAAATCTCGCAAGAGCTCTTGGGAAATCCAATGACGGTCCTGAGCGACTGTTTGTGCTGGGGCACCCTGTATTTTTGGCCAGCTGGGTGATTGCGAAAGTGTCACTGCTCGTGCGGCCACCGCAATACTGACTTGGGGCGTCTCCACCGAACTGAGACAACCTGTACAAGATGCGTCCCTCTCTCCTCGTACGCTTTCATTGACTGGCAGGGAACTTTCAAACTTTCATTCGTGCTCCAGTCAGTTCCTTTCCACTCATCTCCGGGCAAAAACGCTCAAGGATAAAGAGAGAAGATCAATCATTCATTTCCCCGAAAGCATCAAGGGTTGCCATGTTAATCCTAGTTGACACTCATGATGGAGTTTCTCTCTTTTTCGGAGCTTTTTTGACATATTTATTGAAAATTTGCCCCAGTGCAAGCTTATTAATGCGGCCGCGGCCTCTGAGTGAGCTTTCTATGCTTTGACAGCTTTTTGCTGACCTATGCAGGAATTTTCGCCTTGACATCGTGGTCCAACCTGAAGTCACAGCTTGACTCTTTTACCCTTCAGTGAAGGAGAAAATCAAAAGAAGCAGCCAAGTTCTCACCAGGCGAGTCGGGGCGGGATGCAAAAAATTTGACGTTGCTGACGCCATCGAGATCAATGTGGGGGACCAGGGGAATGGAGTCGGCGTGGTCCACCCAGCATGACAGTCGGGGTCGTGGAATTCGCCACTGTCTTGTCGGCCGACGACACCTCGGCCGTGGTGGCCGGGGCGGAGATACACCCTGCGTGGCTGTTCTTGCAAATCATAACCACCCTGTAGAAATGGCGCCGTGCGCTGTGTTGGTTAGCACAAACACCCTGTAACTGCCACCCCTCACTTGCAGAGCGAGTTTCCTCCCGACGAGTACGGTCGCTACCGCAGTCGCACCTGCGGCGGGGCCCTGATCGCGCCCGAGTGGGTCATCACGGCCCGCCACTGCGTCACCTGGCACCCGCCAGAGAGGAAGGGCCGGATGCTGCATCGGCTGCGGAAGACGGGCGCTTCCAATGTCAAGGTATGAATGGGACGTTAACGTGGACAACAGCGGCAGCGAGAGTCACTTCACTCAGGTCACGCTGGGGAGTCACTCCCACTACGGCGACGACGGCTACGTGCTGTTCGCGGCCGAGTCCGTGGGCAGGAGCGACTACGGGAGGCCCAACTGCGGCGGAGGCGCTCGGAGAAGACGCAAGAGGAGGAGGAGGAAACAGAGGCAGGGACAAGATGAGTCTTACTACTACGAGGCCGGATGTCCCAAATCCATCTTCTCCTGGTTCATGGCCAGGGACGAGATCTTCACCAACGACATCACCCTCCTGAGGTAGAGGAACCACCGGGTCGAGTGTTGTGCGCATTTCCATCTCTCTCTCCTTCCCCTGTGTGCATAGGTTGACCCACCCGGTGCCAATCACGACCAAGATCCAGCCCGTCCGCCTCCCCTTGCCCTTGGCCGACTACACGGGCTCCGAGGCCATCGTCACCGGCTGGGGGATCCAGGGCGACTTCAGCCACCCCAGCCAGAACCTCAAGGCGGCGGAGCTCACGGTAACAAGCTGTAAATAGTATATAATACACAGCAACGCATACAGGGTGAACCAAAAAGATTGGAAGCCACAAGGAACGTGGATAAAACTAGGTACCAAATCATGTCAGTCCACCCGGTACTCCTAGCACAACAGGGTGGCTAGGGATGGTTTGCAGGTCACTCGGCAGGCAATGTTAGTACGCTACAGGGTGGTCACAGGAAATTTTACACCTGGTTTGAAAGATGGGAGTGTGCATTAGCCCCTTCTTTCATCGTTGTTTGCTTATACTTTCTCATGCCACTTAGGTGATCCCTCCCTGGAAGTCTCCTTCTTGTCGCGACCAGGACGGCTACGGCAAGCTCTGCGCCGTCACGTCAGTCCGTGACCGCAGCCGGGGCGGTTCCGTCTGCCCGGGTGACTCCGGGGGTCCCCTGGCTGCGTGGGACGAGGGTAACGGCGGCTGGACCCTGATTGGTCTGCTCAGCAACGGTGCCAAGCAGTGCACCAGGGGCTTCCCCGCCGTCTACACGGCCGTGGGCGACTACGTGGACTGGATCCACCGGGTCATGGCCGCCAGGGGCGTCAACGTGCCCTAGCTGCAGGGCTACGTTAAATCAACAAAATGAGTGAAAGTTTTTTGCCGCTACAAGTCTGAATTTAGTCAACTTTCCAAAAGTCTGAAAATGAGCCTGTGTCGTGGACTTGACAACTTTCCACTGAAGTGCCATATTTCATAAGAATCTTCTTTGTAGTGAATACTTTGCACCTCCCGAACGTGCGCAGTGTTGAGGACAATAAATTAAACGTATAATTTGCATGAGAATATCCTGGATCTCGGCCCTATTTTTGAGCATCCCAAGCATCACTGATGTGAGACTGACACAATGGGCACTTTTATATCGAAACTAAGCGCGTAAGCGGTCCATACTTTGTTGGGGAGGACTAAATACAGTGCGCCATGCATGTATGCATAGACAGACAGACACACAGACAAACAGACACACGTACATACGGACCTGTCCTTTTATACAGAGAGAGATAGACCAACGTCAGCTCAGAATACCATCAACACTGGTGATCACACGTACCTCAGACCTTCACTTTGATATTTTATCCTATTTCCAATGCACTGAGGCCTATAAAAAACTGCAAGGCGAAAAAAGAACGACAATCAAGTGCAAGAGCTTTTGTAAATTTTTGTTAATTTCTATTTTCTTTCTTAATCTTATTACACAAGAACCAATTCTGGGTTTTTTATTCTCTTTCTTATAAGTATGTGATCAGCACACAATCTTGATAAGGGTTAGTTAGTGTGATATCCCTCCTATCTATAAAAAAACAGAAAAAAGTTTCCATTTTTTCTGGTTTCTACTGTGCATTTCTCAGCAATGCATGGTTTAAGTGTATTCTACTTTTGGGCGATGCCCCGGGAACAATGGGCGCCATTGGATAGTTGTTCCCAATGAGGAAAAGTCACTCAACTTGGCAAGCCTCTGGGTGTTTTTAAGATAATGAGGGGCCCATTGTGATCAGTGTGACAGCCAAACACCATTGGAGGGTTAAGTGGATATATTACCTTTGGATCTGCTGGGTATCTGGTAGATTTCTATTCCTACTGAGAGAGTCAGAGTCTTGGGTCTTGCGGACCTGTGACACATGCAGACTCAGGGTTGTGCATGCGGCGAGGAAGTCGTCCGACTTCTTCCTGGAGATGCAGTCCATCAGCAACTTCCGCGTGGATGACTGCACTGCACAGTCAGCCCAACGTGTGGAGGTGCAATTTGATGTGGAAGCATTACTAATCACTTGCCACCCACTTGGCTGGGTGGGAAGAGAGGCAAAAAGTGTTCAGCGCTGTTTGTGTGTCTGTCCGTCCGTCTGTCAGTGGACCTCTGACTGGATCAGTCACCTCTGGACCGGCCATCCACATATGGCCGGTCCACACCCTAAAAGTCATTGCCATGTTGACCTTTGTCCTCACCCTCAACATCACCCTGGTCCTCATCTTCGCCCTCACCCTCACCGTTGCTACGATCACTCTCGAAGTCACCCAAAGTCATTGCTACGATCTGTATGACTGACGTATTGCGTTGGCACAGTCCATGTGCTCGGTCACACACTCAGAGTCGTGATGTCCCTGCCCACGTTGCACTTGGTGGTGACCAGGGAGAAGCCTCTCTGTTGTGCTATTTCCTCTGGACTCACGCAAGCACAGACATTTTGGCCCTCGGGCTTTAAATATACAGCTAAGTCAAGCTGCTACTCAGACACTTTATCGATGTTGTGACACCCTGTTTAGGTGCTGCAGCGCTCAAAAGGGAGCCAGGCGGAGAGGACGGAATTCTAGCTTTCCCAAGGGGTTTGGGCTGAATGTTTTCTCATCAACCCTTTTTTATGCTTTTGGAGTTAAATGTTTTTCATCGTATTCACTTCAAGACAGCCCAAAGAGAGGAGGCCTTGAGGCCTCACTCGTCTCTTTGTAGGTCCAGAAGGGGCCGGCGTCGCCCAGGGTCTGCAGCGTCGCAGTGCAAAAGTCCTGGCTGAACATTCAGTTTTGGTGGAATATATGCATTCAACTCCCTTAGCATATAATCTATATGTACACGGGTTATCCAAATTTAAACCAGATTGAGCCAAAAGGATCGCAACCCTTAGTTTAGTGTTCATGCAGAGGTTTTGAGACTAAAGTTGAGACTTTTGCTGACCAACTTTGTTGACCAAGTTGTCCCTGAAACCCAGCACGCAACCCACACGAGCCACATCTTTCCTGCTACTCCGAACGGAGCCTCCCAATTTTTCGTGTTTTCACCATGACGAATCCATCAAGACCTTTGCGTTGTTGGGCAAATCGCGCACAGAGACATTCCAGCTGCTCCAGCGAGCCTCCGGCGACCAGGCCTTGTGTCGTGCACCTCCACAAGCAGATCAAGAAGGGGAGAGGGGACGTGGGAAGCAGCTGGGGGAAGTGCACCAAGCCCACCTTGCGCACTGTAGAGAACGTGGCTCTCATCAAGTCCAGCCTGAGCAATGCCCATGAGAGGGTGACTCTTGAAAGTTTGGCAGAGGACTCTGGTCTCTCCCCAGGGACCGTTCTTTGACCTTGGGCTCTCCAAAGGTGTCTGTGAGAAGGGTCCCTCGCCTTCTGCCAGACAACCACAAAAGGCAACATCTGCAGATGGTGAGGGACTTCAAGAATGCCATTTCTGCCAAGGGAGGGCCTTCCTCAAGTCTATTGCGACAATGGACCAATCATGGGTCCTGTATGACACCCCAGAGAGAAAGGAGCAGTCGAAGATGTGGACTCCTAGGGGTGGAAATCCTCCAATCAAGGCAACGGTCCAGAGCAGTGCCAGGAAAAGAGAGTGCTGGTGGCCTTCTTCGACTCAGAGGGCATGGTGTACCAGCACTATGTCCCCAACAAGGTCACCATCAAGTCAGCCCACTACTGTAGTGTCCTCACCACATTTCTTCAGCATCTGAGGCAGAAAAGGCCAGATAAAATCACCAGTGGGTGGCTCTTCTACCGCGACCAATTATTGTTCGTTCAGTTATTGTTAAAACAGTGGAACACTCTCAATAGACACTTTGGGACTGCGAGTTTTGTGTCTTATAAGCATGTGTCTGCAATAACTGTGATAATAAAAAACATTGTCAAAAAGACAGAAAAAGCTGGAAAGTGGCCAGAGACAAACTTATTCACCAGCAATGACAGAGAAAAAGTAGTCTAGAGTACTTTGTGCGATGTTGTGACTGAGACTTTGCTGCATCTTTTGCTCGAGGGTGCGAAGCAAGGAGAAGTCCTCGAACCCTCTTTGCACAGGGTGAGTTTGTGTATAAAAAGAAGTAAAGATGTCCTAGTTTTGTAATGAATTCTGGGCAGTTTATGTCTCTGTTATCGGTGCTTTGTCTCTAATAAGGGTAATAATTTCTGTAGTATTTTTTTTGTACCTAGTGTTTTGTTTCTGATAAGTCAAAGTCTCCGATACGCATGTCTCCATTAAGCGTGTTCCACCGTAAAACAGTTATAGGCGCAGTCTGCTCATAAATTCCATCCCCCTCATATTACCCATTCCATGCAAGGCCTTCAAGCATGAGTTACGGCTGGAGTCCAACATTCCCTCAATAGAAATCGCTTCACTGTACTGAAAAAGTAAAACATGCAACGTTGGAAAGTCACCTCACACCGACTCTGTTTGATTGCTTTGTATGACAATCTTTAATATTCCCTTTTCCTGCCATTCTCTGAAGTAGTTTTGGACGTTGCCGAAAAATTCCTGACTTCACTGCATAAAAAGTGAGCATTCGTCAGAAATAATCCCCCGTCAAGACAAAACCTTCTCAATTCGATCAAAAATGCCAATTCCAAGGTACGTTTCCAACTTCAGGTCTGACTCCAGTTCTGATTTAGGCTCTGCCATTAGTGAAGGGAGCCCAATGTTCCGTGTCATGGACCTCACTAATGGTGAGTGGCAGAATCTTCACCACCACTTCCAACGTAGTCCAAGCATTTGTGAGAGACTTCCAACCTGATTCTTCAGATTCTCCATTCTCATTCCATAAAGACCTCTTCTCTCTTTATTTGCCATAGTAGTTTGACTGATATATCGAAACAACTTTTTCTTTTTTTCCTCTCTTATGATGGCCATTGGGTCTGAAGTAGGAAGTGAAGTAGCAGTATCTCTTCATGAGTGATAAAGAGCCAGTCCCCATTGGTGTTCTTTTGAGCACAATGTTGTTGCTCTTGATGAAATACTTCTTCAAGACGATGTACGTCATAATTTTCTGGCTTGGTGCTTCAATTGACTGAGTTGGACATTCTTCTTTTTGGAAGAAGAATTTACTCCCTAGTTCTAGCTCAGTTTTTGAAGTTCAGTGTCTGATATATTCAGTTCAAGTTCCTCTCTTTGAAATGACCGGTCTTCCCTCAGTCACCTCACCTTATTTATAGGTGAGTGCACTATAGCATGAACCAAGGAAAGAACAGCTGAGCTGCACTCCTCCCTTCCATGTAGTTCATTTCCTATATAAAGCTCACGCCAGGTCATGGTCAGAGTCACTTTCTCATGAGCTCTCGTATGGACAATGACTCTGAAGAAGAAACTATTGTCATCAGTATCTTCACGGGAGTTGTGTCACATTGCTGCATTCAATCAGAGAAGAAGTAATTCCTTCCATGAGAACCAGAGCTTCCTTAAGTGCTCATCCAATGTCAAAGAATGTATTGGTGAACTGTTTATAAAGTACAACGTAAAAAATAGAAAAAGATGAGAAGGAAAGGTGCAGCTGAAGAGTTAGAAGAAGACTTCTAAACACTGTGTGTTGATAAAGTAAATACCAAGTAACGCAAGTGAAGAAAAATACAGTTTTATGAATGACTTCTGAAGGTGAAGAGGATGTTTCCTTTTGTGATTTATCATTCTCTAACTATGTTGTACTATTAACATTAATGATATCATTTTGGAGTTTCTCTTTCTTGCTTATATTTGTTATTCCTTTTACTTTACATTGTTTCTATTACAGCTCATCCACACCAAAAACCAACCATTCTCACTGCTCTCATTCATCCTAATACAGATCCATGGAATGTTTATTCAAATATGAGAATTCAACAGGTTCACTTTTAGGGCTATCATGTTTTCTAAGCTGTGACATTCAGTGTTTAGACTTTATCGCATGACCAATAGAAACAGAAAAGATTCGTGTTGTTTCTTTTTTACTGCTGATGTTGAGCATTATCAGTGACATCAGCCATAGTAAGAACACCAACAACTCCAGGAACATCATCATGTTGAATGTACGTAAAAAGTTTTACGTCAGTCAGATAAAATTCTGCAGGACCCTCTTACATTTCGTCAGCAAGGCAAGTTAAAGTGTTGCACTCATGCTGCTTTAATAAAAGTTATATCAAATCAAAGTTAATACTCCAGCACTTATTACTCAGACTTTAACACCATGACTAACCGACCCATTTTGACATGATGATATTCCTCAAGAACCACCCAAGTTTGGGGGGTCTCCTGACTTCGACAATGAGACGCATTCACAATATCAAAATGAGGAGGTTCCCTCCCGAAATTGGGTGCTCCTACACTTCTCACACTTTTCTTATTCAGAAAAGTTGGGTGTCATCATTGGGCAGATTTGGTTAGAGGGTCAACTGATGCCTTCTCTGGGCCTGGCCTCCATTTCTCTATCCAATGGTCAATTCTCTGAGATGGCAACCCTGATTCCTGGGAACACTTGAATACTGGGAACTGAGATGAATTCTCTAAGTAACACAACAGTTTGGGGTCTTTCACGCTGCCTCCATCGTTCTCGCTATTGAGCGCAGATCAACAGCAGAATCATTCAAGATTGCAGGGGATGGGGAGGTTGCATAAGGGCGACTCCAACACGAGTGGACTCAACCACTGTAGGGTAGGATGTCCTCCTCCGCACCCTCGGTGCTGTCCTCCAGGCCAATGTCTAGGTCCAAGCTGGAAGTGTTGTTGTCCTCGCACACTTTTGCAGCGTCCACATCCCTCAGCTATCCTCTCCTTCACTGTGAGGGACGGCGTGGACTGTCTGTGTACTCAGTTTATTCCTGTGGGGTGGACAAGGACCTCATAGGGCCGAGGAGGTCAAATGATGAGGAACACCTATATATTTCATGCGTGTATAGCAGCACTTTATTGCAATGATCAAAAGCCGAGGAATTTGACCTGCACGAGGTTTTGTTGCCCTCAGGTGTCAAGGACATGTCAAATTCAGAGGGTTTGGGTAATCAACCAAGCAAAATTAAGTACCTTTTACGCACGTGCAATTTGTAATTTGGCGTCATATTTTTTGGCAGTGCACAGACGTGTCCGTTTGTCTTACCTTGTGAAGAAGTACACGAAGCTGAAGCTGAAGGGGGCGACTTCGAGAGCGACTTTGAGAGAGTACCTTGGGTTCCTCACTGTCAGCCTCGTCCACACTCGCAGCGGCTTCTCTGGACTGTCGGCCTTCTTCGGTCAAGTTCCAAATGTGTGCCAACCCTATGTGGAAATTGCTGAATGAGCCAAGAAAAAATATGTCAATTGTCAGAGTATCTGGCTATTTCAAAATTTTTGGCGCTAAAATTAAACTGTTTTGACGACAGATTTCCTTCCCCATTCTAAAATTGACATCGATTTCGACAACACTTCACTTCTAGTTGAGTCACTTATTTGTTTCTATACTATCTTAGCGATGACTGTGCAGTGAATTGCCAGTACTATGCATGACATGTACAAAGTATCATGAGTCATTGAATGATTAAAGCTTTCTTGGCCTTTAAAGGACAGCACCTCCAGTTCAGTATAAGTAGCAGCAGATGCACTGATGTAGTCACTGTTCTCATCCTGAATGGCTTCTATGTTGCTTTGACACCAGTGGCATCCTTTAGTCCATGCGGCAAGACTTGGTTCAGGTGTGGAAGCACAACACTTTGGGTTGGGCTTGCTTGGATTTCGTGCTCTTGACCAGTTCTGAACAATTTCACCCATCAAAGTCAGAAATCGACTTTAGGGCATCCTTTCACTTAAGGTATCTTCATTCTTGATTGTGCCATTGATTGCTTTGTCTTTGATGCATGCAGACTGTTCCTCCACTTTGACTCGCACGCGGTACCAGCAGTTAATTCGACATCTAGGCTCAGCTGCAAATGCAATGAGATACCTATTTGTGATGGCCTCAGCTGCATCAGCAATCAGATGAGGAACATTGATTTCTCCTTTTAAGACCTTTTTGGAGAGTCAACTATCTATCATGAAATAAGTTATTGCTGCTGAAGAAAAGTGTTGCTGCCATATTGCAATGCGAGGGATCATATCGCGAGGTATGGTTATCTCCAACTTAACTATATTAACCCGAAGTTAATATTATTATATTAACTTCTGATAAAAAAAATCCCTCCCTTTCAAAATGGAGGACGACTTGGTGGTGGTCCGACGGGGCCACCTGGAAGATGTTTGCCAGTTACTTCAGTCGGCCACCACCAGGGCGGAGCGTCTCTGCGATGATGAACAAATGAGGGATGCGTCAGAAATTTGTCCGAGCAGCCCTCGAGGGTAGCCACAACCGGGGCCAGAGTTGCCATGTCGTCAGGAGAGGTACTCTCAACTTTGAAAGAGACTCTGGTCTTACTAGAAGAAGTGGGTTTAAAGGCAGTTGCCATCGTTAGAGACCAAGGGTCTAATTTCTGTTCTTTGCTCTCCCTCCTTGGTGTAAGTAAGGTTAAGCCATTTTTCATCTTCAATAACAGGAATTATTTTGTCATGGCTGATTTCCCACACCTCCTCAAGAGCATCTGCAACTGTCTTCTTAAGAACAACAATGATTCTTCAATTGGCACAGCAAAGTGGTCTGTAATTGAGGAAATGTTCAATCTTGACAAGACACGAAGAATTCAACTCTGCCCCAGGCTACGTAAGAAGGACTTTCAGATGAAAGCTTTTAGAGCAAAGATGAAGTTGATTGTGCTACCTAAGTGTTGAGTCACAGCTGCTATATGTCTCTATTCATCATTTGGGAAGCTTGAAGAAGGAGCTGGTGAAACTGCCTCATGTGTGGATTGGATAAACAAAATCTTGATGTCTCGAATTCCAGCGCATGACGAGATGCATCGGGCTACAGATCAGTTTTGACTTTGTCCTCACCTCTCCTCTCATTCCTGGATGAGACAGCAACCTGGATTAAAACTTGGAGAGTGAAGAACAGAGAAGGAAAAGATGTGACAGGCAGATTCAGATTTATTAATGAGGTTCTAATGGATATTGTAGCTGTGAAGCACTTGAAGTTGTCACAGCAGAGTATGGTTTTGCATTCCTGTTGACAAGGCAACTCTGTACTGACAGCCAGGAAAACTCCTGTAGTGTCATCCAAGGGCGAGGAAGTTTGGATCAGAATCCAACATGCTCTGGATTTTCACAGGCGTTCATGTAAATTGTGGTCAACCAGATGCTAAGAAGTGATCAGACATCAAACAATGAGGTTGATGACCAGGAGATTCTCTTGAGACTGGAAAAGGGCGTGGAGCTTAGCTCACTAGATGACACTGAGCCCTTCACACTTACTCTCCAAGAAGTTCTCCTAGCTCTCTCATCAGATTTCTTGATGTTTGAGGATCAGGCTCTTCACTACTTTGCTGGATATGTCTTGAGTAAAAGCAACAAAATGCACAGAGAACCATGTAAGCAATGCAATCAGGTGGGCACAACACCGACAGGGACCACTGAAAGCATAACTGAGACTCTGTTCTTTGGGTGGCTCAAAAAGTATGATGAAGATTGGAAGCTTTCTCTCCCCTCTGACATCTTCTCTTCTTAAATATGCAACATCTGCCTTGCAGTGGACTACGGTTTGCAAAGGTATTTGGGAGATGCAAAGAAAGCTGTTGTGAAAGAACATGCTTATCTTCCCACATTCTGCTCTGAACATATGCTTGATTTCACTGTATCTCTCACGGTTGGGACTCTATTCCTTTATCAACTGAAGTGGATGAACAATGACATTGAGCATGACAGAGCAAAGAGCCGTAAGAACCTGAAGGAAATCCAGCGTAAATAAGATGTTTTGTCACTTTTCACAATCAATACAGATCCATGTAATATACCTGAATTTTTCCGTGTGCAATGTACGTACATCTACACCTTCCATATCAAAATTTAGCTTCAACCCGTTTCAGTACAGCCTTTGAGGGGCCATCATTACTTACGGCCAGGACTGTACCTACTGATGTCTGACGTCTGATACTGCATGCGGTAAACGTAACGTTGGACCTCAATTTTGGCCCCATAATGGCCTCAGACCTGAGGTGTGACGCAATTGCTTTCGAGCATTTCATATGTAGTGTCTGCTGACAAAGTTTGGTGACGGTCAGTGCAGTGGTTGGGGCGCCCATAGCCTGACAGGGAGACACACGGACTTCATGTGGAGTCTTTGCTTTACATACCGGGTGCGAGGTCAAAGTCTGAACACTTAATTCAGTTGCTCTCTTGAGTTGAATAGATATCAGATTTTGAGTTTCCCACTTTTTCTTGAATTTGTTGATGCTTCCTCTTCAGCTTGGTGTTGTTGCAACGTCCCCTGCTAACGCCAAAGTTGCGCCAGGACCATTTGCAATGATGCGAAGCTCTTCTCAATAAGTTGAAGAGTGACCCAGCCCACTGCGTCATCATCGTCAGTGATGAAAAGACTTGAACCGTTGATCCAGTGAGGAACAGGAGGAATGACTGATATCTGGCCTTTGGGGACGCTGAGGAGGCGATACGCACTGTTATGACCACGAAGCATCCGGCAAGTGTGAAGTCCTCGGGTTTTGTAGTCTCGTCAGGGATCTGGAGCCCTTGACCTGGTTCAAGACAGAGTACAGGCTCACCGCAGTCGACTATATGGACATCTTGAGGACAAAATTCATACCCTGGATCCAGGATCCTATGGCAGGACTGTGCCCCTGCGCACTCAGCCAAGGTCATGCAGGACTTGTTGACAGAGACCACGGCATTTTGGCCAAAGATCATGTGGCCGCCATACTCACCTGATGCAAATCCTCTGGATTTTACTTTCTGGCCGCACATCGAGACCAAGGCCTGTTGGGTTCGTCACCCAAACATTGAAGGCCTCAACGCCTCTGCTGATGAGAGCTGGCCCTGTATGTCAAAGGACCGCATCTGCACCAGCTGCATTGGCTTCAGGAAGCGGATCGAGGCCATCATAGCTGGCGAAGGTGGCTACGTTGATGACCAATAATTGTAATGTCACTGTATGTGGCTACTTAGCACACTAGAAGTGAAATGAAGTACTGTGATTTGGGCAGAGATACATCTTGGTGAAGTTATTGACGGTTAGTGTTCAGATTTCAACTTTGCACACGGTATTGGCTGTTATTCATCGTCAATGTACACGAGCTATATCGCTGAGGCATTTCTGCCTTTCTAGCTGAGTTCTTCTGATCAGCCGAGCCTGAAACAAGGTTGACAATGAGGTTGCTTGCACAGGTACAAGTCAAGGCTGATCAGAAGAACTCAGTCAGAAAGGCAGTGACACCGAGGTGAATTAGCTCATTTTCATTGGCGATGGATATTACAGTTACCACAAGGCAAATGAAATACGAGCTTGAGATGTCTGTGTGGTTCGTGGAAGTACTGTAGAGTACCTTGCACGTCCAGAAAACAGAGATGGGACATTGTCTGTACTGTGAACAAAATGTGAGTCACAACTCACTATTGCAACTCAAGAGAGTTGCAGTCAAGGAAGAGATTTCACTGGCGACATCATGGACACCACTGCAAATATGAAGGACCTCATACCAGCAAAATCAGCAAAAGTCTATGATCAACCATGGGCTGCATTCATTGCATTCAACAAAAACGGTGGCCTTGAGGAGGAAGATTTCTTGAGGTATTTTCATCACCTCAAGCACAAAAAAATTGCAAGGCCTCAAGTCTTTGGGCCATACATTCTCATCTCACCAAGAAGCTTCAACAAGAGACTGGGTGCAGTTTTAAGGGATGGGGTTGCCTCTCTGCCTTATTGAAGAATTACAATCAAGGATATGTAAGAAAGGTATGCGAATGAGCCATTTATGTACATACGTGGTTTTGTTTTTGGTGCTAACTGAATAATTCCAGGTGTCAAAGCCTTTTACAAAGCATGAGATTGACTGCTTTCTGGCAGCTGATTTGCCCAGTGCTTACTGGTATGTGATGAAGGCTGCAGTTGCTGTCAGCAAGAGGGCTGAGAGGAGCAGAACTGAGAAGTCTGGATCCTGCAAACTTTCTGCATTCCAACAAGGGCTATGTCGTGAAATTTATTGCCGCAAAACAACAAGGAGAGGTTCAGACACCAACACTGCTCATACCTTTTTAATCATGAGTCACCTCAGTACCTCAGAGAAGAAGGAGCTGGAGGAGAGGAAGGAGCTGGAGGAGAAGAAGGAGCTGGAGGAGAAGAAGGAGCTGGAGGAGAAGAAGGAGCTGGAGGAGAAGAAGGAGCTGGAGGAGAAGAAGGAGCTGGAGGAGAAGAA
>JAAUXU010057125.1_pt1 | contig 21242 bp, 26 predicted proteins | sample 7278151 | NCBI WGS metagenome assembly JAAUXU01 (sample SAMN14350113, study PRJNA611818) | marine sediment metagenome | isolation source: surface marine sediment (1.8m) | place: French Polynesia: Moorea | collected 2018-08 | reverse complement strand
GGCTCGAATTTGTCTCTTTGAGTGAGGAGTTTGAAATCCCTTTACATCAGCTGGAAGAAAATCTATCATGGTCTGACTTTTGCTGCCACTGTGTGCAATGAACAAATGGCACTTATGCAGTGCTAAATGGAGTACTAAATGGAGTACTACTATGCAGTACTAAATGGCAGTGCTTATAATGTAAGTTGTTATATTTGTGCTTACGTAAGAATGAATCATTTTAGACTGGCCGCAGACCCTTGGTGGACCCACAGCTGGAGCCAAGGCCAGTGCTGCTAAACGGTTTGATAGATGATCGTGACTTTCAGACAACAGGCACCAGCCAGGTAAAGAATATTTCTTAACGTCAAGACTTGTGTGACGGAAAAAATACTTCTTGTTCTTTCACAGTACTCGCAAGATGACGCCAACTTCGCAGAAATGATAGCAGATGACGACCAGAGTTGCAAGATCGAGAGCACCGGCATGACACCTCGGATGGGGTCTGTGGCAGCCTTCATCGACGGTCGAGTACGTCAAGATTATAATATGCAAGAAAATTTTTGTTGGGTGAATCGCCATTTTATATTCCCCCACCCACCCAAAAAATGGGGCATGCACTTGAGGTCAACAGGTTGCACACAGTGAGGAGAGCAAATCCTTATGATTAGTCAAGTCTAGTTCTAGTACAAGCTCTGAAGGCTGATATTATGACATCCTGGCTGACTGACTACTAACATCAGATATTTAATCGAATGTGAGTTTGATGCCAAAATGAAGGGGTCAAATGTTTGCGTACAAAGCTTCGAAACGAGTTCACTGCTTCATTAGTCCAGTGCATTCCTTGTGAGAAGAGCAGTGGCTGCACTGGTCATTTTTGTTCATTGTGTTAACAAGTGCAGTTACAACAAGACTATGTTGATTCCTCAGTTATGCTGATATTGCTGTCTTTGCCCCACAGGCATATGCAAACTTTTGCCTGCATGAAAAAAAAGAACTTGTATGGGGTAAGGAAGGTCCCGTGGGACTTTTAGGACGTCCAAATGCCCCATTGATCTTCCCTGCTACTGAGGCAATTTCACGCTGAGCTGGGCTTGACCCCAAGCTTGAAGCCGAGCTAAGCTTGAGCCAGAGATTGAAACCTAAAGCTTAGTTTGAGGCTTACCTTAAAGTCGGGCTAAGCTTGAGATTGCGATTGAAGCCTACAGCTGCACCTGAGCTGAAATCGAACCCTAATTCTGGGCTTGAGGTTGAAGCCTAAAGCTGAGCTCGAGATTAAGGTGACGACGCCAAAGCTTCCAAGAACTCTGGGTTTCTTGGATTTAACCCAGCTTTCAGAGAACAGTGTTGCCAGTTTTTTTGGATCGCTATGTCTATGTTCTCGTCTTAGCTCATCAACTGCGGCGGATACAGTTACACCGACGACGTGTCCGGCACGTACTTGGACACCTGCGAGAAGCTGGAGGACGTTGCGCTGCCTTGGGCGGCCGCCGGCTCCCTCACCAAGAAACGGGCTTTTGCGGCCGCCGCCGTGGTGCCCAAAGAGAGCACCGGCACTGAGGTCTTGTACATCATGGGCGGGTACAACAGTGATGACAGCGACCAATTTCTCAGCTCTGCAGAGCAGTACGACAGCACCGCGGACACCTGGTCCGCCGCCCCCGCTGTCATGGATCTCCGGGAGGAGAAGTCGCACTTCTGCCTCGTCATGGCCAGCCCCGTAAGAGCATGGACACCCACGTTGTTTTACATGAGCTAAAGGCCGCCAATAATCGTTCGGGTTTATTATTTGTCTCTATGGTACCGTATATTTCCTTTCGCCAATCAACAGTTTTTGAGTGATAAATAAGTGAAAAAGTCCCAGGCTAAATTTTTCAATCTTTTTTAAGCGCATAAAGCTCCCAATTTTGAGTCACAGCGGAGAAATGTGCATGTATTTTGGGGTAACTTGCTCATAATGTTGAGACTTCGAACAGACGGAAAACGTCTACTTGCCAAATAATGATAAAAATGTAGGACAAAAGTACTTGGTTATTTTCACTCAAAAATAACACAACTATTATGAGTCTTCGAGAGTTCACTCGAGAATGAGTCAAATTTGCTGGCAGGAATAACTGTACCTATGTCTTCACAAACAATAAATCTTTTAACTTTTTGAAAGCACAATCTTCTTCAGGACAACCACGGAAAACGTTACCTGTACGCCATAGGAGGGTGGAACATTGACTACCTGAACTCTGTCGACCGCATCGAGATCGACACCACCGGCGTGGGCACCAGCGTGGGCTGGGAGCCCTACGGAAAGAACCTGAACGAGGCTCGGGCAGACATTGCTTGTGCTGAGGTGCAGGTGAGAAATGAGAACGACTGCAGTAACTCTTTCAGTCGCTCAGAGTCACCCGCAAGTCGCCACTAATTTGACCTAAGTATAATTAATTGCGATTTATACCTCTATAGAAAGAAGGCAATTTTGCAAATTCTTCCATGTTTTTGTTTATTTTCTCATTGGAGTCATTTTCATTCTTACGGTGTAGCCTGAAAAGATGTGTATTCGTGCTTAAGTCAAAGGACTTTTTAGTGACCCTGTACTGTAAGCAGTCCTCCGTGCACTCGTCTGCGTCATTGACACGCACGTAATAGTTACTGCTGTGCTCATTAACTCTAGGTTGACGCGACTCGCCACGGCTTGATGGTTGCGGGCGGCTACCGGTCTGACGGCGCGTGGATGGCCTCGGTGGAGTTCCTGGACTACGACCGCGGCGAGTGGATCCCGCTCATCCACTTTCCTCGCATGCAGGACGGCCGACATTACCACGGCCTGGCCTCCATTGGTCTCGTGCCTTACGTCTTCGGCGGCTGGAACAACGGCTCCCTCAACTCCGTGGAGTACTTGAGCAGCTGCGATACTTCGATGGACTGGATAGTTGGGAAGTTGGAGCTGATCGCCAAGCGGGAGAAGTTCGCTTTCACCGCGGTGCCGCCCTCGTTCATCTCTGCTTGTCCGTGAACAAGAAAGTAGAAGACACTGACGCAGTCTCACCTTTTCATTGGACTAAAACTTTTGTCATTGGACCTCGGCATTTTTGGCCGAAACATAAAAAATAGGTGACAGACCCAAAATGCTTCTTTGGAAGTGGACCTTACTGAACACAGAGGGGACCTTACTGTCTGATCGAGTTTTCTTGGCGTGCGCTCCCTCCCGCTTTTTCTCCTTTTCATCACTGCTTGCTACAGAAAGTCCAGGCTAGGGATTGTACAATCCCTAGTTCAAGTCCAAGGGACTCGCCCAAGATTGGGACTAGTGATTGTACAATCTCTAGTCCAGACGTATGGAGAAATGGGCCCCATAGGTGGCGTGAGGGGCTTCAGGTGGTGCCACCATGAGATTTACGTGGGCCAGGGAAGGCAGAATCTACTCACAAAAAATTCTGCACTTTTCACTAAAAGAGGTGGCCAGAAATGGCCAAGAACAGCCAGCACTGGCGTGGGGTCATCTGTGGGTCGCTGCAGTTTGAGTGCTCTAGTGCCACTGTGGGCACTCAAGACTGTGAACTCATGTACTCAAAGTTATGGATCACTGTCTGGAGACTTCATCCCATGCAAAAATCCCACTCAAAAATGACTCCACACAGCCTTTGCACTAAGTTTCCTCTCTGGAACTCTGGAAGGTCTGGAACTCTTTGTTGGGTGTGGATCAAGGATGCACTTTTTTCCATGCATGTCTTTCGTGACACGAGCAGAGTGCAGTCCAGTGGGTGTCATAAAGTAAGGTGGGTGGAATGAAGAGCATCCTTATTCCACACCCAATAAGTTAGGCAATTTTGTGACCTTCTTTTGTCTTGCACCCATATGCCACGCGTATATGCAATGGGTCAACAGCCTCATGCATTTTCTACAAAGCAAAGCAAATGCTGCTTTTGTTAAGCTCTTCACCTAAAATTCCGAGGTCTGCTTATTCCTGAGATTTATGTTTTCCTTGAACTCTGACAACTCAATGGTCTTATCATGAGGGCCCCATCAAATATGCTTGTGTCATCTTCCTGTTCGTCAGGGTTGCCACAATCTGCAACAACGTTAAGGTACTGATCTGTGATATCATCAAAAGCTAGCGTCAAGACGTTAGGTCTGTATTTTAGGACAATTTTAGTCAATACCAGGACCAATCGTGGATTTCATTACCTGGACAAATAGTTTCATCATCAAAGTTTTCAATTTCTAACCCAAGCTAACCTAAACTTGACTATTGGTATGGTGATAACCATCCCAATAGTCTGGAAAATGCAGTGCACCCCCCGAAATGAATTCATTCCTCTTAAGAGACTATTTGTCACTGTAAGTCCATCTTTGCCAGAACTTTATTTTCCTTCTCAGACTTCTTTCTGACCCACAGAATGAGGCCGCGCTCACACTGACAAAACTCCGCCAGTGCTAACGCGCCCTCAGAATCATTAAGGTGATTTAAGGGGTGCCCAATATTCTGTACACGCGGTACGTAGTATACATCAGATCTTTCTCTTGCTCCCATAAGAAAGTTGACGCCGAAAGTTTTGACGGCTTTCGCTTAAGTAAAGTATTGTGAAAGCGTTGTTCTGTGAGAGATCAGACCTTAATCGTATAGCTTGAGTGTTGATAGTGTTTTTAAAACCAATAATTTTTTTGTAACGAATTAGAAGAGTTTTTGTACGGGTCCGCGCACATATAAACGCGTGTGCATTAGGGTTGTAGCTGTTATCCGAGTACCCAATCCGTTTTTGTTTATCACAAGTAGGATAAATGCAATACATGATATAAAATACAAATGATTTAAAATACAAGAAATCTTGCACGGGGAAGTAATTGTTGTGCAATACACAGTTTTTGCAGGAATTCACCCAACTCCGGGTGTCTCCCAAACCTAGAGAGAACGACTCTGACTGCCTGTACAGTCCTACCGGGTGTCTCCGAAGTCGTCTTTTTCCTTTGCCGACTCCTCCAAGGGCGCACAACGACTTCAGGGACACCAGGTAGTGAGAGATACGTATGTAGGAACCTACGGTGAGGCTATGAGTGAGCATCAGTGCAGTACGTTAAAGGAAATGCATCTTTTCTATTCGTCTGTTGTTCAAGCACGAATCGCATCAAATTTTCAGCACCAGGTTCCCCTTGGCTCCCTTGGAGTTGATGATGTCCGCATGGGCCTTATGCGCGTCCGCCAGGGCGTACTCCTTGTCCACCACAGGCTTCAACCAACCTGAAAAGTGAAGAGCGTCTAGCTTGGCCTTGGCACTCGGTCGCTTCTGAGGTACCCGAATAAGCAAAATTCCGAGTCCTTAAGGTTCAAGGGCCGAGTCAAAGGTACTTCAGAGGTACTTTTGACTCACCCTGTAAAAACTGCGGCAGGGGAAACTTGTTCGAATGTTCATACCCGCCTCAATGCCTGCAGCCATTGCAGCTCCCGTAATCTGCATCTCCTCGGGGGACGAGGCACGGAGTGCCACGCCCATGATGTTGGCCTCGGTAGCCATGAGGTGGCGGGCGTTGATCTTGGTCTCACCGCGGTTGCCCACAATCATGATTCTAGATCCTAAGCGTCCAAGTTTTAATCTCTATCAAATGTTATTATCGTCATATTGCATAATCGTGTCGTTACCTTTCCTGATCATCTGCATGTCCCTGTCCAAGTTGACGTTGGCCAGATTCTCCAGGATTACGTCAAATCCTCCTCCAGATGCTTCGACCATCTTCTTATCGTAGCCTTCTTCTCTGTGATTGAAGGCCCAATGGGCCCCGCAGTCCTTGACCAGCTTGAGCCCTTCGTCCGTACCAGCTGTGCCAACGATTTGGGCACCCAAGTTTCTGGCCAGTTGAACAGCAGCGGTGCCGACCGCTCCAGAAGCTCCATGAACAAGAAGACGCTCTCCAGGCTTGAGGCCAGCGCGGAGCACCAGAGCACGATAGGCAGAAAAGTACGGGGTGCCGAGGCCTACGGGCGGTGATCATGTTCAGTCAGACTCTCAAATACATCCTTGGAGGCACAAGCAACAACTAAAGGAAACTTAAATCTTCACTGAAGATTGGAAAGGAGCCAAGAAAGTATTTTCTTTGCTCCTCAACTTAAAAAGTCAGTTTCAGCCCATACGAAATCAGACAATAAAGCAGGACAAATATTGGTCACTCATTTTTTTTTTCAAAAAAATAAGTAGTCTTTATGGAGAGACTATTGGAGAACGTTTAGGAATAAAAGACACACCTGCACCCTGGGCAAAGGTGAGGTTGGGGCCCAGTGGAAACACTGAGCACTCCGGTGCAGTCATGTACGCGGCGTAGGAACCTGAACTGGCGCCGTTGATCACGGTGTAGACTCTCTGCCCGATTTCGAGGCCCTTGACATCCTTGCCTACAGCCACGACTTCGCCGGCAGCATCGCCTCCGGGCGTGAAGGGCAATTTGGGCAGAGTCGTATAGGCGCCGGCACGGATGTAGGTGTCGACTGGGTTCACTCCGGCGTAGAAGACCTTGATGAGGACCCCATCGGGTGTCAGGGGAGCAACGGGGATCTCGGTATCCATTTTCAGGACTTCTGGACCCCCGAACTGGCCGACTCTAGCAAAAAGTTAAATAAAGGTTAGCACGCAAAGATTGTCTCACCAGGCCTCAAAGAAGGCCTTTTCCTGGCTTCCAATGTTGGAGGCTGCTTAAGGACCTGATGCCTTGAGCGATGCTGACCATCCTGATGCTGTTGAAACTTGAAGAGTTCTTTCTGACGAGGCCGGGCAAGGACTTGTGATGCAACCGTGACAACCTGAGGAACGATCCAAGTTGAGAAATAGCACAAAATGGGAGTTAGGCAGTAATCACGTTATTACAGTGTGAAGACGCAAATCGATTACACTTTTTGAACTACTTGCATCAATGTATGGATGGCCATGACTACAGTAATGTGTTAACTTTGACTTAAGCATCAAACACGTATTGCGAAGCTTAGGCCTCAAAGTAGTTGCCAATTTGGCCCAAGAATGGACTGTGCTGGACTTCCTTTCTAAACGCCGCCCCCCCTTAACCTAGAGAACTTCATGTGTACATTTTAGAAACTATTTTAACATTCTTAAGTAAAGTATGATGCTGCTGAGACGGTAATTGGTCAACATTGACAGTCTGACAGTCATAGCACTGACACTGGTGCCAGGCTCGACCTTCTTCCGTGGACCTCGATCAGAGTGCACTTGGAAGGCCCCGGAACACTTTTGCTGCAAGGTTTCTGTCAAGGTGAAACCAGTGTCAAGAGCAGTGATATGATAAATATAATTTGCCTCGATTTAACAAAAAAACGATTGGGAAACTTAAAATGAGGTCCGACAAAAGTTGGGGATGCCAACAAGACAAAAAAGCTCCTGAGAAAGGAAGTCCGAATGTGCAACAATTTTTCCAAAAAAAAGACATTTCTAAGAGTGTAATCCATTTTGCTCCCCCACACTGTTGATAGAAAGGGCTGTGATTCAAGCTGATTTCACAACAGGTCGACGTGTAAGAAGAACAACCTCCTCCCTGACCGTTTGCACATGAGTGATAACCCACTTATGTACCTGGCTTACCGACAGAAGAAGGGAGAAAGGTGCATACTCAAGTTTTTAAACGACACAGTGTTAGCACCTGTTCAGTGCATGTTATGCAATGAAGTCTGCTTCATCCTCCTTCGACATAAAGTAAGTTTTTTTATGCCTTCAGTGGGTTCAGTGCAACAGCAACACCTATGAGCAGTCAGCTGGGCTGGGAGGGCAAGAAGTGGACTGCAGCAGCAACAGGGGGATCCATCTTCATTGACTACCCTTTAAACTTTTCACATTTTTGTGGAATATTTGTTTTAGACCACACGTTATTAAGATGGAAATCTTACTTAAAAAGGTTATATTATTCTTTTAAAAAAAGTTATGCTCAACTACTTCGGCTCCTCGACAAAAAGTCTTCTTGTTTTGCGACGTATCAAAATGGATTTGACACTGAATACTTCAGACACGTTGGTTTTACGGCTAGTTTATTAAAAGAGGAAAAAGGCAACCCTGATCAAGAAACAGCTGAATTTGTTTTGTTCTTGCGGTTCTCTTTACTCCATGTACATATCTCTTATTAGTGTATGTGTTCCGTGCATGCGAGTGCGTTCTCGGGGGTGTCAAAGTGAGGAAGCAAGACATGTAAACAAAGCTTTCACCTTGATGAAAGCTTTGGTCCAGCGCGTGGCGCGCGCCGGCGTGTCCGTGGACGGCGTTACGATCTCCTCCGTTGGCCGCGGCCTTTGCGTCCTCGTCGGCATTCACCGGGACGACACCGACCAGCAGGCCAAGGTTCTCGCCAAGAAGATCGCGGCCCTCCGAGTCTTTGAAGACCCCGACAACAGCAAGCGCTGGAGCAAGAGCGTCTCTGACCTGGGGCTGGAGGTCCTATGCGTCAGCCAATTCACGCTCTACCACACCATGAAGGGATACATGTGCAGATGGGCATGCCCCCCCCTCCCGACCCCATGAAGCTCCCACGTTTGTTGAAGAATGGAGTCTGATGAGACACCAAAGCATACCTTAAAGATTTGAGTATCTGGCATGGACAAAACTAAGCTTTGGATGTCTAAAGTGATCTATAGTAATACCAACTGTGGTCACGGTGGTGGGAAAATTTAGAGTTCAATCAATTGTTGAATGCTATTCTACGTGTGCTTTTAAGTCCTGCCCGAAGACAATTTGAAAAAGAAATTTTACCCTCTAAAGCATGCAAAAATAGTCAATTTCATGAAAAGCCAGCGCTAAAATAAGTACGAGAGCTGCAAGACCTTTGCTTTGCTTTGATCTTTGCTACCTCTGCATCATACTTAGCAAAGTTTAGGGTAGAAACACTGCTACTTCCGCGATCCAAGATTCTGCTTGCCGGAATTGTTCTGGATGACGTTGAACCTACTTCACCAGGTCCAGTTTCCCTGTAGAAGCCAATCAGACTCTGATCTTTGCCCTTACTGTACTTTAAATCACTGCCAGCCTAATCATTCGGGGGCCTGAAATCACCAAAAAGTCCACCACCGAGCAATTTGGGCGTGATGTCAAAGCGTCGGAGTTGCCATCATCACCCACAAGAGATTCCTGTACTACCACTGGCTTTTTGTCATCCAAGGGCAACAAACGGTTTTAATCTTTGCTCCCCTTATTGGCTCCGACCACCTGCACACGTACACTTGAAGGGCAACAAGCCGGACTTCAGGCTGGCCATGGGTGGCGAGACTTCGAAGGAGATCTACGCCGGGTTCCTGGGCGAACTAAGGAAGCTTTTGCATCCTCCGGAACGCGTGCAGGACGGCCTCTTCGGGGCAATGATGCAAGTGGAGATGGTCAACGACGGGCCAGTGACCGTGGAGTTGGAGGTGCCGCCGCCGCCCAAACCACAGGGCTCTGAACATTCAGGAAATGAAGAGTCCGGAGGTGCGATATGATTGTGGGAGTGGACACCGTTATTTGGTATACAGGGTATCGCAGGTGGGGGTAGACTGCTGCTGAGCACTCCCCAGACTCATGAACAACATGATCATGACTGCCTCTATTAGTTTTTAAAGCTTTATTTGTACTGTTAAAAAAGAACATTCATTACAACACTTGTCACAAGTCATCGATTTTTACCGTACGACTTTGATCAATGGTTTCTTCTAAAACGTTGAATACTTACTGCAGCATACTTACTTGAGCATGTGTCCGCAGTGCAGGGAATAGGAGTAGTAGCTGCATTAGGTTTCAAGAGAATAATTTAAAAAATGGTGGCAGTTTACGGACAAGACTAGAATTTAGATGGCAATTCTCACGTTGGACGCAGACTGGCCACTCACGTGGAGTGATGAACCAGCCAGATTCCAAGCATTCCAGCTCCAGGATGGGGTTAGATTCGTAGTCGTTCTTGAACAAAAGTTCAGGAGAGCCGCAGCCGTAGCTGATCTTCGTGCCTACAGGCACAGAGCTGTCGTAACCTGCATAGTAGGAGACACTCTTGGAAGAGGCTTTGCATACCCCAGGGATCACGGCCAAGAGGGCCGTGGAAGTAAAGAAACCCACCTTCTGGCACCAGCCCGAAGAAGTCGAAATTCATGCTGCCTTGCAGCTCAATGGATCCGAGTCCATCGAGCCAGATGACCCTCGGCATAGCCATGATGCTGTCGGCCACGTCCTCGATGATGATGGTGAACTCACTCAACACAGGATCATAGAGAATGCGGAGGATGAAGGCTTCACCATGACCAAGCTGCATTGGCTTCAGGACTGTCGATTGCTGCAACATTTCCGAGTACTCAACTACTGGGTGAATAACAAAAAATCGTCATGGTTGTTAGCTTTGGTTCTCCGAAACATGAATGAGAAGCTCTTGTTACTCCTTGAACGTTCGATGGTGACTGTCAAAGGTTAACACTTTTGACCAAGGGTCATCAAGACCGCAGTCATGTCAAATATGGCGTTTACCTCGTATCCGTTCTCCAAGATCAATTGCTGCTGGTCCACGTCCAGGATGACGATCAACGATCTCAAGCCCGCCGTGTCAATGAAGCTGATGGTCACAGGCTGATCGTAGGGAAACTTGAGCCTCCCGTCTATGAGGAATTCGCCCAGGCCGTCGGAGAAATTCTTGTGCACGGCCACGTTGAATGGAGCAGACGGCGAGTACATTATCAACTCTAAATAACAGCCGACTTTTTCAGGCATTCTTTTTTTAAAAAAAAAACTTTGGCAACATATGGGCACCTTGCATCAGCAGTAGGTCAGGTACGTCTCCGCCAAGGTAGACAAGCCTGGTTTCCCCGTGCGGCTCGGGTATCACACTACATGTAGTATCTAAGGTGGAGGATCTATACAGTAAAATGTTGACTAAATCGGATGTCCCGGGCACTCATATCTACAAGTACTGCGAATTATGGGACACTCGCATGATCAAAGTACCCCAAACTGTTGGGAGCATGGGAAATAACGTTGAGTAAGCTGAAGGCAGGGTTAACCTTGCTCGAAATTCGTTTTCTGCACAGTATTCTTACACGTGCAAGAAGGCAAGGTCTCCGGGTACCACGACTGATCCCACTGACACGAGCTCTCCACGGACTTGACGAGGCTGCCTCCATTGGCGGGGTCAACAAAGTCCGCGTGTGGGCCGCAGCTGTAGTACACCGTGCTCTGGTACTCCCGATTTCCGTCCCACTTACGCGAGCCCGCAAAGTGCTTTGGTGGAGGTTCGGACGTGCACGTGACCGCTGCGGAAGAAGTCGGTCAGTTTAGTTTCTGAGGCCCCGGCGTAGTCCTCCGAGTTCAGGCTGCTCCAGTTGGGCAACGCCATGTTCATGGTAAAACGACTTACTTTTGACGCATTTGGGCCACTGCAGCGGCTCGTCGAAGAAGCCCGACTCCATGCACTCGATGGAGTACTCCTTTCTATCCCTATCGTCGTCGAACCAGTGACCGAAGGTGCAGGAGTATGTGACCTTGTCGTGGAAATTGATGGGATTCCCGCTGTAGCCATTTATCATATTAGGCTTTGCTGGCGGATCAAGGCAGTGGGTCCAGACGCATCGGTACAACTGTAATGCAGCCGCGACATAACTTTTTGTACGTGCAGGGTGAACAGAGGCTAAGAACACAAAGATATTGTAATATAAGATAGCAAGACGAATTAGCTGCCAGTTGAGATATCCAGTATTGCGAGTTAAAAAAGCAAAATGTAGAATATGGGGCAATGCTTTTTGTGCAGTCAATACTCTTGGAGGTCATTCTTGGATGCTAATTGAGCCAAGATATGACATGCCAAATTGGCCCAGATCCCTGCTGTGGTTTGTCTACGATGAGACAATAAAGCAGATATTGAACTTAAGTCAACCTCTGTAGGAGTCCACGAGAGATTCCAATGACAATGAAGAGTCTGGGAGTCGTGCAAGGTGCCAAAGCTATCGCTGAGTTTGCGCCCGATGTCGCACGTGTACTCGATATCGCTGTCCCAGAGGACGAGGCCGTCCATAGTGTCCAGGTCGAAGGTGCTGAGGCCGCCGTTGTAGTGAGGAGCCGGGGGGTTGGGACAGTATCGCTCTGCAACAAGTACGTCGAAAGGAGACTGGACGTGTTGTGCGAGTCACAGAAATGTCTGACATATTGTACACATGTTCAACCGCGTGAGCCCGAAGGCGTCTTCTTCACCCTTTCGCCATATTCCACGCATGCACGACGCATCATTCACACTGAGGGGCCGAAGACTGATTCTAGGAGTGTTTTTGACCCACCCTGTAACATCTGCAAACACATCGTGACAGACACCGCGTACCGTGGGGATCAACGCAGTTCTTCCCCTCCGCGTCCAAGATGGTCCATGACCCGTCGTAAAGAGCAGTCACGGAGAAGCTTTCGAGTTGGAAGCTCTCGAATACGAACCCCTCCTGGCACTTGTAGTAGATCTCCTCTCCCAAGGGCACGGTCGTGCCCTCCTCGTACGGCTGCAGATTGCCCTCCTCGTCCTTAACGTAGGCGACCAAGTTGGTCCCTGCAGGGGGTTCAGGTGGATCCACAGCAGCAAGCACTAGGAAAGCACATTATTGGGAGCAAGATTTACACCATATTAATGCTATGTTTCTCAAGAACCTTGAAGATCCTCGGTCATGTCCGTCAACCCCGACATGTCTGACAAGGTCACTGACTCGGCCTCCCCATATGTGACCTTCCACGTTCCATCCCATTGGCATTCGATGGTGAAGCTGTCAACTAATAGGCCGTCGGGGTCCGTGAAGGATGCCTCGGGAGGACCGAAGTACTTGATCTTCGTCCCGAACGTGTTGAGGTTCACTCCGGGTGTAAATACATCTAGGTCCCCGCTGTCCGGGGGGCAAACGATCTGCATCAGACAAGGCTTGGGCAGGTCCTTGTCGTGCCTCAAGGACAGCACGAAGACCTCAGACGGAGCAACATTGTCCAAGAAAACGTGCAGAACGTTGGCAGCTTCTGTCTCACTCAGTAGTGGTGCCGGATGCGCCTGGACGAGGTAGAACCATCATGAGAGAGTGGGAAAATGTGTTACTTTGGAGCCCAAAAAATTGCTCTGTACACAATTTTCATCACAATATACGAAAACTACGACAATTTGCAGAAATGTGCTGGTTTGGGGGCAAAAATACATTTCTTCAATGCGATTTTTTATACATTTTGTGCCCTTTTTGGCAAATTTATGAAAATTAACAATTTTGCCCCAACAAAAACATTTTGCGTGGTTTTTGAGGCATATTTTGTACTTAAAAAGTTTGATTTGCTTTCTGGCCCAGAAACATGTATCGAGATTATTGAGAAAATTCTATGTGAACCATGATTCAGGCGTGATTGGTGATTATAACCGAATATTATTCAAAAAGGGACATCGGATTGATATTCGTCTCTATCAGCACTAAAGTGAACATTTAAAATATTTATGGCGAAACTAATATATTTGAGGCTTTGCTCTTAAGAAAGTCTGTCGTGCAACTTACGCTCCTGCCGAAGAAGACGGTGTCTGTCGTGACAGGTTGGGAGAAAATGAGCAAACTCTCGATATTAGTTGATGGAGTTCCATAGCCAGCCAGTCTATAGGTGTAGGCCATTTCATGGAGCGTCTCCTGAAAGGACTGCAGCTCGAGTGTCGGTGACCCGAAGGAACACTCCAGGATTGGGATGGACTCCGGGACGCCTTCGGATCCGGCGCAAGTCAGTCCATAGTGGAGCCCGAGGCTGTGTACGACAACCTGGCCTCCCTCGACTGGCTGTGGAGGTAGCTCCGAACACATCTTGGCTAAATCGAGTGACTCATCCCAATAACATTACTCTTCAGAAACAGCAACAATTGATGACTCACTCTCAACGCAGGGTATCCATTCGGGCTCATCCCAGACAAGACCGGGTAGAAGAGTTGCTGCAATGCTATCAAGGTGGAAGTCGTTAGCAAACTTCATGCCTCCCTTGCACGTGTACTCGATGACATCATTGACAGCTATGGAGCTGGAACCGTCCCAGTTGAGCGGCTCAAGACTGGGTTCTGGTGATTCCACAGGCTCCGCAGCCATATTCTCTGCGGAAAGGAAGGAATGCCAACAAAGAGTGTTTAAGTGGACAACTATTTGGCTTTACTTACGTAAACAAGGCTTCAGTGCCACGGGGTCGAGATTCCAACTGCCGTCCACTGCACAGACAAAGGTCTGGACATCCTCGTAGTTTCCGCCTCCTGCATCGAAGGTGGCACCCGGGCCACACTGGTACTCGACCACAGCCCCGTTCTTGAAGCTCGCGATGCTGACAGGGTCGAAGGTTCCGTCCTGGGTGCTGGGCTGACCTATGTCTTCAATCTGGGCGAAGTGGCAGGCGATGTCGAAGATGCAGTTGAAGCGGGGGGCAACGTACACGAAGGGCGCGGCGTAATCAACCTGCACCACAGTGCCGGGGACATACTCGGCCACGTCAATGTTCAGGAAGAGCACATTGTCAGATGATGCCAAGTCGAAACTCAAGATGCCACCAGTCTGTGAAATGTAGAATGATGCAGAAGCAAACTTGCTCCATATATTATAAGGACATTAAAATGAAGGAGACTATCTTGACTTGAGTTTTTGTCTCAAAGATATTGGCAAACTATGTCCAAAATACATATGCAATGCAATAGTGCAGTTTTGCTCACCGATTCCAGAGGGAGCTGGACCGAATGCGAGTGAGTCACTTGCAACGTCAGGAAGTCCAGAGGAGCCGCAGACTCAATCTTGAGCACTTGAGCGAAGACGACGGTGCCGTCGTTGCGCTCCTCAAAAGCAAACGTCTCACCGATCTTGACCAATGAACATCCTGGAGCCAACGGCTCAACTCCCTGGTCGTCCGGAGCCAGGCACGGTCCTGATGCCTGACCTTGATCTCTCCAGATTGCCGCTCCAAGTGTGGGAATCGTGGGCACAGCAGGTAGGGAGGGGCAGGGGGTACCTTAAAAGGGTGCCATTCATTTCACCGTCCACATGATCTTTCCAGTCCCGCTCAAGGTCAAGCCGGAGAACACAAAGCTATGGTATTACTCACTTGGAACACAGGCTGGCCACGTAGCAGGTACATCGGGGAAGTCCGCGCCTCCGTTGCAGGTGACTGTGATCTTTTCGCGAGCCCTGTCGTCCTCGAAGATGAGCCCGTCATGACAATAGTAGTCGACAGTCTAAAAAGTATTGTTTACAGCGTGAGTACTTAAGAGTCATAAAGATAAATAAATAAGAAATTACAAGTTACCTGTCCGACAGACATAGGTTTGCCGTCCCATCTGTGCACCTTCAAGTTCTTGTCCTCTGCTGGCATCGGAGGCTCAGGGCAATGAGACCCTGGAAGCAAAAGACTCTTGGTGAACAAAATCAAGTTCCACCTTATGTGATGAGTTCAACGTGAAGAATACTCGAATAAAAGAATAATTTTCATCAAGTTCATTAGAAACCTGCGTCATTTTGAGAACTTCAAAATCCAAACATGAGTAAGGTGAGTTTGGACGAAAGAATTGAAGACAAAAACATCAAGTTCTTTCACCCTCAAGGCATAATGACTATATATGAGCCTTGTCCCCAGGCTTTAAGTGCATTGCTAATCTGCTATGCTTCTTATGTTATTAGCTCTTATGAACAAGGTCAGGCTGCTCATAGGAACCGTTGGCCTAGAGCGGATAGTGCTCTTATAAGCGGCTTCTACTGTATTTTTGAAGGACACTCACAAACGCACTCCAGCGGCGGCGCTCCGGGTCCGCTGTAAGCAAAGGATCGATCAGTCCCGCAGGTTGCGGCAAGCGAATCTGGCACTTCATTCCCCAAGGTATCCACCAGCATCATGGAATCACGGCAGGAATACCTAGACGTAGAAAGCCATCCTGACTTAACATCTGGCCAAGTGATTTCCCAATCACGGTAAAATGTACAAAAAATAGTCCGTGCTGTGAGAGACAACTCCACTAACTTAGGAGAACTGGAACATCGTGGTATGCAATTGATAAATTGATGGGCAGAAATTTTCTCAGCATTTTTTGCCAATGCGAGTCCTCAACACGCTACTTGTACTCACTTGTACGAGACCAAGTACTCTGAAGGCAAGGATTGCAAATAAGCATTGTACTCTGGAAAGACAAGAATTCAAAGTTGCAGAAGAGAACGAAACTTGTTCGACCAAGTGATTCGCTTGCCTGCATCCTGACAGGGGGGCTGGTCGCAAGTCACCTTCCTGTCTGCCTCACACAGGGTGGGGTCGGCCACGTCGTCGATGCAGCAGAAGTTCCCCGAGTCGATGGCAAAAGGGAAGCGTGGAGAGCAGTGGACTTCTGCAAATAAATGAGAAAACTCTGGCTATGACATCACTTATCACTTATTCTAGTCTCCTGTTATATGGTTTATTTCACTTTATCTTACATCTCTTTTTCTCTGCTCCTAATAGCTCATTTATCACTTCGCTTTGTTCCACGCAGGTTGCTCCTCCTTAACTAGCACTTAATTGATCAATCAGACTCTTAATCCACACTTCACGATTGTCTCGACTCGATGGAGTCTTTATGATCAGCATCAAGGCTTTTTACCACCAAGTCCGTCACCACTGAGACTACCAAGGTCAAATCCCATTGCAGCATTTTTGACCAAGTCATTGTCAAAAAGTGTGCTTAACGTGTCCAAGTTTGTCAGGTCTGCCCGCAAGACCCTCCACAGCTTTTCCAAACACTTCGTCATTTTCTCCCTTGGTTCCCCTTGCATCTAAAATAGACATGGTGGGATCAACTGAAGCTAAATAAACCTTACCCTGCTTGAGAAGAGCGTCTCAGTGTGAGTTGTTCAAGACGTCAAGCACAAGATGTCTCTCAGTGAACTTACAACTCCCTCCATTCCAAATAAGCAACCGAAAGCTAAGAGCTAGACCCAGAAGAAATGGGGACTAGTTTCTAGCTGGGTACATCTTTGACTTGGGACTATTCCCAGGGCTTTCTGGCCCAATTGTGCGGGACACACCAAACTGACCCATTGCATCACCCTTGCAGAGCCTCCCATTTTTGTGTCTTTGATGAATGAAAAGTGAAAAGTGCTGACTGAGGCATATCAGTCGTAACTCTTTAGAGCTTCTTCAGGTAGGACATCGATTAATCCTAAGTGTGTGAGCATCGGGTTTAGATGAAGGCTCCACCCAAAAGTGCAACTTTGGATGGTCCACAGTGCTGAGCAAGCGTCTTTGAATGGCAGAAATTTGTGAAGGACAAGACAAGTACTTTTGTATGGAAACATATTAGCTGATGAAACTGCTTTTTGAGGAGAAACTACCGGTGAATGAGGCAGAAGTTCAAATTTGGTCACTTATTTCACTACTAGAATCACCTTACCCCCGTGTTTGATGAACATCTTGAGCTCCTTGAGCGAGTTGGTGTAGCCACCAAAGTCCTTGAAGTAGACTCCTTTACCCCAGGGGGCTGTTCTGGAGTTGTAGTTGAAGCCAAATGGATTGGCCTCAGCGCAGTCGTAGAACCTGGAAGAGAAGGACAGTTCAAACCACTCTTTCAGGTCTGGTCCTTGTTCCTTGCTTACCAGCCTCCCCCTTGGTTTTCAGCGCAGTTGCTTGCACTCTCGTCGTTGTCAAAGTCTCGGGTGGAGAATTCGCCCAAGTTGGAGTAACTGAAGGAGTCGCCCACGTAGAGGTTGGAGTTGGAATAAAACCCTTCCACCTACACATGATTGAGATTTCAGCCAAGTTATCATGAGGTTGCTGGAGCAAGATGACTCACTTGCAAATTAAATCTGTCCGAGGTCGTGAGTTTGAACGTCGAGTATTCTGCTCGCCTGAATTCCCCATCAGCACTGGTCATATCGATCCTCAGCCGATAACTCTTCTGGTTGGTCAAGCTGAAAAAGTCAGTAGAAAAAACAGAGAAACAATTTCAAAAGAAAAAAAATTGAAATTCTTACTCAAAGAGCGGTGCCAGTCCTATCCAGTATTCAGCAGAAGGGTCTCCAAAGCCATCAACATAGTCTTCCCAGTCTCGGTCGAAGTAATCCTGCAACATTGGTCGGATTAAGTATTTGACCGCAGCTTTCACATTCCAGAGTCCTCCGTGGTGATGAAGAAGGAGTCGGGAATTGTGCAGAAATTCATGCAAGGCCCTCAAAGGGCATTAGAGGCGTGTCACTGCAGCCACCTTGAGTTCATCTGGTTACAAGGGTTTTGTGCGATGCCCATGGTTTGAGTTACGTTATTTACAGAAGACTTATTTAAAGGTACTGCCAAACAAAATCAACTGAACCCCTCTGTAAACTTTGCTGTCACTATCGACTTCGCGACTTTACAACCAAGGTTGGAATCGGTCGACAGAGTTTGCCTGCTATCTGCAATCGACTGCCAGTGCAAATAGACTCTGAGGTGGATCCGACATTGATGGAGATCTTACCTGTGCATTTCCATACTGTCCTCTGGTGAGGATGTTGATCCATCCATCGTAGCAGGGGACCTCCTTGTGCAGGGACAAAAAGGGGAACCAGAATTTCTCAGTTTCCCTGAACCTGCCGAGGGCTGCTGCATCAACACAGTTTGAGGGCTCTGGTTCGACTGAAAGACATGTTTCGTACTCTGACACTCTTGAACAATCCAATACCTGGAGTCCGTGTTTTGAATAGATTTGAGCTAGCAAGTTTCTGTTTTGAAAAATTGGGCCTCACCTTGATGATCTAAAATCCTAATCTCGATCTCTTTCAGGTAGATCTGACCCGTCTTCTGGATGGTGACAATTCGTCCTGGAAGAATTCTCCAGCAGTCGAGCGTAACCTCCTCTTGGACAGGCACTGCGGGGTCCTTGTCGTAGCAGATGACGTTGTTGTTATAGTCGGCGTCCATCCCGACGAAGACCTGAGTTTCGGTGAAGTCGTGGGCTAGATCGGTGAAGAGCCTGACCCCCTTGACTGCAACCACGACATTTACATCCAATTGCACCCAAGGCTCCGGCTCCACAGGGTCTGTGTAGAAGTGTGTGGACGATAGGGTGTCCACCACCTGGTCCACCAATAGCAGAAAGGCCGACATTTGCGTGGAGGCACTGATAGTCCAGGTACCGTCATAACTCAGTGTGTCTGGAGAGTAAATTTGCTTGATAGAAACAGTACACACATGGTTGAACTTAATCGGTTTACTCACCCCTAACATATCTTGTATGTCCCTTGACCATGATCTCACACACGTCCAAGACTCCAGGACTGGTCTTGATCAAACTGACATAGCGCGCCAGCTCGGGTGTAATGCAGGTAAACGTGTACTCGGTGATCGGGAGCGAAAGCACCGAGGAGTCCTTGGAGTTGCACAGGGAATCTACCGTGTTCACCAGACCAATTCTGGCCTCGATATCCACGAAGTTGGCGTAATTGGTGCTGAGGATGCCAGAACTGGCGCCAGAGTGCGCTCTCAGCGACACTAGAACACCCTCTATAAAGTAGATTGAGACCAGATCTAACATGAGCCAAGGCTCGAGCTCGTTGGAGGAAGTGAAACAGTTCAAAGTGCTGAAGTCGGCCAGAATTCCGTCAATTGCGAAATCTGGAAGGGCGGAGTCCGTGTCCAAGCCTTCGTAGCTGGAGGCTGTGGCCACCCAGCCTTTCTGATTGAACCAGGTGCCTTTAATACACGATAAAGGAGGTTAATGACATCTACGACAGTATCGTTTTAACTGCACAGTATGTGACAATCAGAAAGAGGCATCCTCACTTCGGGGCTATCGTACAGTGAGTCAAAAGCCACCCCTATAACATTATTGTTGAATACTTACCTTGTTGAAAGGAACTGCAGCCTGAAAGGAGAAAAGTTACCACTTAGCTTCTCGAGTGGCCCCATGTGTACAACTATGCCATTCAGGACTCATACCTTTCCTTGTAGTTTCCTCCACCTGATAAACCAACCCAACTGGCTCGACCAATACTGTCGAAGATGACATCTAGGGGAATATATTTTTTGAAATAAAAAAATCTTTTTCGAAACACTCCCGAAATGAACATTCGAGAAATTTCGACGAATTTCGAGAAATTTTCTCGAAATGAATTTCGTGGTTCAACCAATAATTGAGATGTGACCGATGGTTAATCTCGGGAGAACTAAATGAACATACGGATGCTTGAGACTACCTGGGTCCAAGAATCCAGGGCGTGGTCGTACTTGAAGAGTAGTGAATCACTTGCAGACTTCACGTAGATTTGACTCTCAATGCCAGTGAAATAATCACTGAGTGCCAGGGCCAAGTTCAGATTGATCCCCGAGGGAAGAGACGCCAAGTAGCTCCAGGAGTCTGTGACCACCGAGTAGGACTCTACCGTGACGGAGCCAGAGCCTCCGGCGACCAAGATTCTGAGTGCCGAGGAGGAGTCATAGTAGGGAATGCAGGCCATTTCGCTCCTTGCCTGGTTCATTCCATTCTTGGAATACCTGTTCCAAAAATTTATCCTTTGTGACTGAAACAATTGCAAGCTGCTCATGACAGAAAAGTCTTGGAGAGAAAAAAAATACTCTTAACGAATGTTCTACCATGTGTCAGTGCTGAAAGTGTACTCCAGCAGAGCGTTGGTAACGGAGCCATCAGCGATGCCGCCGATGAAGTAGTACTTGTCCGAATCGTTGGGATTCTCGGTGAGGCAGTGGCGCTCCAGTGTGGTCTGGAGCGACGGCCCCGGGGACCAAGAGAAGCCATCGAACACCTCCGTAGTGCTGAGAGGCACTAAGAAGAGGAGAAGGTGTTCGTAATGTAGTGTTCGTACGTGCTTCTAATGTGGAAAAAGAGTCACAAGTGTATTTTTTAATGCTTTGTTTACATTCACCTCCCCCTTCAATGTTCATTCGGCAAGTAGGACGGCTTTTGTAGTCATAGTCCTTGAGCAGACGCTTGAAACTCTCCTTGCATAGGTTATATTTGCGCTCAGTTGTCTTTGGCTCTTTGACCAAAGGTAAGCATATGGGGCACCCAAAGCACTCCTCAACAACGTCAGTAAATTCACCCGTGGCATTAGACTTCCGGAATTAAAATATCCTTAGTCTTGGAAAGCTTATGACTAGTTTTGGGCGTTAACTATCGTACCCTTCAACATCCTCGAGTGTTGCTGCATCAATATGGCGCTCAAAGTCAATGGTATTCATTGTAGCTTTATCGGCATCTACACCATTTCACGATCAATTTCAGAACAGTGCAGTTGAATTTCAGAATAGTGCAGGTCAAATTCAGATACTGCAAATGAATTTCAGAACAGTGCAATTGAATTTCAG
>JAAUXU010077857.1_pt1 | contig 21245 bp, 20 predicted proteins | sample 7278151 | NCBI WGS metagenome assembly JAAUXU01 (sample SAMN14350113, study PRJNA611818) | marine sediment metagenome | isolation source: surface marine sediment (1.8m) | place: French Polynesia: Moorea | collected 2018-08 | reverse complement strand
GTCGAGCTGACACCTGTAGTTGTTGTCTGGATAGTACACCTTCCAACATGGCAAGACCTGGTACCTACCTGACCAGCTTGTAGTACATCTTTGCGAAGCAATCCTCATTTGTGGGAGGCATGCAACTGCCGTCAGAGGCAATGATGCCCAAGGCCATGACTCACTGCGGGGTTTTGGTCTTGGAGATTGGACGTCTTCACGTTCAAGTGTGATCCAGCAATCACCGCGGCAGTTAAGGAATTGGTCGATGATAACGATGTTCTTGCCTTAGAAGGAATTCACCTCAGACTTACTAGTCTTTTTCATTGATGACATGAGCTTCTTGCATCAGATCAACCTCTGCTCCCTTGTGGCCTCAGTCAAGATGTTGCTTTCTTCAGACAAAAGGTTTGTAACGCAGTTCCCTGAGAATGCACCTGATCATGTGATCAGAGATACTCATGAGGTACTGAGCATGCTGCCTCAATAAGGTCTTCAGGTTGGTGGTCATCCTAAGCGAGAGCTGCGCCATGAAGTCCTCGTCAGCCGCTGGGCAGGTATCCTCAGACCATGGCTTCGGATGCCTTCGCCAGCTCCTTTCATGGCGGCCACATGGAAAGCAGTGCAGATCATGATGTTGACAATGCAGGTAAGTTTCTTTTGAGGCAGTTGGGCATTCAACAAGGTTGATACCCTTAACTTTTTTGTCTCTTTCGTCGACATTTCTTGACTTTTCAAAGAGAGAAGGAAGCTTACTTTTCCGGACTTGGTCTCAAAACCTCAGTCCCACCACAGAAAAAGCAGGAAATTTAGATTTCCGGACTTGCCAGTCTATGTCACGCACCCTGTATACCAATACCACTGAGCTGCATGCCCGAACTATTGCACTGCAAATCATTTCGCCTAGGAAGCTAAAACTAACACGCATCCTGCACATTTTCGCGTTTCATAAAAAACTTCTTATGTCGACACCCTGACGAGTTCCGCGCAATCATTGAAGATGTGACGCATGCAGCAGGAATATGTACCGATAATGTAGTGTAGAAAGTTATAAGGAGTAATTCTGTTATGTGTCCACCAATTCGAACATTCTATTTCGAACTAAAGTTATATTTCAAGCTAAGCAATATTTACGTCAAGCATCAGCATCAGCGTCTGGAATTGGAGTGCAAGCATAATTAGAGTGGAATCCAACGTGAGGAAAAGGGTTAGAGGTAGACCCAGGGTAGATATGGGTCAACCTCATCATGATACAACAGACATGACGCTGGAAGACCCTGCCCAAAATGATATTCAAGCCTGCATCATCAAGCTGTTCTTCCTGCATTTGATCGGCCAAAGTTGCCAAGCCTTTATCGTTGATGCAAGGGCTACAACAGTCTTATATATGTGTACCGTAAGATTGAAGCAGCCATTCTTTTATGCTTTCCTCCTCGTCCCTCCCCATGAAGCATGAAGAATGGTTTCTTCGCACCACACGCTCATGCGCAGGAGCAGGGGCATCCCTTCATCTCTGGTCGAGACTTTTTTGTGAAAGAGCCACACACATTTGGATCTCGCCCATGTTGTTTCTTCGGACGGAGACGAACTGAGGTGACGACCTGCGCCTGCGTCGGTGGAGACGAGGTTCCGCTTCGGCTTCTCTCTGCAACTCACTCCATCGCGCACGCTCGTGGTGACCAACGACAACGCCAATCGACAGTGCAGGTAAATGTCGTTAGGGACCGAGGTTGTATGGCGACAGCGACCGGATCTTTGCTTTCACCTCTTTGCACTGTCGAACGAACAAAGGATGTCAAGAATGCAGACGGAGAAAGAAATCGAAGGAAGAGGAAATTGAGTTTCTGCGCGCAGAAACGACAAAAAGAACCCGCTTAATTTTCTCCAGTGTAGAAAGAAATTGCTTCGACCACAGGACATTCAAACAGATATTCACTCCTGCTCATGGAAGTCGATGAGCGCTGACCCATAGAAGAACTCTCCTATCAACGTGTGGCTGCCGTAGAGCTCCATCCTCGGTCGCATCACTGAGTGCACAAGACAAACAAGGTGATGACGCCATGTAATTGGCAATTTACAACACGTCACTTGATGCACTAAGCAAGTATAGTTTCTGTCCTATTCACTTCACGTCAGTTGGGATATTGTTTGGGCACGTAGACCAATTTTGCCGTCTTCATGGTGGACCAGGTGTGTCTGGTGCGGTAGTAGAGGAGGCCGATGACCAAGGGGAAGAAGAGAAGCACCTGAACGTGACAAAATGCAAAGTCAGGTAAAGTGACACTTCTGTGAGGAAGATGACGCTCCTACCTTGACGCCCAACTTCTTCCTTGCGTCGTGCTCGTTAGCCGACGACCACACGAGGAAAGTGCACACATCTTTCGCCAGCTGAAAAGCAAGAAAGTCGGTAACTCACAGGGGTGGGTGGGACGGTAGCGAGCTATTTTGCTGTCGGTGATATCAGCACTGATACTTTAAGTATCAAATTCTTTCACTATGGAGAGGATCGCAAAAGGGTGGCCGAGCATAGAATCCTGCGGTCAGCTTAAAGCGCGCAACACATGAAGGACATAGCAAATGCTCCATTCTTTTCTCCAACCTGGCTCTGCGTTGCTGGAGTCCCGTCCTCGTACTCGATGATCTCGTTGTAAAGCGGAGGTGCCATGCCTATGACGCCGCCTGCAAAGTAGGGGTTGTAGTGTTGGCCCTCTTCAAGTTTGACCCCGGCGGGAGGATCGCAGTACCTGAGAGTAAAATAAAACTCATGAAAATAAACCTTCCCTTCGCAAAACGAGTCTCCGCTGTATTTACAAATAACCGGAGGCGGATGTAACAAATGCGATTGGGTGCGGTCCGACACGCACCGTGAGCTGGTGTTCTTACCCATTTAGAAGATGGTATAGATAGTTCTCTCTCCCGTGCCTTCCTAAAGCTATGTAGCTGAGGTCCGGCGGGACCGCTCCATTGTTGGCGGCCGCAGCCGCGGCCTCGTTGGCAAACGGCGACGGGAAGAAGTCGATTAACTTCCCGGGTCGTTGAAACATGTTGCCGTCGCTGTCAGGACCGTCCGTCACCTAAAAAAGAGACAAGTTCAGTGTGTCAGTCAAAGGAATTTTGCCACGTGCTCATTCCACGTTAACACTGCCCTCAGGGTCAGGACGCCGGATGACAACCTTCTGGGAGAATACTTTTAATTCGAGTGTCCAGATCGCTCGCTAAGACAGCACGTGCTCAAGTGCGTCGTATCAGTGATCAAAGCAATCAGAAACAAAATAAGAAAGCAAAACATCATTCTCTTACCGATATCTCCTCAGCCTCGGCTTTAGCCTCGTCCTCGGACATAAGGACGTTCACCATGTATCGGTATTGGGTGTGCGACATGCTGTGGCAAGCTGAGCAAACCTGAAAAAGCCGCCTTTGAATAGAGAAAACAACAATTTTCCTGACCAACCTATACCTGCTTGTAAACTTGATACCCCCTTCTGACGGACGCGTGGTCGAGTGCGTCAAACGGTCCCTTATGGCTCCAGGGCAGCTTTGGTGCATGGAGCTCGAGCTCGGCCCTCACCGATTCATCGACGGCTATGGCCAAGCTCACGCCAGTGCCGGCGGTCATTCCCAACGCGGTCAGCAGGGCCTTCTTGCCGGCCGCGCCCAACGACCAGGCCATGTCGACAAAAGCTGGTCGGCGGACTGCAAGAGTAAAAACCAGAACCCGAGTGTAGGGAAGTCGCCCAGGGCAGCCCTCGACTTGGCACTGATCTCCTATCAATGGAGTCGCACGTATCGGTTATATCGCACCTATTCGGGAAGAGGCACAGGCGGTTGGTCGACAACTTCTCCGAGGGAGCCGCGACCGCTGCGACTGCAAGATGGCGAAGTGAAGAGGGTCTGCCTGCTTGTTCGTTGTAGTAGCTGTGGAGGTCAGCTGTGGCGGAGCCAGGGAAAGGCAACAGCAGCCTTGAGCTGAGCACGATATCAGCTGCCAAATTATCATAGCTGAGGTGACCAAGAGGTCCTGGAGGGAATCCTGTAGACGTGATCGAAGAGACGAACAATCGGTGTCAGTGCAATCAGTGGAGACCCGACTTGACATTCTCAATCTTGGTTACATAAGCTCCATAACTATGTAACTTTGGATTATACAAGACCTTAGTTGTTTTGAAATGGTGAAGTTCGTGGTGTTTGGATGTTGGAACTCTCAGGCCCAACTATCTGGTCACCACAGCATTCGCCATCTTACTGCAGAAAGTTTCTGCTGCGTTGCAGGCCAAATCTAGTATCCTTCCGAGCTGTTCTTCGCCTCGGCCTTCGTCATGCACTCGGTGAGGTCCGCGTCTAGGGGCGCTAGCGTCCTCTACCAGGCTAAGTGCACGAGAGGAAGGGTCACAGGTAAGAGTAGTCACCGGTGACAACGTCAACGTACATGATGATGGAGGCGCATGTCTTTTGTTTTTCAGGAGTCCGTCTCTCGTCCAGTGAAGAAAGCAAGGAGATCACTCGCCTGGCCGCTTCTCTTAGCGACGACAGCTCAGGCTATCCCGGTTCCAAGGAGAACACGGTGACCGAGTGGCGGAGTGTCCTTCCCACCGCGCCCGTCCCTCACCATGACATGAAGGTTCCGGACTTTGCCGACTACCGCAGGCCGTCCACCAGCGACCCTAACGCGAGCGCAAGAGACACGGAAGAGCAGAGAAAGGCCTTCACCTATCTGAGCTCTTTGGGTTTGGGCGTCCTGGGTGCCGTCGCCGCCAAGAAGTCCGTCTGCCTCGCCCTCGGCACGATGGCCCCCGGACCTGCTGCAGTCGCAGGAGGTAGAATCGAAATAAAGCTGGGGGACATCCCGGAGGGAAAGAGCGTCACATTCAAATGGAGGGGGAAACCTCTCTTCGTCAAGCACAGGTAGGATGGAGCCAGATTTCCACTCATTGGCAAATTATTATATCTCCCGTACGCCATTGTCCCCCCCCCCCCCTTCATGCTCCCGACCATAGCCTCCTCAGTCCTGCTGACTTCCCTCCTGATTCCTGCCCACTTCCTTTTGCATTCTCCTCATCGGGTATTGTTATACAACTCGCTCTTAACCACTCACTGAAGGGACTCTTACCTATGTTATGAACCGTCTTACTGCGTCAACGAAGAAATAGCTTACCTTTCTGTGCAGTTGAATTATCCTAGGTGATTTATTAGATCATTATAAGTTTAGCCGGCTGTTGTACTTGTTCGTGGGCAGTATAGTGGCTTTGGTGTAATGTACCACAAAGTGAGAGCAGCGAATGAAACCCGCAGACATGAGCAGCATTATTATGAAAGAAATGCGACCACTCTCGCTGATGGAAGTCCTGCCTTAACCCTTCATAGACAAGTTGCTTTCTGCAATATCCATATTTTAATCTTTCATCGTGATGTTTTCAGTTTGCTTCTAAGACCGTCTCGATGTCACCACCATTGTCTTTTGTATGATTGATTGCCTTACTTTGCTAAGGACCGAGGAGGAGATTTCAACAGAGCGCTCAGTGGACATCTCTACGCTGCGCGACCCCCAGGCTGACGAGGATCGCGTAAAGGAGCCCGAGTGGCTCGTTGTGATCGGCGTCTGCACCCACCTCGGCTGCGTGCCGATCGCCAACACTGGCGACTTCACGGGCGGGTACTACTGTCCGTGCCACGGATCGCACTACGACTCCTCGGGCAGGATCAGGAAGGGACCGGCGCCGCTCAACCTGGAGGTGCCAGAGTACGAATTTCCAGAAGAGGGACTCTTAGTAGTTGGATAATAATATTAGGGTGATGTGACGGAGTCTCACACAGACCACTTTTGGCAGAGTCTTCCCGCAGGCAACAAAAATTTCGTATGTTCATAGAGTTCGCCGCAGTCTGTGAATGTGCCACCGGCTACAACTTGGCAAAGCAATCTGGAACATTGAAATCCTGAGTCTCGAATAAGGGGATGAACACAGATATGGCGCATGTTTAAAGGCTCTAAAGAAACAAGTTGTGCTAATATTAAGTGCATGTCAAGGGCCTGGATCAAAAGTGATTAACAGTTGCCATTGTGAACATTGTAAACACATAAAATCCTATAATTTCTGTAGGATCAGCCTCAAAGAACTACTGCATCATCTTTGCCACCAAGCGAAATTGCAATGCTGAGCAGTCTTATGCTATAAGACTGCGCCTTGACGGATAAAACCCTTTTGCTTCTGAACTGTCTTAATCTGGAAATAAGTGCATTTCAGACTGCGACGAATTCAAATAGGGACGTATTGGAGACTCTGCATCATGTGATCTATGGGAGACTGTGACCTTAAGCTGGGCAATGACCCTGCGTAGACTTGATTTTTTGTGGCGGCCATTGGAAAAAGAAAACGATTGGAAATCTTCATTGAGTGTGTTCATGGGCGCGCAGAGAGCACGGGTGTCACAAGGCCGCACTCGTGCGTATGTAGTATAACTACCGGGTCAAGCGATTCGCTGCACCGACTTCATCAAGGTCTAGTTCAGCAGCAAGTAGAGCTATGCTAGTTCGTTTTGGCACGTGAAACGGGTGACTGGTAAGGCACAAACGCATAGCCACTTCAGTCGTCGTGACGACTACATAGCTACAGCATCCCCGTAATAGAGGCAATTGACGATTCAGTGTCATCAAACATGGACATGTTCAGCAACATGTGCCACCTTCTGTAGCCGCCACATGTAATGCATTGAAGACGGGTTGAAAAATGTATGTCCATTGTATATTCTGTCATACGTCTCCAACAAGGTTGGCCTAGCTATTTGACGTTGCTGAGCTAGATCTTGATGAACTTTTGCTATGAAGGTGTAGCGCTTGAATCAGTTGATCTAGTAGTAGGAAAGCGTAGCGAAATCTCAGCTGTATGCATACATATTAGTAAGCCTTGCAAGAGGTGCATAAGAACTCCTTCGTCCCATGCGAGCCAGTCAAGCCAAATGGTGACAAAAAGGGTAAATCCACGCCTTCGAAACCTGAAGTGTTGCTCCAACTCCAGTCATGTCCAGAAGTGCACTCATCTCTCACTCGTAAGGGAGAAAGTTGCTACTGTTACCAAACATTGAGAACTAATAATCATTGTTACCGAGGTGAATCTTGTAATGGCACAACTAAGCAAGTACGTCGCAATTTCCTTAGGTTGAAAGGTACTCATAGGTTTTATTTTGAAAGATCAACGGCGTAAGTTTTTCGCTGCACAGCGCAGTTATATGTAATTGCTTTACATAACTAACTATAAAGGTTGGCATTTATCCATGGTAACATTGTCTTATTCTTCGACGAAAAGATTTCTTGGTTGGCTGTGATGCTTCAATAACCGTGGTGAAAGGCACGAGTCGAGATGGACGTGCAGGCGGACATGACTACATCGATCTTGAATCACGTCGTCTATCTAGCCTTGGTGTGACAGCGTAACCGTCCACGCATTCGGTCTATTTCATGCGTCTTTAAGGTGACAGACAACCTTATCGGACTCCTTCCATTCTTTGATCTCAATCTTGTTGACGATGATGTCGCCATCGGTGCCTCCATGGTCAGCGGTCTGAAAGAGTAGGAAATCGAGTCATTTCTGCAAGCAGTGCAAAACTGGTCTGTCTTCACGCAACCTCGATTACAATACGTCCAGGACACACACGAGTGGCACTGGCAGAAGTCGTCTACCAATTCACGATAGCTTTAGATCAGGACTTGTCCAGGACGACAAAAAGTAAACAGGTAACGAGCAAAGTTTAGAGCTTTCCTTCCCTCAATTTCTACACACTTAAGGAAAGTCTTGAGGTGCGGTTACATCTGAGTTAAGTCTAGTCTATCTCCTTCTTTGATGAACTCATCTCGTCCTCTTACTTGGTGATTATCGAAGTTTTAATGATCATTATAGCCAAGTCTTTGAAGTTTTACCACGTTCGACGGTCGTGGGATTCTCCTTCCGCCTCAGGATGCACATGAGCATTACCTTGAGATGCATCGTAGCGTGCGCTTTCCTCCGGAAGCCTTTTCCGCACTTCTGGCACTCAAACCGGTGCTTGTCTGAATGGGTGAACAAATGTTGGTTGAGGCCGTCACGGCCCAAGAACTCGCGACCGCAGCAGCCGCAGACGAAGCACGATGTCCCTCTCCCGCCGCCGCCGCCCCCGCCAACGAGGTCGTCCCCATGCCGCCGCTGACGGTGTCGACGAAGATGGTCAGGGTTGACGAAATCTGAAAAAGATGGGAGGCAAAACTATGCCCGATCAGACACTGCTTGTATCACTATGGACAGCTCAATTGTCAGGTTAGATATCACGTTGACAACTTCAGGTAGGAATTCCACGAAAAACCTCAGTTAGCAGTTACGAAAGCTCCCCCACACCCTTGCACAATGGTTACCATATCTAGGCCTTTTTAACTTTTAGCGAGGATGACTTCGGTGTCCTTAACCGTTTTGTACGTTACCGGATGTAGCGTGAAAGTGCTCGGGTCGCCCCACCAAAGCCAAAAATACGCCATTTCAATATGTGACTCTTGCAACTGTAAAAAAAACAATGGACAACCCAAACTCTCGTCGTACCAACAATGAGTGGGTGAACTAAGCACGTACAGCGGCCGTGTGAACAGTACTATCATGTTTTCGGGCAAGTGTCTATCACCAGCATCGTGTATCACGTACTGCTCTCAAAAGATCTCTTTTTTGCTCATGCGGCAAAGAGGCTTATCCATGATTGCTTTTTCCCCTCATACAGCGTTATCGGGAGGTTCTGTTACCGAGCTTTTAAGTATGTAAATAATAGAGTTTGTCGGAAATGGGGATTTTCCGTGGACATATAAAATTTACTGTGTCACCACAAGTGAACTTCTCCGAATGATAAAGTCTGCACAACACCGATTACGGAACCAGGGAGTCAGTCGGACTAGCAGGATTGCATCCAGCACGTGGACGCTCATGCAGCTCCAGTACTTGGACTTCACGTACCGGACGTAGCTGGAAAATCGTTCCACAACAGCGTTACTTTGTGGAACAGCCAAAGCAGCTATTGCAAGTTTAAAGCAGCCCTGGTGGGATTTCCTCTATCAGATCTTTGGTGTTGCCTGATTTTGGGCCAGATGAATCTTTAGGAGCTTTCCACGAAAATTCAGATCTTCCTTCCACACATGGAGAAGGTTTTTCCTGTATTCCATCTCCACCTTTTTTACTTGGAAGTCGTGCCAAGCATGACTTAGAATGATCCGTGTACCATCTTTTCTGGCACTGGAACTCAGTCAGGAAAGATGCTCCAAAATCAGTCATTGACCAAGTCAGATCACTGCCACTTTTGTTCATGACTTGATGCCATAAGATCCACCATAGGTTACGCAATTCCTTTGCAAATGCATCAGGGTCAGTCCTAGTTGATTTGAAGAGCAGTTGGAACTCTTTCGAACTCTTTCACAATTGGTGCCGAGAACTTCAGGCACAGGAAGTTGCAACAGTCAGGAAGCATTTCCTTAATGGTGCATGCATTGCACTGTGTCTCCAGGCCTCCACTCAGTTCAATTCTTTCAAAATACGACTGCAGCATCTCCCAGCTCATGAGAAACTCTTGATGAGCTTGCCACGAACCAGTCAGCGTAACCTCGAGAGAGGGAAGACACGCAGATCTTGCGTCGTCACTCTCTGATAGCTCCTTTCTTATTACGCTCCAATAGAGATTTGTACTCTTCTCGACGAGGAGTGAGTGACTTTTTAAGTCAGTATGACATCTCTGACATGACCAATCCCATTGAAGCTGGCGGAACATCAAAGGCCTTCTGTACGCAACGTGCCAGGCTGTGACACGTGCACCTGAACAGCATGTTGTCGGGCGGCTCCTCCTTCAACCTGAACCAGACAGAGTTCTTCTGTCCTGCCATGTTCGCTGCTTCGTCGCTAGAGAATCCAAAACAGCGTGCCAAGGAGATACCAATTCCTTCAACAGCTTTCTTGATGTCCTGGAAAAGGGTCTCTCCAGATCCCGTGACGACACGAACAAGTCCCAAAAAGGCTGTCTCGATCTCCTCCCGCCTTTTCGCTGAATTAAGTTGAACAGATGCACAAGTAGTTCTAGACGGTTACGTCAGTGCGGTGCATTACCACAGGGTGGGGAAGAAGCTGTCCCCGTACACTTCTCGCAGGAGTTCCCCACGGCATTGAGGGGAGAGGACATAACCAGTTAGACGACAACACTTTGTCTCGCGGAGCTGTAGAAGCGTGAAACTTCTTACCAGAAGCTACCATCGCTGCTACACCAGATGACTGATCTGGTCTGTCGACCTGGTCTTGTCTCCAGCTCCATCGTGGGGACGGTCCCTTCCATGGCCGGGAACGAGACCGCCTCATCTCGAACATTGACAAGACGAGACTGTCTCTATCTAGTCTCATCTCGTAAGACTCTATCTCATGGGTCGACGCTTTGGAGAAAGAAATTTTTCCCCCCTAAGACACATTTTTCTTTTTTAGTGTTGTTGCACACCAGTCTGGAGAAACTTGCCAAAGTTGTCACCAGAGTCCTCATCGAGCTCCCTATGTCGGATATCCTAATGATAATACATTGCAGTTTATCCCCTAGTTTGGTTATTCCTCATTTTTGTCATCTTGTCTCGTCCATCACCTCGCAAGCTGTCTCGTCTCAAGATGAAGTTTTGTTGTTTGGTCTCATCTTGGAATTTGCTGTCTCGTCACCGGCCTTCATTCCCTACATGAAGTGGTGCTTGCAGCCAAACAGCGCATATTAATGGAACTGAGGACACACGCATAGAAAGTTGAGGCTTTAGACTGACTCCGCCGGGAAGTTTTCCCCAAAAAGTGCAATTTATACGGGTCGAGTTGAGGGAAGGCCGACACTTTGGCTACTAAAATAAAGGGATGGCGACATCTCGGGCATTTGAAGCCCATTCAGCGAACGCCCCCAATGCAGCGATCGTCTGGCGGAGCAATTTCATCTGCATCGAACCCTGAATAGGTGCTGAAAGGCCTTTTAATGCCCTAGGCCTCTCGCCATCCGAAAGGCGCACAACTGTTTTTCACCACAATTTTCCCGTCAGGATGCTGTAGCTGTTGCGTTTGCAAATATGCTGCAATAATTTTTATCGGCTTTTCCGAAGTTAGGAACTGGGATTAATGCAAAAAGCGTTAGACAACTCCTAATGTCATTCAACAAAAATTTACGTCTGCCTTCAGCCAACGCTCTGGCATGGGTTGTTGCTCTTTAAAACAGTCACAGAAGTTGAGGTAGCTTTTTTTCCAAGTGCATACAAATTCATAAAAGAGAAAATGCGAGAAAAGTAGACTCTAAACTCCACTCACACTGACTTTTTTGAGTAATTTATTTCAAACTGTGTTCTTACAAAGTCACTTCCGACACGTCAGTGCAACTGATTCTCCTTTTAGTCTTGGCACGTGCACCTTTTTGGAGGGGTATGATTACGGTTAACGTAAGCAGCGTTTTGGTTGCCTGTGACAAGAAGTGAAAGACGAACAAGTCAACAAAGACAGTTTTACCCGAAAACTGTCAAAATGGGCACGCAACAAACAAAATTTGCTTTCCATTGATGTCAATATCGTTCTATATGATGCTTTAATCCTGTCGCTGGGCATCGCTTTCTGAGGGAAGGTACGGGGGCCAATCGAGCCTGAACGAGACTACTCTTTGTATTAAGCTCGAGGACAACCTGTTAGCTGTCAATTTCTTGTGTGAACAGCCATGAGACTTTTTTCCAACAACCTCTATTTAGCGACCTTTGACATAAAGCACACCACAAACTCATTGTCAAACAGGATCAATGAAGGATTTATTGGGGCAATAAGTTTGGGCCGCAAAAAAGTAAGTTTCATGCTCTAGGAAGACCTGAACAGTGAACACCTTCTCAAAATGCAGTTTCAAACATGAGAGGGTCTCTCAGCACACCACTCTTTAAGTGCTTGTGTTTTGCCTTGTGTTAGAAAGCAGCTGACGAGAGCAAAGTAGAGTTATGTGGAACAGTGTAAAGAAAAATACTGTTAGAGATGAACACAAAATCGTTTTTGCTCGATTGTAACTCGCACCGTGTACTGAACACCTTTGATTTTTGCCCCTTCTACATTTGTATTTGGCAAAAAACGTCAAGTTTAGCCAAAGTTATTTGCATACCAACGTATTGCCTTCTTCACAAAATCTGCCTCACAATGTGAGTCTACCTTCAATTTTAGCTCCTGTTTTCTACCCGGCCTTTCTATCGAAGACCGACACCACGAGCACTAAAAGCACGTTTGTTTTATTCCTTTTTTCCTACATGCTTAAGCACTAACTTAAGAAAGGCCTTAAAGGAGGAAAACGACCGCACAACAGAACTTTCCAATAACTCCTTGCTGTTGCACTGCTTTATGGCTCGATTGTTTACGCTCATGACTAGAACTTCCCACACAACTGCACTGCTCAACAGCTCGGTTATATATTTACGTACTTATGACTCCAAGGCTCGGTAAAAGAATTTTCCAATAACCCACCCACCCCCGCCATAAGTGGTGCACGGACATTGTTGAGGTGTTGAGCGGACCGAAAGGCGAGTCCACATGGGTAAACAAGTCGAACAAGTCCAAAATTACTTCCATTGTCGGCGTCTCTTTGCCCGTCCGCGTGCTGGCTTCTGCCCAAATGAGCACACCAATGTTGAAGGTGTCCCAAGGCTGAACTGGACTTTCTTCCATGTTGCTCGAGCTCCCACTGTGGCTACTGCTACAGGGTGACTCCAGACAAATGCTGAGTTGCAAAAGCTGGAGGAGGCAACCGTCAACCCTTAACTACCCGGCTGGGGTGGGAGGCACCGGTCAAAGCCTGGGTCAAAAAGCCAGCCAGAGTGGAGGAACTCAAGATCAGTGCAACTAAGTGCAACTAAGTGAGCAGCAGACCTAAAATGCTTGTCATAACACCTGGTGGAATCGTGCATCCAAAGCCATCGAGGTCATTTCGAATTCTTACTCAGGCAGCAGAGAATGGCTCCCATCGAGGAATGACACTTTCATTAACATGCGTCTAGATAGAGTCAATCAGTCACTGAAAGTCTGTCTAGACGTGGCTGGGGCAACCTGCACTCACGTCTCTCGCATCCGCATTGGATGCCACCCTGTACTTCGGTGCTAAGGAATCTCCTCATCGCTGCGCTCGGAGAAGTCAGTTCTGACCAGACGTGACGTGGACATGACTTTGGCGATCCAAGTGCAACGTCGGTGGTGAGAAACGACCCATTCTTCCTCATTGTCCATTCTCTTCTCGAGCTCAAGTCTCATGCACGGAATAACTTATTACCTGGGGGTCGACACAGCACGTCAAAATTTCAGACAAATTATGTCCCCTTTTCTAGAAAGCTACAATTTTAGAGTGTATTTCAGAGAAGAGAACACGGACTAAAGCTATTTTGAGTAAAGTAGCAACTTTAAAGCTTCAAATTAGATTGCAGGATTGGAAAAAGCAATGCGTAGGCATTATTTTTGAAAGGTTTTCCTTCCTTAATTTATCTCTTCAATCTGACAGCTTAGACTTGCAGGCAGCAAACGACTACAGAGGAGTCGGATTTTTCAGATTTCGCTCAACTTTTTGATTCAGCAAAATCAAGAAAAATGACTAAAATAAGGGGAAAATACTCAGGTAAAAAACATAACAAATCGAACCCTTTTGATTGCTGCTACAAATAAGCAGATGTGAATAGGCAGATTGTTGCAACACGGCACAGACGAACATGGAGTTACTCCAATTGGCCTGGAATTCATCGCCCGAATCAAGCAGACTCGTGTTGCTTCCTTTTTGTTCTTTTTCAACCTACACAAGTTTTTCGTTACACATGTGTACGTGGAAGTGCTGTTAACACGGCCGGTGCGTCCTTCACCCCGGAACAGCTGGTAGTCTCGGATATGAAGTCCTCGTCAAAACGACTCTTCCGATTGTGCACGTCAGTGTGACGCAACCCACGCTGTGAATAGTTGAACAAGGGCGTTAAACAAAATAGATAGTCATTGGCTGGCAAATGCATCACTGAAAGAGATTTGTCACAAATGGCTCTGCTGTTGGACATCATCGTCCTTGGCGGAAGTGCGCTTCACCCCTCCCCGTCTTGGGAGCCATGACGTCATCGGTGCTGTTGCATCCACGCCTAAACCCTCTCCTAGTCCCCTTTTTCTCCTCATAGTCGTCTCCACCATCTGTGAATACAGCGAGATGTCGCATGGGGCTGAATCAGGTGCATCATCATCTTGACGTTCCCTTTAAAGGCCAGGTATCACTACGCTAAGGTAGGGGAAGTGTGGCATCCCACTTGATACGAGTCGGACAGTGCGCTTGTGGTGGTAGACAAAAATTGTGTGCAGCTACTGACCAAAGGTCAGACACTTGGTGTTGCACCCTCAAAGTGAAAAAACTTTAAGGCTAAGAATAGAAGAAATGCGACCCCAATGACTATCTATTGTGGAAATGCCCTCGTATTTGCTGACGCGGTTGTACTTTACGCGTATGCAATTCACCTGTCCGTGCTTCGTCATTTTACCACGACACCGTCACTGAAGCATTGAAAGCAGTGACGCCTGCAGACGACGGAATGCATCGACGTGGTGGTGGCCGCCTTCGCGTCGATGTCTCTTCTGCAGGAAGCATTTCATGCCTTGGCCGCGAAGAACAGTGGATTGCGTGCCTCATGTAGGCCTGAGCAGGGGCCCCCTCCCCACTCTCGGCGTCTTTTTCTCCTCTTCTGACTCGGTGGAGAGAGAAAGAGAGCGCCAAAGGGGACCAAGAAAGGCTTTCCTGTTCGTTCTCTCACCCCTCAGATTAAAAGAGACTTCGCAAGAAGAAGTCGGTGTGATCAGTCTTCGTCGCCACGGTCAAGGCATCTGATTTCCCAGTGGGTGGGTACTAATCGAGGACGAGGAGGAGACAAATACGAGCAACAGCGCGGACGTGAAGAGCTCGGAAGAGTTCGATCGTACAGGGAGATCTCCTTCCTCAACTTGGTCTCCGTCAGTGTGAACCTGACAGCGCCTTTTCTCATTCTCATCGACACCACAAAGTGACATGAATGCAGACAATCTCATCGCCTTCGATTGATTATACATTCTCTCCCCTTGCGGATCAATGAAAAGACGAAGGAAAAGTCATAGATTCTATCCGTGTCTTTGAGGTGAGCCCCAAAGGAGTTACTGTTACAGTTTTACTCGCACTTTGAGCATAAAGATTGCTTTCTCTGAAAATATCCTTAGAATTTTTGGGCCTTCCTTGTCAGAATTTCAATTTTCGCGTCTCTCAAGTGCGAAACAGAGCTGTAGGTGAACTGTTCAGATTTCCATAAGTCGTATCCACACAAACACACATACGAACGCAATACCATCAGCTTACATGCATAATGTTCCACGTGTCTCCAAAGAGAAACTCTCTCTACCAAAATGGAGTGGCAGTCCCTTTTTTTGGTTGCTGCTTTATCCCGTGCCTCCCGTGTGACATCCCTGTGAGTGAAACACGTGTAAGACAGGACTTATCCGTCCAAATAAAGTATCCCGGATTAGATGTGTAGCGTCTTGTCTTTTTTTTCTCGATTAACACCTTCATATTTCCCCAGGGTGAAGCAGTCACATTCCGTGAGCCATCCGAACCGTACACACACCAGCTCTGTACACACACACACACACACACACACAGGTTGCTGCTCTACCACTTAACTCACGTTCCCCTGAAACTCTCTGGCCGTGACTACACGTACACATCTTAAAACACCAGGCTGAATGCGCCTCAGCACTTACACCTCAGTGAACTACTCCTTGTGAAAAGCTGCGCGAGAAAGTTTGCTCGAGGAAGGATTGTCGACAAAGAGAGGGGGGATATCTGAGCTGCTCACCTTCAGTGCTGCATACGCCACGAGTGGGTAGAGTGCGCTTCGCACTCCTGCTGGGGTGCACAGTTATTATTGCATACCTCCGAAGCAAAAAAAAGTACGAGTCAAAGAAAAAAATAGATGAACATTACGTGGAAGACGTTCACACTTTTAAGAAATCCTGCTACATTTTCTGAAAAGGAAAAAAGAAGTGATTGATCGTGAGCTAACTATACGCACAGTTAGCACGTTTCTCGTCGATACAAATGAAATCGGGGCTGTCGTCTTGATTTACACCTTTCTGCACAGCCCAGTGAAGGTTTTGTTGCTGCTCACCCAGCGGAGTAGAAAGGAGACCCTCGATCACTGAAAATATTGGACCTGTGTATGTCACAAAAAGAAACTATGATTGCACAGATGCTCCAAATGGCGCGTCTCAAGAGGAGGAAACTTTTTCCTCGTTCCTCCGCCGTCCATATAGCACTGTAAGTACGTAAGAGCAAAGTGCGCCAAGTACCGGGTGGGACATAAGTGGGGAAACCGATCTGTGCTCACGCTCATGCAGGACATAAGGCCCGGAAAGTCACTTTGCTCATACAATAAAGATGATTGTGTGATCTCTCAACTTCATTTTGCGTCCATATTGCGGGCGTGTAGCTTATACAACAAGCCTGCAATGTAGTGAAGGACACCGCACGCCAAGAGACTGGTGAGAAGGATATTTATTGCCAAGGCCATGGCTGTGCTCGACCCTCTGACGCCGAGAATGCCTTTGTCAAATGTGATCAAGATCTCCGACAAGCGCTGACTTTGCCCCAACTCCATATTCGGCGCTGTCTTGCAAGATCTGGCTTTCTTCTTGTAGTTCAATATGTGCTGAGTAAATATTACCTGTCAGCGTCAACCAGGGCCCCAGGTGTAGCACCTTCAAAATCACTTCCCACCCTAGGTGACGACTCAGGGCCCACCCGGTAGTACCACCCCGTTGTGCCACCCGGTAGCTCTCCGCTAAATGCATTGGCTGATTGGAGAGTCCTGCTATGTTCTGAGACCTTCGCTACTTAAACACGGATCATTCTCCTCGTAGTAAGACAGAGCTTTTCACGGGCACATGATCAAAAGGCTTGCGCTGGCACTGCTGTAGGAGACGAGTAATGCCATTCAGTACATACGAAGTGTGGCGCAGTCATGGTCAGAAGTATTGCCGGTTACCCTCTACCAGATCGGCCGTGCTCAGTCGCAAGATGGGTGTAAGTAAAGCTTAGGAATTAAATTGGCAAAAGTTCGGATTATAATCGCGTGTTAATGACCCCTGGAAGGAATTAATTTTTGTGTTCATTGCGGTCCACAATTCCCTCTTTGTGATGGGCAAGGCTTCTGACGAGGACTTCACATTGTTGTTGGAAAGTTCTTTTACGGACCTTTTGAGTCGTAGTGTTCAGGCCTTGCCGAAAGTAATTTCGGCGGGGAGGACTTCACTTCATATGCTTTACTAGAACGTGCTGAGGTGGAATTTTGATGTGAAATGTGTAATTCAGATACTTGGACACCAGATTGAGCACAGAAGTTCAACATTTTTACTGCTCATTTTGATGCTACAGTCAAAGAGGGTCAAAGTTGATGAAATTGGCGGACACTACATGTACTTGTGTACAGTATGTACAGAATATAACAATAAATGGGTAGGTTTTTTGAAATAACTGGCATCTCAGGCTGAGTTTGTTGCTGAATGTTAGACATTTTTCAAGCTCCTTTTGGGTTCACCTCTCACAGACGTTGAAGTTCCTCCCTTTTTGAGGCTCAAAGCAGCTCGATGTTTAACTGAGGCACGAGACCGGATCATGTCCTTCTCCTCAACTTTTTGTGCCAAAGAATTAATAGCAAATACTGCATATGTTTAGTAGGAAGTTCCTACTGTGAGTGGGTTGAAAAGCACGCACCAATGAGACCAAAAAATTGAACCGGGAGGAATAAGAGCCGTTCTTGAAAAAGAGCAGCATCAAAAGCTGGGTGGGTTAGCCCCCCCCCCCCCCAAAAAAAAAAACAACTTTGGGTTGGTAGGCAAGGAGCTTCAGTCCCCTTATCATGAAGTCTCCAACATCCAGCGACAAAATGAGCCTCTTATATATGATGTAAATACATACCGTATACATGAAGCGATCTACTTCCAATCTAAACCAGATATGAGTTGACATTACTTGGGATCAGAAAATTTAATTCAAGCCGGCCACCTTTGATGGCCTCCAGACGGTCATAGCAGCTCTTCCTTGCTCAGTGCAGTTGAAAAGGCTATCGGAAAGTTCTACAACCCGACCTTTCCGGTCATACCTACGTATTCTGCTTTTCTTTTTGAAGTTGTTGCCATAATCACCAGCTGTGATCGAAGCAAGCATCTTTGCATGCATACAATGTCACCGTAGAGGCGCAGTGGATGAGGAGCTATTGTGAGTAGAGCTGAAGCTTGAAATACGTTTCTTAATTATTTACACACGGTACTTGGAAGTCAAGAGTTTGGTAACAACTTTCCCATGAACATCTACGTATGATCAGCGCTAAGCATTGACTCGACTGCAACGTCAGATTATAAAACTTTAAGGACCGCTATGTTATAAGACGAACTTGCCTCCAGGTCATGTATTTCACCTACTGTGTCTACACCTGTCCTACGGAAGTTAAGCCGTAATCTCTGCAGGCAGAACCGCCGCTCTTGCTCGTATTCAACACAAGTGTTTTTGATGCTGCTCGTTTTCAAGAACGGCTCTTTTTTAAGTAATCAACAAATGTGCTTTTTGCTCTACTGCATGTATGATTAACGTGCATCACCGGTAAAACACAAGTTTGAGGGATTTTTGCATTACATAAAATGGTAGATCTGGCATGTTTTTTTCTACATTAGAACTTGAGCAATGTTTTTTATTCGTATTTTATGCTGTGGATCAAGCTTTAGCCTCGCTACACGCCCGAGACGCCACACTGAAGGCCCTGCACACGTACTCGTATTCCTCAGACGTATTGGCCCATTTCTTATTGACAGCAGCCTGCAGGGAGTCAGTGTTCTCATGGCATGTGGTGCAGGCCTTCTCCTCAACATGCAATGGGAAAGAATAAATCGGAGGAGCATTCAAATCTAGGGATGGAAATCCAGGAATCCAGTAGGAGTCAAGATGTGTTCCCCAACCACTTCTGAGTACGCGTTGGTACGTGAGCAGGACCATCATCCTGCTAGAGGATGTATATGTTGTCACCCATGCGCCAGTCAGTCACTAGCTCTACTTTGGTTGCAACAATTTTACTACGGCAGTTGCACATAGGGTCGAAGGCCTGTTCATTTCTGAGTACGGTAACGTGTCCTTCCGGAGAAGGTTTCAAATCACGTGAGGTGATCTTGGCAATGCAAAACCTGCTTCACTGCATCCTCTTTATCAGCCAGGGCCTCTCCCAGCAATTAAGACTCTAATCACCGAGCTTCTTCACCATGCCAAGAATGCACACGGAGCTGACATTAAAGTCCCTTGCACTCCTGGCCAAAGACTTTGTTGATTCCGCCTTCATGGCCTTGGCAAAGTCACTGCTGTCACCAGCCCTGCAGCCGGCCTCTCCTCACTCTTGTGCCTGAGATCGTCATTCTTGTTGACTGTCTCTACGAAATACGGCCGTGACTACCCCAGCGAGACTATCTGAAATTCATGGTAGCGTTAGTTCTCTTATAAGATCAAGCTTAATATTGAGTGATGAGTACAGCCACTGGGCTCGAGCTGACAAGGTGGACCCTGGCCAGAATCTGGAAGCAAAATCATTAGCTATAGCTGTAGCTTAAGAACTATTCTCAGTAGACCAGGACCAGGAACTAGAGCTGAAAGAGGCCTTAGAGTAGTGCTTATTGTTTTGTATTCTACAGCAGATTCATGTACAAATTCTTAGAACAGTACAACAGACACTGACACAGACAATACAAGAGGAACATTCTGCAACTGCTAGTGTGACACCCGTCAATACACTTTTGACCTTCATGGTACTCAGACTGTTCACTTCAAGTCCGTAGAAGTAGAGAATGCAGTCATAGATGTAGTCACAATTGTAGTCGCATACACAAGGTCGTGTCAGTGGGGTCTGTACAGCTTGGGCATACATAAGCAACAACCAAATTGTCAACAAAAAGCTCAGTCCCCATACTCATTCGCTTTTCCCCAGCAAACACAATCATCTCATACATACAATCATTTTTGTTGCGACAAATTCCCCATCCACTCACATCCAAAAGACCTTGGGTGAGAGCACTCACAGTGTACAGTACAGAATATAATATCTGTTGAGTTTTTTTTTGTCTTTTTGGGTCATTTTGTCACAGGTAATCACTCCAGTTCTTGTCCATCACTTTTAGTTCTTGATATTCAGTAACTTTTTAACACTTCTAATCACTGTAGTCCAATCACTTTTAATCCAGTCTTGGTTCAAAATTGTAACATTCAGGCTGGTTCTTATTGAAGTGTGAATGAAGACCATGGGCTGGGGTCTTATAGATAATGACGTAGAACATGCTTGGGGCACTCCAAGGAGGAGAACTCATACGCAGCCATGGGCTCCATGGATAGAAGTTGACAGTAGTCTGGTAGAATGTTGCTTTGCTCTGGCCTCCCACATGGAAAGAACCCCCATTCCGGCTCCTCAAAACACCAATGAGTGTAGAGGCCCTGGTCTGCCACCTGCTCAAAGGCCTGCAATGCATATGTGATCCGTGTACGGGTCTTCTGGAGTTGTTCCTTGTGCTTTGATCTGAGTCTTTCCCAAGAAGTGTTCAGGGGTGAGGGGTTCCAGACCGTTCAGATCACTGCCTACATAAGTGAGAGGGCAAGAATTGAGGACAGCTTCAACCATGTTGAAGGCAGTAGACAACTGTTCGTCATTGATGTCAGCGTCAGGCTTGATTACATGCAAAAGTGCCCTCTTGGCACTCCCAACGACCCCTTCCACCAAAGCATTTCGGTGTGGAGCCAGTGGAACATTGAACTTGAACGTGATCTCATAATGTTCCTTGAGCTCATCAGTCTGCAATACTTGTCAGGACTTGACAAGTTCATTAGTTCCACCTACAAAATTCATTCCATTGTCCATCACAATCATTTGGGGTTGATTCTGTCTAGAAAGAAAGCACTCCAGGGTGAGTAAAAAGGACTGAGCATCCAGCCCGCTCAACACTTCTATATGAACACACCTGAAGGCACAGCAAGTGAAGACGAAGAGATAGCGCTTCCGGCATGCATATGAAGCATGCGGCCTCTGTAATGACGTAGATTGTAGTCGTAGGCATACATGGACGCCACAGCACAGTATAGGATGTCAATGTACCAATAGGACATAACCCATCACTAGGCATGTGCGTAGCTTGTATGCAGTAGCACGCTATAGATGTAGTCTGTATCTTAGGGCTGTGGCC
>JAAUXU010128538.1_pt1 | contig 21252 bp, 15 predicted proteins | sample 7278151 | NCBI WGS metagenome assembly JAAUXU01 (sample SAMN14350113, study PRJNA611818) | marine sediment metagenome | isolation source: surface marine sediment (1.8m) | place: French Polynesia: Moorea | collected 2018-08 | reverse complement strand
CCAGTCGTTGGCGGTTGGCGGCCGAGCGCACGAGCGGCAGGACCAGTTCGGCGCAGAGAAAGAGAAAAAGCGCGGTTCCGATGCCGACGATCAGCGGGGCCTTGATGCAGCGGTGGAGGCTGGTGCCACCGGTTTTGAGGGCAATCATTTCATTGTGTTTGACCATCAGGCCGAAAACCACCAGCACGGCCAGCAGAATGCTGGCCGGAATCAGGTGCTCCAGGGGGATTCGGGATAGGATCAGCAGAAGCGCCTGGGCCAGGGAGACCTCCGACTCGATCAGATTGTCGATCCGGTCAAAAAAATCGGCGATGACATAGATCATGGTGACCGCCACCAGAATCAATACGAAATAGCGGCCGACCTCACGCATGATATAGCGGTCAATAATCGTCATGACCCCCCACGCGCGCGCCGGCGCCTGCCCCAGTGGCGCTTAAAACGCTGGAAGGCGCCGACGAACGCCCGGCCGATGAAGCGCAACCCGTCCAACCAGTAAAGCGGTTTTTCGTTGGCGCTGCGGACCAGCATGACGATGCCGGCGGTGCCGAAGATGGCATTCGGCAGCCACAGCCCCAATGCGGGCTTGACCAGGCCGACCTCCGCCAGGCTCCGTCCGGCGCTCATCATGACATAATACATGACGAACAGGGTCAGTCCCGTCCCCAACCCCGCCGACTTGCGATTGGATTTCAGCTCGACGCCCAGCGGGATGGCCAGAAGGCCCAACGCCAGACAGGCGGCCGGTATGGAAAACCTGATGTGGTATTCGTTCAGCGCCTCGTAGTAATCGTCCGGGTCGGACCGGACGCTGCGAATATGCGCTTTAAGCTCCGCCAGGTTCATTTCGTCCTCATCTTTGCGCTTGTAGCGCGCCAGTTTGTCGGCCGGCTTGAAATGGAACTCGAAATCGTAGGTGGCAAAATGGATGACGCTGGCCGACTGCTCGGTGCGCTCAACCTGGTTGATCACACCGTTGAAAAGCCGCAGCCGTACGGCCCTGCGCTCCGGCAAGCGGATCAGCTGGCCGGAAGGCGCCACAATGGTGGCCACGGCGCGCGGGTTGCGGCGGTCCTCGATGAAGATGTCCCTCATCTGCATGGTCTGGCTATCGACGGCGTTGACATACAGCGTCACCTTCTCGAAGCGGTTGTTGAAGGTACGCGCCTGGAGCCCCACGTTGGCGTGGGTCGCCAGGGTTTCGTAAGTCAGGCGCTTGATGGCCGACTTGCCCAGCGGCATCCCGTAGATCGTCATCGTCAGCGTGGCCAACGCGCCGCATCCAATAACGGCCAAGGCCGATGGAATCATGCGGTAGAGACTGACACCGGCGGACTTCAGCACCAGGATTTCGTTGTCGGCCGCCATGCGCATGAACGCCAGGAGGACCGCCATCATCACCGCCATGGGCAGCACGAACACCAGGAAATGGGGGATGGAATAGAGCAAGAGCCGGACGATCACCCCGGCTTCAACCTGATAGTTGATGATGAGCTTGGTGATTTTGAGCATCTTGCCCATGAGAAAAAGGAAGGTGAAGAAAAGCAGATTCACCCCCAGCGGCGTCATGACGCTTCGCAGAATATGGCGATGAGCGATTTTCATAGGCGGATCGGACGGGGATGCAGGCGTCCGGCGGTTCAGGCCCGACGCGCGGTATCGAGCACTTCGGCGTGGCCGCCGAACTGCATCAGAAAAAGCTTATGGTATTCGCCACGGCGTGCCATGAGGGCATCGTGCGTCCCCTCTTCGACAATGCGCCCCCCGACCATGACAACGATCTGGTCGGCATGAACGATGGTGGAGAGCCGATGGGCAATCACGAATGCCGTCCGGCCGTGCATCAGGTTTTCAAGCGCCTTCTGCACCAGGGTTTCGGACTCCGAATCCAACGCCGATGTGGCTTCGTCCAGAATCAGAATGGGCGCGTCTTTCAGAAGGGCGCGGGCAATGCAGATACGCTGCTTTTCCCCTCCGGAAAGACGGGAGCCCAATTCGCCGATGGGGGTGCTAAATCCCTGCGGCAGGCGGTCGGCAAACGCGTCCACATAGGCGGATCGGGCAGCCGCCATGATTTCCTCGGCTGACGCCTCGCGTTTGCCGTAGGCGATGTTGTCCCGGATGCTCTCGTTGAAAAGGATCGGTTCCTGAGTCACGACGGCGATCTGCCGGCGCAGGGCGGGCAGGGAAAAATTCCGGATATCACGGCCGTTGATTCGTATGCCCCCGCCCGTAACGTCGTAGAAGCGCGGGATGAGATTCACCAACGAAGTCTTCCCCCCGCCGCTCATGCCCACGATGGCCGTCACCTGCCCGGCGCGGGCCTCTAAATTGACGCGATCCAGAATCGGTCGGGTCATGTGTTCGTTGTAAGCGAAGCTGACGTCCTCGAAGGTGATCACCGTCGGTTTGAAATCCATTTCCTGGAGGGAGCCGTTCATCCGGCTCTCCGGGGTGCGCTCCAGGATATCGAAAATGCGATCCGTGGCGGCCAGCCCGCGCTGGACGGCATTGTTCAGCTTGCTGATTCTTTTGATGGGACGGTAGAGGCTCAGGATGGCGGCGAGCACGCCCGTGAAAGTCCCGGGGGTCAGGTCGCCGTTGAGCACCCGGTACCCGCCGTAGAAGATGGCCGCCGCCATGCCGACCCCACCGATAAATTCCATCAACGGTGATGTCAGTTCGTTGATTTTGGCCTCACGCATGTCGAATTTGTACAATCGCCGGGTGCGCGCGTAAAAACGCTCCTTCTCGTAGTTTTCCATGCCGAACGCCTTGACGATTTTGGCGCCGGCGATGGTCTCATGCAGAAAGGCCGTCATCTCGGCGGTCGTTTCCTGCCCACGCGTGCTGAGCTTGCGGATGCGGCGGCCGAAATGGATCAGGGGCAGAAACGCAAACGGCAGAACGCCGAAAGCGATCAGCGCCATTTCCCAGTCCATCTGAAAAATGACCACGACCAGAACGACGACCGAGCAGACCTCCTTGAGCGAGGCGGTGACGGCGTGCGACACCATGGAGCGTACGATGTTGACATCGTTGGTGAGCCTTGAAATCAGATTTCCGGTCTTTTCCGCCTGGAAAAAGGACAGGGGCAGATCCTGAATGCGATCATAGAGGCGATTGCGAAGCTGACGGATGATGCCGCGCCCCACCCGGTGCATCAAGTACCCCTGGCCGTAGGTGCCGGCGCTTTTGGTGAAAAAAGCGACCAGAACGGCCAGCGGGATGAAACGCAGCCACCACTCGCTGCGGGCGATAAAGATTTCATCCACGGCATATTTGATCAGATAGGCCGTCGCCCCTTCACAGGCGGCCGCTAAAACCATGCACACGCAGGCCAGGATCAAATCCCGGCGATAGGACTTGACCAGGGCCATCAGTTCGTGATGGCGGGGCTTCAATTCCCAGCGGGGTATCAAAGGCATAGCGGCTGCGCTCCGTCGGGGAACCGCTTCAAGGCGCCGGCGGAAGGGCCCAGCATTTGCAGCGCAATACGCGCGACGCGCTCGGAGGCGCCGGCGGTCCCCAGCCGTTTTCTAACCTGGGCCAACCCGGCACGCATTTGCTCGCATCGCACCGGCTGTGCCAGCAGGGATGACGCTTCGGCGGCAATCAGCTCCGGGGTGACGGCCTGCTGGATGAGTTCGGGAACCACCCGCCGCCCGGCGATGAGATTGACCAGACCGATATGCGGCACGCGGATCAGTGCTTTGCCCAGAAGGTAGCTCAGCGGCGAGACGCGGTAGACAATCAGCATCGGCGTCCCCCAGAGTGCAGCCTCGAGGGTCACCGTTCCGGAGGCGGCGATGAGAAGATCCGCCGCGCGAAATATGGGTTGCGGGCCCGATCCGACAATGTCCATGTGCAGACGCGACCGGTAAGGTGCAACGAGACGCGCCACAAGATGCGGATCGACGCTGTCGGCGCAGGAAAGCAGGATGTGCACCCCTAGCTGCGCCTGCAGACGGACCGCCGCTCCGAGCATGGCCGGCAGGAGACGGCCGACCTCGCTGTCGCGTGAGCCCGGCAGCAGCCCGACCGTGGGTGGCGCATCGGGGGCGGCCCGCGTTGGGCCCTCGTCTGAAGGCGCAACATGGTCCATGAGCGGATGGCCCACAAAAGAAACCCGGACGCCGTAGCGTCGGTAGAAATCCGCCTCAAACGGCAGAATGACCGCCATATGATCCACCCGGCGGCGAATCTGACGGACGCGTTGGCGACGCCAGGCCCAGATCTGCGGGCTGATGTAGTAAAGCACGCGGGTCTGCAGCCGCTTGGCATAGCGCGCCAACCGCAGATTGAAATCCGGGAAGTCGATCAGAATCAGCAGATCCGGGCGACATTCGGTCAGCATGCGGCAGGCTGCGCGCCAGCCGCGCCAAATACCGCTGAGTTTGGAAGCAACCTCGGTCAGACCGACCACGGCCAGCTGACGGGCATCCACAGCGACCCGGACACCGGCCGCACGCATGTGGTCGCCACCGATGCCGAAGAGCGTCAGCCGGGAATCGATGGCCGTGAGGGCGGCGGCCAGCTTGGCACCGTGCAGATCACCCGAAGCTTCGCCCGCTACGATCATGATGGAAGGCCGCCGGGGGAGTTCAGAGCGCACCGAAGCGACGCGTGGCATCATCAATCTGCTCCATGACATTGAGGGCGATCTCAAGGGCCTGATACCCCATCGCGCCGGTCACCTCGGGTTCGTGGCGCGTGGCCACGGCATCAACGAATGCACGCAGTTCATCCTCCAGCGCATCGCCTTCGGGAAAACGGGTCTGGTCGACGCTCATGCCCGGAATCGGAGCGCTGCCGGTATGGCCGGTCTGCTGAATATGGGTGATTTCGCGCGCGGCGAAATCGACGGCAATATAGGCATTTTTCTGGAAAAGCCTGACCTTGCGCTGATTCTTGGTGGAGATGCGGCTGGCGGTAATGTTGGCCACGCACCCGGTGGCGAATTCGATGCGGGCGTTGGCAATGTCGCAGTGCTCCGAAACAACGGCTGCACCGGAAGCATGGATGGCTTTGACCGGGGCGCCCACGAAATTCAGGATGATGTCGATGTCGTGGATCATCAAATCCAGCACGACGCTCACATCGGTGCTTCGTCCCTGGAAAAGGCTCAGACGATGCGACTCGATGAACATGGGTTTGTGAATCCGTTCACGTACGGCCACCACGGCCGGGTTGAAACGTTCGAGATGCCCCACCTGCAGAATCAAGCCTTCGCCTTCGGCGATGTCGATCAACTCGCGCGCCTCCACCAAGGTGGTGGTCATGGGCTTTTCAATCAGCACGTCGATACCGTTGCGCAAACAATCACCGGCGATCGCGAAATGCAGCGGCGTGGGCACCACGATGCTGACGGCATCGACCCGCCCCATCAGATCCAAATGTCGACCGAAAGCCCGGCTCCGGCAAAGGCTGGCCACCTCGGCGGCTTTAGCGGTATCGACATCCACGACGCCCACCAGTTCGACCCCGTCAAGGGCGGCATATTTCTCGGCATGAAAGCGCCCCAGATAGCCCGCACCCACCACCGCCACACGAACGGGTGGCGAAGATCCCGGGGGGAAGGAAGTACGTCGATGGGCTTGGGCCGAAGCGTCCACGAACAAGTCTCCTCTATAAGCGGCCGAGCCCGATGAAGCGGTCCATCGTCCCGGCGTGTTGCCTAACGCGTGATCCCACGACGGGAAGATTTGATGAACGTCATAAAGCGTTTGACCTCCGGGGTCTGGTCGACTTCCGCCTTGACCCGCTCAATGGCCTCGTTGAGGGTAATGCCGATGCGGAAGATCAGTCGGTAGGTCCGCTTCAGCATGGCAATGGCCTTCTCCGAATGCCCGTGACGACGCAGGCCGACACGGTTCAGACCGTGCAGGCGGGCCCGGTCCCCGGCGGCGATCACGTAGGGGGGGATATCCTTGACCACGGCCGACTTCCCCCCGATGTAGGCATGGCGGCCGACGCGCACGAACTGATGAATGGCGGTCAGCCCGCCGACGGTCACGTAGTCATCGATGCAGACATGTCCCGCCAGGGTCGCGTTGTTGGCCAGGATCACCCCTCGGCCGGTCTTGCAGTCGTGCGCGATGTGTACATAGGCCATCAGCAGGTTTTCTTCACCGACTTCGGTCACCCCGCCGCCGAAGCCGGTACCGCGGTTGACGGTGGCGAACTCGCGGATGACGGTTCGCCGACCGATCTTGACGTAGGTCTTCTCGCCGCCGAATTTGATGGCCTGGGGCAAAGCGCCGACCGAAGCAAACTGGAAAATATGGCATTCCGGACCGATATCGACAAAGGGGTCGATCGTCGTATGGGCCCCGATCGTCGTTCCGGCACCGATGGTGACATTGTCGCCGATGATGGCATACGGACCAATGTCGACATCCGGCCCGATGTCGGCCTGGGAGCTGACGATCGCGGTGGGATGGATCATCATTTCTCTCCAATCGAGGCCATCATCTCGGCCTCGGCCACGAGATGGGCATCCACGAACGCTTTGCCGGCGCCTTTGACCGCTTTGCGTCTGAGCTTCAGAATGTCGACTTCAAACCGCAACTGGTCACCCGGCACCACCATCCGTCGGAATTTAGCCTTTTCAATGGCCATGAAATAAATCAAAACCTCACGCTGGTCCGCGGGCAGGGACATGTAGGTGAGCACGCCGGCCGACTGGGCCATGGCCTCCAGGATGAGCACGCCGGGCATGATCGGATCATCCGGGAAATGCCCCTGAAAATAAGGCTCGTTGATGGTCACATTTTTTAACGTGACGATGCGCTTCCCCGGCTCCAGTTCGAGAACCCGGTCGATCATGATAAACGGGTAGCGGTGGGGCAAGTATTTGAGGATATCTTTGATTGAATATTCAGCGCCCATCGATTGGCCTTTCTCCTTAGCGCTCTGGTGCCTTTTCTCCTTGGTCGCTTTCCAAGCGCGTCAGGCGTTTCTCTATCGATTGGATCTTTTTGCGGATCTCCGGCAGTCGCGGGATGATGCGCTGCACCTTGAGCCACAGCTTGTGGGGCATTTCCGGTGCGCCGGATATGATCTGGCCGTCCGGCACCGATTTGGATATGCCGGTTTTACCGCCCGCCATCACATAATCGCCGACATGCAAGTGACCGGTGACGCCCACCTGGCCGGCCAGGACCACATGTCGGCCCAGGGTGGTACTGCCCGAAATGCCCACCTGCGCCACAAGGATGGAATGCGGTCCGACCACGACATTGTGGGCGATGTGGACGAGATTGTCGGTCTTGACGCCGCGTTGGATATGGGTGACGCCGAACGTGCCTCTATCGATCGTGTTGTTGGCGCCGATCTCCACGTCGTCGTCGATCTGTACGTACCCCGCATGCGGTATCTTGAGGTAGCGATCGCCATCCGGGGCATAACCGAATCCGTCGCTGCCGATGACACTGCCGGCCTGAATGGTGACCCGGTTGCCGATTCGGCAGCCCGTCAGGATCGTCACGTTCGGGTGGATGCACACATCGTCCCCGAGAACGACATCATCGCCGATGACGACCCCGGCGTGAATGCAACCGCGGGCGCCGATCGTGACCTCCCGGCCGATGGTCACCATCGGTCCGACGGACAGATCCGGGCATGGTTCGAAGCCCTCGGCACATACGGCCGTGGGATGAACACCTTGCGGCGGGCGCTGCGGCGGATGCAGAAGGGCCGCAATACGGGCAAACGCGGCGTAAGGATTTTCGACTTGGAGCAAGTTCAACCCCGGCCGATCAAAATCGAGCGGAACGATCACGGCGCCGGCGCCGGTTTCGTGGATACGCTGCTGGTATTTGCGGCTGCGGGCGAGCGTGATGGCTTCGGGTCCGGCAGACTCAAATGGCGCCGCCCGGGTAATGCGCACCTTACCATTTCCGCTAAAGCGGCCCTCAACAGCCGCCGTCAGTTCGACCAAGGTTTTTTCCATTTGCCCTGCCGTTTGGGTTGGTGCCGGCGTCAGAACGAAGGCATCCCCGATCGCCCGTCAAACATCGACGGTCGCCACCGTGCGCCGCTGTCAGCAGCGGCGACGGCTACTGCGCCCCCTGGGCCTTGTGACGTTGGTTGAGCGCCTTGACGACTTTCGGTGTAATGTCCACGGCCGGGGCCATGTATAGCAGGGCGTCCTTGGAGACGATCAAGGCAAATTTTTCCTTTTCGCCGATTTCCTTGGCGATCTGAAGCACTTCAATCCTGAATTTGCCAATACCCTGCCGCTGTTTGCCCACGAAATCCTTACGAAATTGGGCCTGCTTCTTTTGGAGTCCCGAAAGCTTGACGTTGAACTCGATCTGTTTTTCTTCTTTGGCTTTTTCACTCATGACCATGGACTCGCGCTCGAGTTTTTCTTGGAGGGCCTTGAGTTCTGATTTGCCTTTTTCGATCTCGGCCTCCATCTGCGCGCCTTCGGTTTTCAAATCGGCCTCGAACTTTTTCCCCGGCTCGGAATCGCTGACGACCTTCTGGAAATCGACCACACCGATCTTCAGTTCAGCCGCACCGGCATCGAGGCTGAAGGCGATCAGCACGGCTAGCACTAGAATACCTGTTTTAATTCGCTTATGCATTTGTCCTCCTTTGTTGTTAAAACGCCATCGCCAAGCCAAACAGTGGGCCGCAAACCCGTCTGACCGGCGGTCCGCTCGTCATCACGGCGGATATTTTACGCCTGATTCAACCAATCTGTCGTTCGCACCGGCGGTGAACGTGCAACGACTCCCAATCGGCGGGGAGTGATGCCGGCCTCCAAGGCGACATTTAGCTTCTACCCGCATAGCGGCGCCGGATGGTTAAGGCGGCCTGCCAGAATCTAAAAAACGGACTGAATCCCCGGGGGGGGTCAGCAAATGGCCGAGGCCTATGGCCGGCACGCTGGGGGCGCATTAAAATTTACTGCCCATCGTAAATTCAAATTTGCCTCCGTCGGCATCGCTGTCGCCGGAATCAAAGACATAGCCGTATTCTAAACGCAGCGGCCCCAGCGGCGATAACCAACGCACCCCCCCACCAAGCGGTGTGACCATATCGCCGAATTCGAACTCGACATGTTTACTCGTGCGCCACAGATCCCCCATGTCCACGAATGCAATGGCGACGATCCCCAATTCTTCCCCGATGGGATAATGCAATTCATGATTGATAACCACATAAACTTCGCTGCCGACCAAAACCGTGTCGCCGGCATCATTTTTTTCTTCAGGGCTCACATCCTTGGACTCGACCCCACGGACCGTATCCGCACCGCCAATAAAGAACTTTACATAATCGGGCGTATCCTCCCGGTCATCGATCCAGCCGCCCTGCCCACGCCAATAGCCGGTCAATTTGCGCCAAATGGGAAAGTGCCAGGCGGTCTTGACGGTGGTCTTGGTGAACTCAAAATCGCCCCCCAATCCGGCATATTCAATATCCAATTCGTGCTTTGAGCCCCGGGTGGCATTAAACTGCCGGTTGGTGGAATCGTAGCGGACGGTACCTGAAACGGAACTGGTGATGTTGTTGCCTTCCAGGTCTTTGATGTTCTGCGACGCTTCACTCTTATTGGTGACATCGATTTCCGAATCGTCCCAGAGGTACGAAAGATAAAGGCGCGTTCGGGGAAGTACGGGATAGCTGGCAAACACCCGTGTTCCCAGACTGCTCTTGTCGTAGCCGTAGTCGTTGTACTCCGTATCCTGTCTGTACGTGTTAAAGCCCGCGGAGAGCGGAATGTCGAACAGCCACGGCTCGGTAAAGCCAATGTCGTAGCGCTGGGCGGAACCACCCAGCTCAACATTGGCCCTTAGGCTCTGGCCGCGGCCGAAAAGGTTTTTCTGGTTGATCGAAAACGCGCCGAAAATGCTCGACGCGTTGCTGAACCCGCCCCCGAAAGTCAGCTGGCCGGTCGGCTTTTCGGCGACGTCGATTTTGAGAATCATCTGGTCATCGGTTTCACCTTTAAGCGTATTGACCTTGATATCCTCGAAATAGTCAAGCGCATGAAGCCGCTGGATACCTTTTTTCAAACTGGTGCGGCTATAGATTTCCTGCTCATAAACCTTCAACTCGCGCCGGATGACCTTGTCGCGTGTCTTGGTGTTTCCACCGATGATGATTTCCTCGAAAAAAACCAACTGGTTTTTGGTAATGTTGTAGTTGACGTCAACGGTCAGCGTCTTGGGGTCGGGTGTTGTCCGCGGTGTCACCTGCGCATAGGCATAGCCTTCGTCGCCGTAGGCATCCGTTAAACGAATCGTGTCCTTCTGCAGCAGGCCCCGGTTGAAATATTCATCGCCCGTAATTTCCAACACCGCGATCAATTCTTCCCGGGTACGAATCAAATCACCGGAGACATCGACCTTGCCGAGTTTGTAACGGTCCCCTTCGGCGATCTTGATGGTGATCTCAATTGCTTCATCGGTGAATATGACCTCGGGGTCAGACACCTTGATGTTGATGAATCCGTGGTTCTGATAAAAACTTGAGATCGAAATGGCGTCCTGGTTGAGCTTCTCGAGATCGAGATCCCCCGAACCCGTCAACCAGGAGAGCAACCACTGTTTTTCCTTGGTCCGCATAACGCCTTTGAGGTCACCGTCATCGAAGGTGTGGTTGCCGACAAAACGGATTTTCTTAATATCCAGTTTTTTCCCTTCCGTAACGGTGAATTCGACATTGACCTGGTTATTGGTCAGTTCAGTGACGCGGTATTCGACCTTGACGTTGTGGTAGTCGTCCTCTTTGTAGAGATCTTCGATAATCTCGGCATTCGTGCGCACACGCGCCAGATTCAACACCGATCCGGCTTTGAGCGTCAGGTTTTCACGAAGATCCTCATCGTCGAATTCTTCATTCCCGGAAATGCCGATGCCCAGGATGGTGGGCTTCTCCTTCACCTCAAAGATCAACCGGCGGCCTTCGTCCCCATCCTGAATCGACACACGCACATCCACGAAAAAACCCATCTGGTAAACCGCTTTGAGGTCCTCGTCAATTCTTTTGGGCAGAAAGGTCTCACCCACCTGGGTTTTGATGTTGCCGCGGATGGCATCGGTTTCAATGCGGTCATTGCCCTCGATCGTAATCGCTGCCACTTCGGCAAGGTCGAAAAGCCGGATCGTCAAATCCTGGGAAAGCTCGCCAATCTTGGCCGATAAAGTCGCCAACCCCACCCCTTGAGCCCCGAGCGATTCGATGGGCGAGGTATCAAAAGGCTCAAGGAGTCGTACGTCCAGGCTGAATTGCTGCCCGATTAAAGTGAAGCTGCCCCAAATCACGTAGTCGGCCGCATTTTCGACGCCAATGGTCCGAATCGCATCGACGTCCTTAAGCACGCTGGCAACCGGTGATTCGAGCATGATGGCGCCTTCGGTCAGCAGGTTGCGACTGATGATCTTGGGAATCTCTTGCTCGAGGTAGGCCAGGTCCTCCATGGCATTGACTTCGAATGGCAACACCAGGACACGCACATTGTCGTCGGCCCGGCATGGCCAGACGGCAATGCACAGAAGTGCCAGAAGGCATAGCCAGCGGACGCCCCGAAGCATACCCTCTCCTATTCCAGCTCGACCAACCGGCCGTCGACGATCGTCACCCGGCGATCCATCAGATCGGCCAATTCGGGATTGTGCGTCACGACGACCAGCGTCATGCCCAACTCGCGGTTGAGCGCCATAAGCAGTCGATGGATTTTAGCACCATTGTGTTTATCCAGGTTGCCGGTGGGTTCATCCGCCAGGAGAAGCTGGGGTTTTGTAACCAGGGCCCGCGCCAGAGCGACGCGCTGCTGCTCCCCGCCCGAGAGTTGGGTGACCCGGTGCGAGAGTCGCTGGGCCAGGTCGACCCGCGTCAGCAGGTCACGGGCCCGCCGTCGCGCCTCGGTTGACATCAGACCGCCGATCAATGCGGGCATCATGACATTCTCAAGCGTCGTAAACTCGGGAAGCAGGTGGTGAAATTGAAACACAAAGCCGATCGATCGGTTGCGAAATCCAGCCAGTCGATCAGCATTCATGGCGAATACATCCACCCCCCTGAAGCGTATCGAGCCGCTGTCAGGACGATCAAGGGTCCCCAGAATATGCAGCAGGGTCGACTTGCCAATGCCCGAAGCACCCACGATAGCCAGCGACTCTGCGGGTCTCAAATCAAGTTCGATCCCCTGCAGGATTTCGATCCGGGCCATACCGCTGCTCGCAAAACATTTTTGCAGGCCCCTGACCTGTACAAGGGTTTCGGTGTTCATTTCCAATCCAGGACCTCGCGGACGGTGATCGCGAACCATCGCCGCCGCCCTTTCAGGGCTAACCATAGCGAATGGCGTCCACCGGATTCAACCGGGCCGCCTGCCGGGCCGGATACAACGTGGCCAGGAAACAAATGCCAATGGCCGCCAGCGCAATGGTGAATACGTCGCTGGCCTGCAATTGTACCGGCAGGGAGGTGAAATAATAGACATCCCCTGGCAATTGAATGATCGGGTAGCGCTTCAAGGCGGCGCATAAAAGCGTGCCCAACCCGACGCCCAGCAGGGTGCCGGAAAAACCGATCATCATGCCTTTGATCACAAAAATCCGCATGATGTGACGATTGGTAGCGCCCATCGCTTTCAAGATGGCGATGTCTTTGGTCTTTTCCATGACCATCATGATCAGGGTACTGGCGATGTTGAAGGCGGCCACGAGTACAATGAGCGTCAGGATGACGAACATGGCGACTTTTTCGAGCCGCAGGGCATAGAAGAGGTTGGCGTTCATCTGCATCCAGTCCTGAATGCGGTAAGGAAAACCAAGGCGCGCACTTAGCCGTTTGGCGATTTGATCGGCCTGATAAATATCATCCACCCGGATTTCGATGCCGCTGACCGTGTCGTCCAGCTTCAAAATTCGCTGGGCATCCTTCAAGCGGACAAATGCGTAGGCTTCGTCAAATTGATACATGCCGGATTCAAAGAATCCGGTCACATGAAACTTCTTCATGGACGGCACATGCCCCATTGGCGATACGACCCCCCGGAACGAAATCACGTAAAGCGTATCGCCTTGAACCACGCCCAGCTTGCGCCCCAGTTCCCTCCCCAATACCACGGGCGCGGCGCCTCGCGCGTCGGCTTGGACCGGGGTGTCGGCATATAGAATTTCCAGCGCTTCGCCGATGCCCTGGATGCTGCGTTCGATTTCGGTCGGGGGCGCGACCCCTTTGAGCACGGCACCGGAAAGCCCAGTGGAGGAGCGTAACATAACCTGCGTGAGGATAAAAGGGCGGGTCGCGACGACATCATCATCCTGTTCGAGTTGTCGGATGACTTGCGGATATTCGGCGAACTCGCCGCCGTAGCGCATCAGCACGGCATGTGACTGCACCCCCAGAATACGCGAGCGAAATTCCGACTGGGCGCCAGCCATGACGGCAATGACCACGATCAGCGCCATGACGCCTACGGCGACGCCGGCGGTGGATAGAATCGTGATGAGCGAGATGAAGGCCTGCTTGCGTCGCGCCCGGAGATAACGCCCACCAATAAATAATTCAAATCGCATTGCGTCGCCAAGTCACTTGGGATGAAGCGCGGCTAATGACCCGCCGGCTTCATGTGGGGAAAAAAGATGACCTCGCGGATCGAGGCGGCATCGGTTAACAGCATGACCAGGCGATCGATGCCGACCCCCTCGCCTGCCGTGGGCGGCATACCGTATTCGAGGGCTTCGATGTAATCCTCGTCCATGCGGTGGGCTTCCGCGTCTCCAGCCTCACGGTCGGCAACTTGCTGCATGAATCGCCCGCGCTGATCATCCGGGTCGTTGAGTTCGGAAAAGCCGTTGGCGATCTCACGGCCGGCGATAAAAAGCTCGAATCGCTCGGTGAAGTCGGGATCGCTGTCGCTGCGACGGGACAGGGGGGAAACCTCCACCGGATAGTGCGTGATGAACGTGGGCTGGACCAGCTGCGGTTCCACAAGAACATCAAAGAGTTTGGTGATGATTTTGCCTCGACGGCCATCCTTGGTGATTTTAACCCCCTTGCGTTGCGCAAACGCCAATAGGCCTTCGCGGTCGGAAAGCAGCTCCGGGGGCACGCCGCCAAGCGCTTCCAAAGCCTTGACCAGGGGCAGGCGTTGCCAAGGGCCGGCCAGCTCGATAGCGTGCCCCTGGTAAACAATGGCGGTTTGGCCGCAGACCTCCCGTGCCACCTGGGCCAACATCTCCTCGGTCAGGGCCATGAGATCGTTATAGTCGGCATAGGCCTGATAAAACTCGAGCATCGTGAATTCGGGGTTGTGCTGGGTCGATATCCCCTCATTGCGGAAATTGCGGTTGATTTCGAAAACCCTTTCAAACCCTCCGACCACGAGCCGCTTGAGGTAGAGCTCAGGCGCAATTCGCAGGTAGAGGTCCATATCCAGGGCGTTGTGGTGGGTCACGAAAGGTTCGGCTTCCGCCCCGCCGGCCAGTGGCTGCATCATCGGGGTCTCGACTTCCAGGTAGTCGCGCGCGAGCATGAAACGGCGGATGCTCTGGACAATCTGGCTGCGCCGGCTAAAAAGCTGGCGGACCTCCGGATTCATGATCAGGTCGACATAGCGTTGGCGATACCGCTTTTCGGGATCCTTGAGGCCGTGAAATTTTTCCGGGAGCGGTCGGTGCGCTTTGGCCAGCAACTGGATCTCTTCGGCCAGGAGCGTCCATTCACCGGTGCGCGTCCGGAACATGGTCCCCTTGAGGCCGATGAAATCCCCGATGTCGAACTTCTTGAAAAGGGCATACCCGTCGGCACCGACCTTGTCGCGGCGGACGTAGGCCTGCAGCTGGCCCGTGCGGTCGCGGAATCGCAGGAAGGTGGCCTTGCCAAAACGATTGAGCGCCATGATCCGGCCGGCCGTTGATAGGGTCGTGGCCGGTGCCTCGGCGGCGTTTTCCTCCTCCGGCAAAACGGCCTGAATCGCGTCGATCGTGTGGGTGACCTGAAAACCGTTGGGGTAGAGGGGCACTCCGGCTTGCTTGAGATCCTCGATTTTGGCTCGGCGATTGTGGATCAACTGGCTTGATTGTGAATCATTCATGCGTCTATCGGCTCGCCTGTCCTGTGGCTGTGGTTAAAGAAGGTCCAATGGTGGCTCCAAGTCCGCGCGGGCACCCTCAGACCTTATAAAAAAACCCCATTCTTTCAGCCTGTTAGAACAAAACCAAAGAATGGGATCAACGTGGCAATCTAAACGATTCCACCGTTTCTGTCAAGTAACGGTCGGCGGCGGGATGCGTTTGATTTTCATCGTAAAATGGGTGCCTTGACCGGCACGGCTTTCCACCTCGAGCCAGCCCTCGTAAGTTTCAAGGATGCTGTGGACGATCGACAGGCCCAGCCCGGTTCCGTGGGGTTTGCTGGTATAAAAGGGATCGAATATGGATTGCATTTGCGCTTCCGAGATCCCGCAACCGTCGTCCGAAATCCGGATGGCGACATGACCGTTCTTGGTCGTATCCACAGACACACCGACCCCCCCCTCACCATCGATGGCTTCGACCGCATTCAGCAGCAGGTTCCACAGGATCTGGCGAAAGTGATCCGGGTCCATGACAATCCACAGCCCGCTTGGGCCGCTTTGCTCGATGCTGACCGTATTGCGGAAGCGCCGGTCCTGCTCGACCAGACGAATGGTTTCCGGAATGGCGCTATCCAATTCAATCGGAACACTTGTTCCCGAGGGCGGGCGGGCGAAAAGGAGAAAATTCCCCACCAGGGCGCTCAGGCGGTCGGCTTCCCGCAGGATGATCTGCATCAATTTGTCCCGCCCGGATTCGAATGGCATTTCCTCCCGGAGCAGCTGAATCGATCCCGTAATGGAAGCCAGTGGATTCTTGATTTCATGAGCCAGTCCCGCCCCCATCTCACCCACGGCAGCCATTTTTTCGACCCGCCGCACACGGTCACCCATGGCTTTGAGTTCCCTGCGACTGCGCCGTGCCTGTTCGGCCAGATGACTGCTCAGAAAGGCCACCGCAAAACAGGCGAAAACCGTGATCACCGTGCGGTAAACCACAATGTGCCACTGAAAGTTGGCGATGCTCTGGAGGTTGGCGGAAGCAAGGGAAGGAAACCATTTCGAATAGCAAAAAACCACAAGCAGGACGTACTCAAAACTGCACAGTGTGGCAATGATAAAGCTGCCGCGCCGATACAGAAGGATGCTCGTGTAGATGATGACCACCAGGTAAAGAAATACAAAAATACTTTCAAAAAACCCTGTGACGAGAAGAATCGAGGTGACAACAACGCTGTCGATTGCAATTTGGGTATAGGCGACCAAATCTTCGCGCACAATAAAACGCTGGAAGGCGGCGTACAGGAAGCTGAGCGTGAAAAGAACGGCGATCGCTGTGTATAGGATAATCAGCGAGGTATTGATCGCATGGCTGTATCGGCTGAGATGAAAGAACAGCGTCGAACCCAGAAGGACCAGCGTGAACAGAAAACGGTATCGATTGAGCCAACGTATTTTCTGCCGGAGTTCGCTGTCGGCGGTTTTGATGGCTTGGGGCATCATCGCACGACCGGTGGTGTCGGCATTTTGGATACGTTGGCCGCGGTAGGATGTGAAGAACCCAGCCATTGACGTCAAATGAACATGCCTATCGTTGTGGCGAAGGGTAAAGATCCAGCCCGTTGAATCAATCCGCCATTATTAGCATCGCCATGCGTCCAGCCCGCACCGCCGTTGAGCGCCCCCGGCATCGAGCAGGGCTAAGTGATCCCCCCGGCCATCTTGAAAATGGGCAGGTACATGGCGACCACGAGCCCGCCGATGGTGACCCCGAGAAAAACCAGCATGAAGGGCTCGATCAGGGAAGTCAGGTTCTCCACGGCCTGATCGACTTCTTCATCGTAAAAATCAGCAATCTTGCCGAGCATGGCATCCAAGGCACCGGTGGCTTCACCAACCGAAATCATCTGGCATACCATCGAGGGAAAAACACCGCTCTCGGTCAAAGGATCGGCCATGGTCCGGCCTTCGGCGATACCGGCACGCACATGCACGATGGCATCTTCGATGGTCTTGTTCCCGGCGGTTTTGCCGACAATGTCCAATGCTTCCAGAATCGCCACGCCGCTGCCCAGCATGGTTCCCATGGTGCGCGTGAACTTGGCCACGGCCACTTTGCGCAGGAGATCGCCGAATACGGGAAGTTTCAGAATCGTACGATCGATATAGGTTCGCCCCTTTTCGGTTTGGTAAGTCCGTCGAAAAGCGATGACAAAAAGGATGACGGCGCCAAAGACAAAAAGGAATTTGGTCTGGGCAAATTCACTCATGGCGATGACCACCTTGGTGGGTACGGGCAGTTCACCGCCCATGTCGGCAAACATTTCCTCGAAAACCGGAATGACGAATATGAGAATGACGGCCAGAACGACAATGGCGATGAAGATCGTCACGATCGGGTAGGTCATGGCGCCTTTGACCTTGGCCTTGAGCTTGGCCGCTTTTTCCATGTAGGCGGAAAGACGCCGCAGGATCGTGTCGAGAATACCACCGGTTTCACCGGCATGGATCATATTGATGAAGAGGTCGTCGAATTGTTTGGGGAAGGCCTTGAGCGCTTCGGCCAATGTGCTGCCGCTCTCGACGCTGTCTTTGACCTTTTTGAGCATTTTTTTGAAGGTCGGGTTTTCCTGCTGGCTATGCAGAATATCCAAGCACTGTATAATGGGCAGGCCGGCGTCGATCATCGTCGAAAACTGACGGCAGAAAAGGATCACGTCCTTCTGCTTTACGGAAGGCTGCAGAAAGCTGACGTTTTCAAAAAGATCCTTGGGCTTCTTCTTGATGCGCGTGGGGGTGATCTTGATCCGGGTGAGGTTGCTGCGGACGGCATCCTCACTGGTGGCTTCCATTTCCCCTTTTTGGATTTCGCCTTTCCTGTTTTTTCCCACCCAAAGGTAGACAGGCATATTCAATCCTCCTCATCCCGTTTGAACACCAGCTTATGCGAATCGGCAGTTGTCGTCGCTTGAATTCGGCGGCAATCGCGCTTTAATCGTTGTCGATGCCCGAAAACGACCCCGAACCCGTCCAAGCCTGCCGTTCCGGGCACGGTTTTCAAGCCTAAATGCTTATCGGCTTAAGGTATTAAAATAATAAATTTTTATGGTAAATGTCAATTCAAACTACTTATTTCTTTAACTTCCCTGTCACCTGCTTCTTCGGCTTCAGGCCCTTGGGCGCGGGCCCCGGCACGGTATCCAAAGGCGCCGCCGGCATGCGTATCCGCTTTTCATACGGTCTCAAGCATGCTCGCTATTGGGGCCCGGCCGGCTTTCGTCGTTCAGTTGCGGCGCTTGATTAGATGCGATTTCTGTGCCACATTCCGTTAGCGTCGCCACCAAATCCTGCCACCGGACCATCTCCAGCGCTTCGCCATGCGGGTCATACGCAAGATGGGCAGCGGTATCCAGCGGGTGGAGGTCAGCGCTCTCACCAACCGCCGACAGAATTCGATACGGCCGAAGCAAGCTGAAAGTTTACCGTGGTATCGTCCTCCATCAACACGCCGCCCGACGGCCAAAGCGTCATCACCACGCATATCAACGCGGATTTTGACGCCATGGCCTCGATGCTGGCCGCTCAAAAACTCTATCCTCACGCAGTGGTCGTTTTCCCGGGTTCTCAGGAGCGTAACCTGAGAAATTTCTTTATCAAATCGATGGTCTATCTCTTCAATATGACCGATTTGAAAAATCTCGATTTCAATGCTGTCAGACAGCTCATCCTCGTGGACACCCGCCAGCGCAGCCGGATTGGGAAACTGGCCGACATCCTGGGCAACGAAAACCTTGTGGTCCACGTCTACGACCACCACCCCCCCACCGACCAGGATATCCAGGGAGATTTCGAACTCAACGAACTGACCGGGGCCAACACGACCCTGCTCGTGGAGTTGATCCGACGCCGTAAGATTCACATCACCCCGGACGAAGCGACCATCATGTGCCTGGGGATCTACGAGGACACGGGCTCCTTCACTTTCCCCTCCACCACCAACCGTGATCTCGAAGTGGCGGCCTTTCTTGTTTCCCGGGGCGCCAACCTGAATGTGATCGCCAGCCTCATCACCCGGGAAATCACACCCGACCAGGTCGGGATGCTCAATGATATGTTTCAGGCCGCCATCCGCCACCACATTCACGGTGTCGAGGTCGTCGTCACCAGTGTGGCCAGCCACCGCTACATGCCGGACTTCGCCTTTCTGGTGCACAAAATGGTCCGCATGGAGAATATCGACGCGATCTTTGCCATCGCGCGCATGGACAACAAAATCCACATTGTCGCGCGCAGCCGGATTCCAGAGGTCAATGCCGCTCAGGTCCTACAGCCTTTCGGCGGCGGCGGGCACGCCTACGCGGCAGCAGCCTCCGTCAAGCATAAAACCCTGGCCCAGACGGAGCACGAGCTTATCGACGTGCTCTACGCTTCGGTACGGCCCCGCCGCCGTGCGGCCGATTTCATGTCCGCCCCCGCCATCAGCATCGATCACGCGATCCGATGCGAAGAGGCGCATGACATGCTCAACCGCTACAGCATCAATGCCCTGCTGGTGATGGTCACGACCGGCGCGGAGCCGCATTTGGCCGGTTACATCACGCGCCAGGTCATCGAAAAGGCCCTGCACCACAAACTTGCCGCCGCGACGGTGCGCGAATTCATGACCAGCGATATCGCCACGGTGGCCCCGGATGCCGAGCTTGAGGAAATCCAGGAAAAGATCATTGGCCACAAGCAGCGTATTCTGCCTGTGGTCGACGCTGACGGCGTTCGCGGCGTGATCACCCGAACGGATCTATTGAATCTGCTCGTCCGGCGCTACAACCGCAGCGCCAAACCCGATGCGGATGAAGCCAATTTGACCGTTCACGCGCGCACACGCATCGTGGGCAAATTCATGCGCGAGCGCCTGGCCGACCACATTCTGCGCATCCTTCAGGATATCGGCGCCACGGCCGAGGAGATCGGCCTGAATGCTTATGTTATCGGAGGGTTCGTGCGCGACCTGTTTCTCTACCGTCCCAATGAAGACGTGGACATCGTCATCGAGGGCGACGGCATCGCCTTCGCCCGCCGTTACGCCCTTAAAGTGGGCGCGCGGGTTCATACCCATGCCAAATTCGGCACAGCGGTGGTCATTTTCCCTGACGGGTTTAAAGTCGATGTGGCCTCGGCGCGCATGGAGTATTACAAGTTTCCGGCCGCCCTGCCGACGATCGAGATGAGCTCCCTCAAACTCGATCTCTACCGGCGGGATTTCAGCATCAACACCCTTTGCATCCATTTGAATCCGGCCAAATTCGGAACGCTGATCGATTTTTTTTCGGCCCAGAAGGATCTCAAGGAAAAAACCATTCGCGTGCTGCACAACCTGAGCTTTGTCGAAGACCCGACGCGTGCCTTTCGGGCCATCCGCTTCGAGCAGCGTTTCGGGTTTTCGATCGGCAAACTGACGGCCAATCTCATTGCGAATGCCGTCCGTATGGACTTTTTCAAACGCCTGAGTGGCAAACGGGTGTTTGCCGAACTCAGGCAGATTCTTTCGGAAGAAAACCCCGGCCTGGCCGTGGCACGCCTGCAGGACTACGACCTGCTGAAGGTGATCCACCCTTCGATCGAACTGACCCCTGTCATGACCGATCTCTTTTCCTCGATCAAACGGGTCGTCGCCTGGTATGATTTGCTATTTCTGGAGGAATCCTATATGAAGTGGTCCGTTTATTTCATGGGAATGATCCGTTCCTGTGATCGGGAGACCACCAGGGAAATCTGCCGGCGTTTCGAACTCCCCCCGCGTGTGCAGGCTCTTTTCACCAAGGGGCGTTTTACGGCTGAAAGGCGCCTGAATTCGCTGGAACGCAAACTCCCCCCGGATAACAGCCACCTCTACCGGAGACTGGCTGAATTCCGCATCGAAATGATCCTGTTCATGATGGCCGCCGCCAAGTCGGAAAGGGTGCGCAAGGCGATTTCACATTATTGCGTGCATTTGCGTTTCATTCGGCCTTTTCTCAAAGGCCGCGACCTGAAAGCCTTGGGGCTGCCGCCCGGGCCGCGCTATCGTCAGATCCTGGAGGAACTGCTGGATGCCCGCCTGAACGGCCGGGTCGAAACCCGCGAAGAAGAAGCGGCGCTCGCCCGTGAACTCATCGGTGCCGTCTGACCACAAATGGGAGACATCAAGCTTTGGAAACCATGGAAACGATCCT
>JAAUXU010011741.1_pt1 | contig 21256 bp, 26 predicted proteins | sample 7278151 | NCBI WGS metagenome assembly JAAUXU01 (sample SAMN14350113, study PRJNA611818) | marine sediment metagenome | isolation source: surface marine sediment (1.8m) | place: French Polynesia: Moorea | collected 2018-08 | reverse complement strand
GTACTTCGGATGTTGTAGTATGCATATCATACATACGAATGTAGGCATGTTGAGTATAACTGGAGGGTCGAGGGGAAACAGGGCGAAGAGTAGAAACACCACGGCATTTCTTCACATGCACTCGTCGTCTTCTTTGGGAGTGGGGTGGAATGGAGCGGGGTGTGTGGGTGGGTATAAAACCTAGCAGTAGCATGGGAAGGATGAATATATCGAGCAGGATCGAGTCCATACATCGTAGTATAATGTTTAACTGGAAATGTAAGTTTAAGCGAGTCTTAAGGCAAAAAGGCCGCTCCCGCCGCCGCCGCCGCCGTCGCCGCCGTCACCGTCACCACCACTGACCCCTTCCCCTCCACCGCAAGTACTAATGCGACGACTGCGGGTCGCACTGCAGCAGTCTAACGATGGAGGGATCGCTCTTCGCTCCCTCGATGAACTCATCAAGGCTAAGCTTGCCATCCATATTCTTGTCCATCTGTCTGAAGATCTTGTCTGTTCGCTTTTCGGGTGTGCTCTCGTCTTCAGGCATCTTCATAACTGAGCCGACCATCTTGTAGATGGCAGTGACGATCTCCAACATCTCTTGCCGCGTGATGAAGCCGTCACCGTCTAGGTCGTACATCGTGAAGGCCCACTTGAGCTTCTGCTCTAGCTTTCCGCGCGACGTGACGCTCAGCGCGCAGAGAAACTCCCGAAAGTCGATGGAACCGTCGGCGTTGGCGTCGAAGGTGCGGAACACGTGTTCCGCAAACTTAGACGCGTCTCCGTACGGAAAGAAGTTGCCGTAGATCTTCTTGAACTCTTCGACGCTCAGCTGGCCGTTTGGGCAATCCTTGAGGAATCCCTTGTACCATTCCTGGATCTCGGCGTCAGAGAACTCAGTGCTGTTCTTCAGGTCCTCCAGCACCTCCGGCCGGAGCTTGCTATTTTGCTTACCCATCCTTCCTCTTATGGTATGCAAGCTAAAGAGTCAAGGAGAAGTGTAGTAGGTAAGTAAGTGCCCTAAAGTTCGTCAGTTTCTTCCTCCGGGAAAAGTAGTGACTGGTGGGAGCACAACGAGAGCGAGAGCAAAGGAATTTGTCTGCTTCGAAAACATGCAACCGTCGTCTCTTGGTGTGGACCTCTAGCTGGAAAAACCTTGTCAATGTCCTCCACTTCTTCCCTCTTCAGGTATTGAAAAAGTTAAGAAGTGTCCTCCTCCTCCTTCTGTTCGTCGTCGTCGTCGTCGTCGTCGTCGTCGTCGTCGTCGCCGCCGCCGCCGTCGCCGTCGTCGCCGTCGTCGTCCTCCTCCTCGTCCTCACCAGTGCTGCTGGCTAAATGAACTTGCCGGCGGAGAAACAATGAATCCTGAACTCCAACGTCTTCTGCACGTTCTTCTTCGTGTGGCTTATGCAGGTGCACTATACAATTATTTGAGTCAGCGCGGACGTGTAGTGTGACGCAGCCGCCGATATCACAAAAAACATTTCACAGCACAGTCCTCCTTCTCCGGGTAGCAGACGTCACTCACGTGCGAGTTGCTGCTGCCGTCTGACGCGTACCTAATCCTTCTTGAGTGGGTAGTAGTGACACTAGTGAGACCTACAGAATGTTGCAAGTGAGTAGACGTCGACGACGATTATTTTGTGACAACCTCAATGACCAAAATAGCCGAGTAATGATAAGATAAGGAGAGGGTAATGGGACATTCCATATGCCGTCGTTGTTGCCGTTGCCGCTGCTGCTCTCGCCGCCGCCGTCGCTCCTATTCTGTTCCTTCCTTGATGTGTGCAATTTCTGATCAGAATTGTTTCAAGGCAGTGATGCAAAAGGCGTCTGTAACCCTTCCTTTCAAGCCTTAGGAGAACCAATGCACGTTGATTCCAGCAGAGAAGCTTCCTTTCTCGTAATCACATGAAATGGAGAGTCCGTGCGCCTCCAGGCCTTTCCGTGAACTGACTGAATGTCCGTCAGTTCTTTCTTACTCTTCTCGTGTTTTTCTTATGTCCTCTGCTCTCTCTTTCTCTCTCTAGTCCGCATGCGCGTGTGCAACGAGTGTTGACACTACAGAGCTCTCGTGGGAGTGCGTGAGAAGAGCGCTCGATAGACACGCGCGCGCGAACGTTCACATGCACGCTCACACGCACGCACGCGGGGAGGAGGAGGCAGCAGCAATGCAAAAGTGCATGCACGCGTACTCAGCCTCGAAAGTCGCGAAAATGTCCTCGCTGCTTCCCATGAGCACGGCGACAATGCCAGCAGACGCTGTCTCTGTCCAGGCGACCGGCACGACCTTCCCTGCTCGCGTACTAGAGCACTAACATCACCAGATCCAGCAACTATCAAGTCAGGGTCCTCTTTACTTCTTCATCCATGTGCGCACGTCCCTTTTTGCCTTCTCATGGGCTTTCTCCGAGAACAAATAGGAAGCTGGAGTCGCCCAAGCAAAGCCCACACGTGCGTAAGCGCTTGCTCAGGTCCAGGCTAGCACGAGAATTATTCTTCACCGTCCCCCTGCTGCTGTCCTGCTCTAATTCGTACTGTCCAATGTGGTTGCTGCACTCCCTCTCTTCGGCCTCCTCGATGGAAAGACACCACGTTGGTGGCTACGGTGCTCTTCCGCACTGGACGTCTGACATTGTCACTTCACTTGGCCGAGGGAAAGGTGAACAGAAGCAGAGGAGGGGGATGACAAGCACGAGGCTGCAGGGAGACCCTCTGTTGTTGCTTGTGCTCTTAAACAAATACCCTGTGCTATTTGTTCTCTCTCTCTTCGATGGTGGTGAAGATCAGTATCACAAGTCTAGCTCACTCTCTGGCTACCGGCTACCCCAGGCCTGACTTCACGCAAGTATTGTAGCTGCTGCCACTTGTCGGATGAATTTCCTGTACTCTTGTGCGCCCACCGCTATGGTCTGCTGTTGCCTGCGGTCGGTAGGTAAGCACCATCCAACGGATGGTGGTAGAGGAAAGGAAAGGTGAGAGGACAGCCTCGATTCTGGTGGAAAGCAGGCCTCGCTCTTGTCCCCAGGCCTCTTTCTGCTCACTCGGTACCTTTTTCTCCGCGAGAAGGCCCGCCAAGAGTCGTTCAAACGTACCGATTGTAAACAGTAAGGAAGGCTACAACACGGGTCGTCAATCTAGCTCGGACACCACTACCACCATCACCGCCGCTGGCGCTGCCACTGCCGCTGCCACTGCCGCTGCCACTGCCACTGGCGCTGCCGGGACCGAAGCCGCTGTCGCTGCCGCCGCCGCCGCCGTCCTTGTCGTCTTGGTCCCTCTTCCTGTCTACCTCTTCTCTGCGATTCCAATCTCACCTGCTCAGAGCGTGCAACAGGTACAAGATCGACGTGGACGCAACTCGGGGAATCGCCCCTGACGATCCTCGAGTTCCCGGGGTCTCTGTTCGGCCAGGCAAATCTCTTGCTCGTCCTCTGCGAGCAGCACGATTGACTCGGGGCGATGGGAGGAGAGCTCACTTACTAGTGCCATTGCCGGCGGCGGCGTCACTTTCCATCCCTCCTACAAACAACATTCACGCACGCACAGGGGCCGCTGGGGCGCGCGCGGGTGCGCTTGAAGCTCTCGTTCTTGGCGAGGTGACCGATCACAAATGGAGGACCCGTCGACGTATGTACATTCACTCACCTTTTCTCTGAACGAGCCGAGAGGAAGTCCGGTCGAAGAGGACGACAACGGCGAGTCCGAGAAGGGCGGGTTCAACTTGTCGGCCTTCATCAAGTCGGGAATCGCGGCACAGATCCTCCCGGAGGTCGAAACCGCTCACTTATCGGATAAGATGCGTCTTTTTGTTTTTGATCGGTTGCCTGCGCCGTCCTGCCATTCTGCACGGCAGGGCGGACGGGCCGAGCGGGCGGCATTGCCGGGGCAGAGTTGCCAAGTCACTTCAAGAAAGAGTTGCCAACTCTCATGCGACTTGCTACAGCGCAGTCGCGTGCACCTGCGGTCGCGTCACTACGGTGGCTTCAATCTGCAACCTGTCATTGTATCTCGCCTTTTTTTGCCTGTACGTACGTTTGTGTGCACATATGTTACAAGATAAAGTTGATGACTTTCACAAGCATAGTAGCGCTTGAGTGGATCTGTGAGATGAAGTGTACGAGCTTGCACTTGCAAATCTTGCACACGTCGACGCAGTCGGCAGTCGGTGTCGTGTGCCACAACTCCTTGGTGACCGTGAACACGAAATTTGCCTCAAGTCATGCCTGAATCGACCCCTGGGCTCAGTCATGTGATAATGGCGGAAGTACCAATTAGCTAATAGCTCTAACCAAGGTAGACACTTCATGTGTCTGCTGAGACCAGGGGGAAACCTTGATGTAAATGCCCTCGTTGCGTGCGTGCGCGTGCAACAGTAGAAATAGTAACGACGCATTTGCTCGGTCTGCTGCGTCTACAAGAACCACAGCAGAACATTACAGTGTTGAGGGAGTCTCACTTCTTCATGCTGCTCCCTTCGAACGAGGCCTTTTCGTTGTTGATGGCCCTCGGCACGTCCCACTTCCTCTTCTACATGAACAACTTGTGTGGCAGCAGATTCTGGTTTGCTGACTATCTACGACAACCTTGCATAGCGTTGTTGCATTGACATTTTTTTTTTAAAAAAAGAAGGATGTGTAACACAGGACAAAGACTTCCTTTCATCAATAGCAAGTTGCACGCGGTGTCAAAGAGAAATGCTCTTTAACCCTTTCACTCCACTGGATGCCCCTGACTGCTCAAGTCGCACCGCCCAACGCCCCACCCCACCCCCTTCCCTTATGCATGACATTTTTTTTAGTGGTACGATAAAACGTTGCATAAGAAACAGTGCAGTTTTGCACAATAAGCGCACCTACGACTTAACGGTTGCCCTTGCCCCGTTGTGCGGGCGCACTTTCTCCTTGAAAGTCATCTTCGGCTGTCATCTGACTTTCCCCAAGCATTTCCGCTATACGTACCCACTACGCACATATGTACGTACACACTGAATCATGCAAGATCGACATTAGATAATTACGGTGGTAAAAATTGGCAAGGATTTGGCGCCGCGTTCGGAGACGTTTTCAAGCGCGTCCTTCGTGGACGCGGTGCCCTTAACGTCGCCGTCGTCGCTGTAGTTTCGCGGCCGATTGACGCCAGCGGCGACGACAAGGATGAGTCTGAGCGCGTGTGTGCATGTGCTCATGTGCACACAGGTGTGCTAGGGAGAAAGAAATGCATGTCCCTTCCGTTTACACCGGGGCTAATTTTCTCCACCTGCCCAGGCAACCCGCCGGCGACGACGATGACGACGGCGGCGACGGTGACAAGGTTACACTCCCTCCCTCCAACGAGTCCCGTTTCTGACGTAGAAAACACTTGCAGCATATCGCTCTATGCTCTACCCTCCACCTCGTGTGTGTGTGTGTGTGTGTGTGTGTGTATGTGCGTATCACGTACGTACCTACAGTATCTACGCACGCACTAAAGGCCTTAATATAGACTGAGCTTGTTCTTCAAGCATTGTCGATCAAGCCCGGCTTGTACTTATGGAGGCAAAAGATAAAGATTTCCTTTTTCCTGGTGTCAAAAAAAAACCCATGCATGACTACGTGGACAAGTCCAACCCAAAGCTATGGGACGAAGTGACTCCACAGTACAACTTGACACACCAAGCACAGACGCTAGCGATTATGGGGGCTGCAGGATCACGGCGGCGGCGGCGGCGGCGGCGGCGGCGGCTTGGTTGGAGATGTTGCTGCGTGTGCGTCTCTTTTTCCTTGATGGCGTGAGCGTTCTCGCTCTCGCTCCCCTCACGCCACCAAAGGCAAAGAGAAAGAGAAGGGGACGGAGATCTCTTTGTCGAGCGCTGGCCACGGAGTGGAGCGGACGGAGCCGAGGACAGGGGGAAGGCAGGAAAGGAAGCACAGAGAGAGAGAAAGAGGTAGGACTGATTCTTACGGAGATGATGTGCGGTTGAAATGACATTTGACAGTGCACAAGCAGGAGTGGGACTTGCTTGGGGAGGTGTGGGAGACGCTGGCGGAGGAGTTGCGCGAGCTGTCAGAGGCCAGGAAGCTGTCGTCGTTCTGCGCCCCTTTGTCCGTCATTGTCTGCCTGCTGCCGCAGCTCCCCCTGTTCTTTACTGAGGCAGACAGGGCAGGGTGAAGGGGGGAGGGGGGATAGAGAGAAAACTGACCTGGTTCTTTAGCTCGCTACTGGTAGCATAGGACTGTATTACTTTGATGCCATCCGAGGGAAGGAAGGACGTATAGAGATCGTCGGGAGAGCGAGAGAGCAATGACCGACCCTGCCTTGCTGCTGGACACACAAAGAACAACTCGGCGAGCGAGTGCCAAAGCTTGACTTTCACCCCTTTAAGTTATTTTTCTGACCTTTGTCAGCAATGTCTTACTTGATCAAAAAAGCAGTCAGTCTTAGAACACTTGTTTTAATGCTATGAAGTATTCAACAGGAAGGGGGGGGGGGAGATTCTGCGCACTTGATTTCGACACCACCTGACATCGGTGACCTAGGGAAAGGTCTTCTACGTACGCTGGTGATGGCAGAGGGCGAGCATCGTCACCAACATAGATTCCACATTGTCTTCGTACTCGCATGTATGCAAATATGATATACGATAGAAAACTGGACTAGGAGCATTGTGCGCATTTCTCCTTTCATGCGAGTCCTCCGAGCAAGGCTTCAGATTTCAAGATTCCTATGTGTCTGTGTGTCATGGTGTAACATAACCCTCTAGCCTGAGCCTGAACGAGAGCAAACTTTGTCACAAAGCTTCTGCCACAAGTCCGGAGAGGTCTGAGAGTGTTTTTGTTTTAGGTTAGATTAAAATATTTCCCGCGCTTTTTACACAGTTTATTTAAAACTTCACTCTGAGTCACGTGAATAAAAGTTGCAAATTCAGTGTGGATCTGAGGAAGACTGAAAACGTCTGAGATTATGAAACCGATGGCACTGCCATGGCTTCGGACGATGCAGTGATAGCCAAAGTGACATCATGTAAATGTACCAGTTACTTACATAACTAGAACCGTATCTAAATATTGCGCATCTTTCATACATAGATATGAAAAATCCGCAATTTTGACCTTGTCAGTGCTTTAAAATGAGTTGGAGTCAGCAGGCATCACTATCAGGCTGCCCAAAATACATCGTTTTAACTCCTCAATTGAGTATGTGTACGTACAGACAAGCAATTGTGTTCGGACTCACTGTTGTAGTTCTTTTCTGATACACTAATTCTCCTTTTGTTCATTTGAGTGATGACCCTTATTACGTCAGTTGAGACTTAATTTAAGTACAGGAGTGGCCGTCCAGGTGCAGACTCTTCGTAATTAATAATCAACAAACAATACACTGAAGAATTTGAATTTTGAAGCTGGGTCGAAAATTGATGAAGTTGCCTGCACCTCAGCATCCAACCCCGGTAATTTAAGTGTTTCGAACAGCGGCACTACTATGTGTTTATATAAATAGAACAGCTGAAGAAACACATGTCAGGAAGCGGTTTTGACTGCACGTCCAAAGCATTTTTCGTTGCAATTGTTTACTTGACCGATGCATCACTGAGAAAGTTTGCAAGCACTCGAAGGAGAGTGCGTGCATGAGAATGGTCCGTTCAGACCTCGTTTTATGCCACGTTTTAGGCCTCGTTTCAGGCCTCGTTTTATCGCGCAATTAGATCTACCTATTGCGTCATTTCGTTTTTTATTTCTTTCTTGTCGTAGTGTAACATTCCACAATGCCTAGATTTTTATCCAGTCGTTTTATTCTTTCTCCGTGCTTCAGGTGTCGCTGGTATGACCGCATTCGCCCTAAGCTTTTCTCTCTTTTTTTCTAGATACATGTTAGAGCAGAACATGACGTGTGGTGAAAGCAGCGCAGACTCTAAGCATCTACACACATGTTTCAGAATCTCGGCTGACCCATCTTGGTCCACCGCAACTCGAGATTCTTTCGGAAAAGTCGGCATGCACTCCTGTCCTATGAAGATGCAGAACTCCTCCTCCTCCTCGTCCTCCTCCTCCTCCCACTTCGACGAGGTCTCCGACGTCAGCCCAACCTCCACCTCCTCCTCGCCGTCGTCGTCTGACTGTGAGATTCTTGCGGCCATCAAAGAAGAAGAGGAGGAGGACAGGGTGGAGGGAGCCGACCGGAGGAGGAACTCCGGCGACTCGGGAATATCTTCGGCTTCATCTTCGGCTTCGTTTTCGGCTTCACCTGCACCAGGTAGGACTTGTCATTCCACCTTTTTCCGACAGGCAGGCCCTTTTCAGGACCATTTTTCCTTATACTGTGTCACGAAGCCATTGCAGTCCGATCAAAAAAGATGGAATTCATCATACAGACATCCACTAGTACATTTACCAAAATAGAATTTTTGGACTCTGTCAATACGATACGAACAAACAACAAGTGTACTTGGTCACTTGTGTAGGATATAGCCGGCGTCGTTCTGACAATCACTTACTACAGAGTAGCACAGCTTAGAATCAGATGCCACTCACTGCCTCACACAAATGACTTAATGTCCTCGTGATTAATTGTTTAACTTCAGAAATCGTGTACACTATACAGTACAACCGCTGCCACAAAAGTGTTCCACCTACCCGTAGTTAATGGCCTAACGTTAGTATCATAATATCTTATCGCATCCGTAAGTAGCCCCATCGGTGTACTTCTACAGTCATCACCCGTACGTACTACAACACGTACTGTGCGAATGCGTACCATAGATTCCCCTGTCGGAAGCACGTGCGTGCTCTTCACGCAACCTCTCCATGTCGTCCTGCGTACGACTTGCTAGATAGCAGTGGGTTATGTAATGATATACTTTACTGTGCACAGAGCGCGGTTGCAGGCTCACTTGAACGCATGCATACTTGCAGTCTACGCGGACAGCCTGAGCAACATCTGCAGCAGGTGCAGCAGGTGCAAAATGCAGCAAATCACCTAAGGTCCAGTCAATGCTCTCCAACCACAAAGGGTTGGTGGACGTCGTGCGAAAAAACTTGGCTCTCTCTCTGCCTGAGTGCGCGAAAACTGTGCCGAACGTCCATTTAGGTTACAAACACAAACTCTCCTCTCATGCTGTTCGTGGCTCTGCGACTTTATAGAGCAACATTTCAACATTTTCAACGCAACTGCGGAGTAACGAATCACGCCATGTCCAGAGCTCCACGTCACGCACGCGCGCACAGATACATCTTAGGTAGAGTGTGCGTTAATAACAATAGTGATGTTACATACGGCGTGAGACGGGGGACCTAGTACGACTCCTCTTTGTTCTACGACCTCTCTTTCTCTCCGTGCATGATGCGTACACAGACAGACGGACAGACACACAGACAGACAAGGAGAGAACTGCGCGTCGCTTTCTGTTGTCGACTGGAGGGTGGGCGAGTCCACCGTCTCACCCCCGATGGCCCTGCTGCAGCCCAACAGGCGCCAGCTTGGCAACAGAACTCAACTCCCCTTCCTCGGGCGCCATTCGCCGGCTCATGTTCCCTATGGAGAGGAAATACAGTTGCTCCGCGGGCGAGTCCACAGCCGTCGACGAAGGGGCGGACGGAAGACTTGTTGGAAGCCGCGGAGGACGGAGAAGCCGGCGAATTGCGTCGCATTTTGTCCCCCGCCCGCCCCACCCAGCCGAGTCTGCCGGCGGGCATGATCCTGCTGCCTTCATACCTAAACGTCGGTTGAACGAACACACTCTCTCCCTGCTCTATCTTGCTCCGGGGCGACCACCGCCTTGTCAACGACGCCGATCCCTTCCCCGGCCTCCGAAACCGCGCTGGGGCGTCCGGGAGCATAGGGTTCGGTAGCATCCGTCCCGTCTGGGAGGCTTCTGTTCGTCCCGTCGACTGTCATCTCCGGGACACCGGGTTTTCTCCGACGGCGTCGGACGCCCTCCGGCGACGACGGACGGCCCGGTCGTCGGCCCTGTAGCGGGCGTCGCTCTCTTTCTTCCAACCCACCCAGTTGCTGCCTGGCCTGAGAGCGTCGTCGTCTTCCTCCTGCCTGGGCCAAGCCACTTGGCTGTCGGCGCGCCCGCAGCGGGCGAGCGAACACAAAAGAGAGGCAAGGAGTCGAGAGGCTTAGCAAACTCAGGGAGAAAAGGTTCGACTGCGGAGGAAAAAGTGAGAAAGGACTTTTCGAACAGTCTTCGATTGTTCCTCTCACCTTTTTCCCTCGGGTTCCGCGGGGCGCTCGACGGGATCCCGACCGAGGCTGTGAATTCCCACCACTCTAACCCACCCCACCTCACCTCACCCCCCACCCCCGCCTTCATCAAGACTGAGTCATCTCGTTACGCCACCGGCGGCTCCATCACCTCCACTCCAGATACACTTGGCCTGTTGTCGACATGGTGGTGGACTTGGAGGCAGTGGCCGAGGACGCGCGGGCCGGGAAAAAGGGGCCGCCGTCACCGGAAGCCGGGGCCATCTTGGCCGGACTCGGGGACGAAAGAGGCGCCGCCGCCAGATCTTCGGACGGTGAGCGAGCGATTGGGGAGGCGGGGGGGGGGGGCACTTGATCGGTAGCTGCCGTCAATCACGGAGTAATTCTGAAGCATTCCGCAGAATCGTCGTTCTCGAGCTTTTGCGTTCACAGCGACGTCAGATCCTGGTCGATCACGTCGCCGATCACGGCCAAACGACGTTTTGCACAGTGTTCTTACTCTCCTAGGGCAGCAAGCGGTTCCAAGCCTTGCTGTCATAGCCTACATTCATGAAATTGTTACACTTTCGGTCGGCGGCCGAGCTGAAGCTGTCGTATGTCTTCCTCAGTGTCTTTTCTGCGCCCCTCCCTGCCTTCCACTATACCTACCTGCTTGTCGGTTTCAGAATGATGTTCTGCAGGGTCAATGCCTCCCTTTCCGTCCGGACAGTCAGTCGATTTTACTCTTGGATCCAGAGTATTTTTATGCTCGGTGTACATACACAGCTGTGTGGGCGATGACGCGCCCAAAGGGTTAGTGACATCAAGAAGCACCAACTTGGGCCGGCTGTAGACCTGCCTGCAAGATTTGCTGGCCAGATTGACGTTGCATTCCCTGGGTTTCACGGACACGGAGAGGGACCCAGAGACTGAGACTGTGGAAGAATGAAAGTCAGACGTTGAAACTTTGAGGCCTACCCCACCCCTGTCTTAACGTAGTCGCCCGCCGTTAGATGGATAGCAAAGCAATGTTGATTGCTTCTTCAGACATGTCTACGTCCTTTATGCAACGGAACATTGCTCTATAAGCTACTCAATACTTTTAAAGTCCGTCGACCTTTGGGGCGTTCGTTCCGATCTTTTCTTTCGCACCGACGAGCAAAAGGGCAGAGCCCTCGCTACCCGAGTAAAGCCAGTTTCTCTGCTTTGGCCCCAGGCACGCAGATAAAAGATTTCGAGCAAAAAACGTTGCTACGCCTGCACTTGTGCTTAGCTGGCTTCAAGTAGCAGGACTCCGGAGCAGATTGGGGGACAAAAATCTTGCCAAAAATCTCTTATGGCCCTTTTCTATGTGCCGTTGAAGGTAAGTGGGTGGGTGTTGTCTAGGTCGGCCAAGGAACAGGTTCTTCAGAGCACGTTGTTGGTTCGCCCGGCGCAGTAGCTCCAGGAGTAAGTGCTGCATCAGTCTTTTTTGGATCAGATTTTTTGTTGGCTGATGTAATAGATGCAAGGCCTGAGCGGCAGCCCTCGCAAAACGTGTCCGCGGTAGCGTTGTGCGAACTTTCCTCCTGCGCACGGTCGGGTACACATGTTCAAGTACTGAGCGAGATCTTGATGTATGTGTTGCTCGTGGTGTTTATACCGTACAGCATAATTTTGTCCTTATTCGTCACCTTCACTATGTAGCGCACTAAACAGATCCCGGTGACTGCGAGGTACATGTGCGCGATGGCCCAGAAAAAGTTAACTCGGTGGATAAGCCAGTATGTGGAGGAGCTGCGCTACATGTGTGTGATCATGCGTCGGGAGAGTGACTTGTAAGCAAACACTGGCACGGACTAGCCTTGCCTGCAGTTTGTGCATGGACAACGAGCATGAAGTGTACTTACGTATGTACGTGCATACGTGTTTTCTTCTGTCCCTGGGATGGATGTGCGTACTATGTCCTACGGGCGACAGGCTTTGATAACGGATTAGCAGAGAGCTGCATCTCGGACAGGAGCTTCGAAGCGAGCACCTACATATGCAGCTTCCTGAATGTGTGTCATGCCCATGAGTTTGCTGCGCTCACCCCCGTGTCCTGAAAGGTGTACTGTATCTAGAACATCCTAGTGTACACGGAAAACTTTCTTCGACGCTGAAAAGAAAGTCCTTGCTTGCCAAGTCAGTTTACAACTTTCCTTGATCCATTTTTCCGCCCTTCCTTCAGGATTCCTCAGACCTGGCTGCAGATAAGGAGAATGCACGCACGAGCGATGACTGAGAGAGCTTTTTGAACATAGATAGCGTGACTTTAGGCCTTCTCCAATGTGGTATGGAGTGGGATCGTGTGCTAGTGGCATGTTGTGTAACGACAAAACTTGAAAATCGCCGGGGAAGAACATCAGGTCAAGTGGGGAGCCTCAGTCGGATCATGCTTTCTTGTACAAGAGCTTGCTGGGAGCAACAGGTTTTTACTTAACCCCCAGCAATACTCGTTAGTGATATGTTGACTTCGCTGTTCGTCTACTTATGAGAGTCGCACAGAGCGCTCATTGTGCTCTCCTTCGGGTAGCCTGACGTAGACGTGTTTACCGTCGTCGTTGCACTGCCCCGCGAAGTAGATGCACAATGTATGAATATGAGACAAGCGGAAAGTGGCTCCTCTCTGTCCCGCTTTCGTTCAAGAAAAATGCACATGAGCGACTCTTCTGTGTATCAAGCTTTTCCGTGCTCTCTTTTTCAGGCGAGACTCCCGCCACCGGCTATGACAACTCGGTCGCACCCGCGTCCCACTCGGAGCAGCTGCTGCAGCAGCGCAAGGAGGAAGCCAAGACTCGAAGGAGGAAGAAGAAGAAGACGAACTCCTCCCTCGTGGCCACAACCTTCCAAGTACGCTTACAGAAGCTCATGCCTGGATCGTTCAAAATATTAAAACATGCTCTTCCTGCTCAGGAATTGTACCGATTCACTGGCGAAATGCTTGGACAGGGCGCCTACGCGTGTGTGCAGACCTGCCGGAATGTATGGACTGACCTGGAGTATGCCGTCAAAGTGATCGAGAAGGTGCCAGGGCACTCTCGGTCCAGGGTATTTAAGGAGATCGAGATGTTTCACCACTGCAGAGGACACAAGAACATCATCCAGCTGGTGGAGTACTTTGAGGAACCTGACCGTTTCTACCTCGTCTTTGAGAAAATCAACGGAGGTGGGTGTTACTGACAACTGAATTGGCGTGTGCCTGTATCCATAACTTTAGTATGTATACATCGCTTCTTCTTTTTAATTCTGTTCAGGACAGCTTCTGGATCACATTAAGAATCGAGTCAAGTTTACCGAGAAGGAAGCAAGCTATGTCATCAGAGACTTAGCGTCCGCCCTGCAGTTTCTGCATAAGAAAGGTACTTAACACTCTTGATCAAGTCTTCGGACCTGACTTTATCCACCCATATTCTCGTCACAGGGATCGCGCACCGTGACCTCAAGCCTGAGAACGTCTTGTGTGTCTATGAAGACCAACTGTGTCCCGTCAAGCTCTGCGACTTCGATCTGGGCTCTGGGATTAAGTTCAACTCACAGCTAACTTCGCCCATCTCCACCCCGGCACTACTGACGCCTGTGGGATCCGCTGAATTCATGGCTCCTGAGGTGGTTGAGGCTTTCATGGACGACAGCGAGCGAGACTTGGCGTACGACAAGCGGTGCGACTTATGGTAAGGGTGTTGACCGCTAAATGATGTCACATGTGTACTTTGTATGCCTACTGTATAGTATTTGTACTATTTGTACTTCACCATCGGGACGTGGAGGGCAATTGTACACTACGTATGTTAGGCCGTGTTAATTTTTTTCTCTCTCTTTCTAGGTCTCTGGGTGTCATCATGTATATCCTGTTGTGCGGATATCCTCCTTTCTCTGGCAGCTGCGGTACTCTGTGTGGTTGGAACCAAGGAGAGGCTTGCCCAGCCTGCCAGGAGCTGCTCTTCCACTCCATCCAGGACGGCCGCTTCGAGTTCCCCGATGCCGAGTGGGCTGACGTCAGCGCCGAAGCAAAAGACCTGATCTGCAGGCTGCTCGTCAAAGATGCCCGCCGCAGACTCAGCGCCGAGATGGTGGCGGAGCACCCGTGGGTGCGCCGAGGCGGCCCGGCCCGCCCACTCGTCACGCCGCAGAACATCCGCAGGAACAACAGCGCCCGGGAGCTCTCTGCCTTTGCAGAGAGCGCCATGGCCGTCAATAGGGTTGTGCTCCAACACATGGGTAACGGCGGTGGCCACGCTGAAGAAGAGGAAGAGGAAGAGTATATCCAAGAAAAGGAGAAGAAAGTAGAGAGCGGCTGCCAGAAGAAGTCTACGCCGCCGCTTGGGCTATCTCCGCCCAGCGAGTCCAAGATCCTGCAGAGGAGGAGGCAAAACAATGGCAATAACAACATTATTCTTTCCGCCTCCTGTTCTCGTGCTCGAGAGGGCGGCAGCGACAGCGCCCGCAAGAACCTCATGAGCGCCTTCGTGGAGTCACCGACCTGTTGAAGAGAGTAAGCGAGTGATACGAGGAAGGAGAAACCAAACGAAAAATAATTTTGCTTCGTCGAGAGATGTGCCTGAGAACATAATGTGTAACAATGACGATTATTCATACCGAAGGAAAAAACCATCAGAACCAGAGACATCACCACCCTAATCCTGAGGGATCTTGAGCTCACGTAGGAAAAGTATCCTGCGCGAGTTCTTCCACCAGGCTGGATGTTGCATCAGTCGAAGATTACGATGCCACAGAAGGCCGGATCTTCATCGAGATGGCATTTGCATACCTGATTTGCTGATGGCGAGGGAAAAAGAAGCTTCCATCTAAGGAGTAAAAAAAATGTGATTTCGGATTTATCTTCTCCAGCTCCCGGTATCACAGATTCTTTCATCAAACCCCGAGGAGGCCATGAGTCCGACCTCCTCATGTGATAGGAGTGAGCTTTTTTTAGAGCGAGCGACCAGACAGGCACGAGATATGAGCTGCCGAGCTTACGACTGCCTCCCTTGAGCAAATGTAAAAAGAAATCTGCATCTGTACCTACCCGTAATGTGATGTGTACCAGTGCTGCTTGCTTGGTATCAATGCCATCAGTCACGTGTTTGAGTGTGCAAGAGCTGAGGTACGATGTGGAAATCTCCGTCATCACATCATGCTACAGAAGAAGAAAAAGCAAACTCCCTAATGACTATCATTCCTGTGTACTACTTGCAGTCTTTGTCGTCAGTGCTTTTCTGTATAATCTGGGACTGCTTCTTAGACGGGGAGCTCAACTAAGACCATCAGCGCCCCAGTCACTGTCGTCCCGTAGTTGCTGTGCGCGGCTCGTCGGTTCGTTATTGACTATTATAATGCTATTTGTTGCCATTGCTCTTTATTTAATCCATCCTCATGTTGTCCCCGTCATCCATTTCGCACCCTTTGCCCACCAACGATTGAATGCTGTATTTAAGACTTTCCTAATCGGTTATTTTTGTTACTTTCGTATGCGCAAACGTCGTCCAAAGGCACAAAGAAAGCGTTGGGGCTTCTGAACGAATCTTGTGTCCTCTTTTCAGTTTCATACTAATTTCGAGCAGCAGCCTTGAGCACGAAATGTCTTACCACTGCGTAGCACACTAGTTCATATCTAACCCACAAGCTGTTTCTGCAGAGCCCCCAGTATTTTGGCACTTGACGCTCAAGGCTTGGTTTCTACAGACTTATCTATCTTCTTTTAGTCATCCTCTACTGAGAGCAGTCAACTCGAACAAGCAGACATTGATGATAAAAATCCAGTACGTACCTAGCATGTACAAACAATTGGGGAAATCAATCGGCTGTAACCACCATTCGATCACCACGAATGAGAAATATATTGGAGAAAATCAACAATGGGTAATTTATACAATAGCAATTTCAGTATCTCTCGAATGTGTTGCTAAAATTGATCACTACGAATGCTCTTTTCAACGACACTTCTGATAGTCACATAAAATGGCGACTGATATTCATGCAAGAATACTTTGATTTTTTTCAGTCTTTACTTCTCATCGTACAGTCACGTCTCCCATGTTTCCCTGGTGGCGTTCCTGCTCGTCTTCTTCCCACTGTACGATACATAAGCCTTCTCCGCGACAGCGAAACCCAGGTGTTCAATGACATTCAGCAGAATGGTCCTCTTGGCAGGAAAGCCGGGAGCTAACAGTAAGAACTCCCCCAGTACACTCCACAATCCATCCACGACAACTTTTCGACGTTTGCCATTCTCCACGGCAAGGACGGCCTTCTCCATCAGCGATATCGCTTCACTGCGTCTGCTATGAATCAGGAGGACTTCAGCCTGAATTAACATTTCCGCCAGTAGGTTACAAAGGTCGAGACTCCAGGAGGTAGAAGAATCATCCTTGGCCTTCAAAGTCAAATAGACTGTGGCAACAGACCGGGGTAGAAGTAAAAGGAAGGAGGCCCGGTCCTGATTATTCCAATCGACCAGTTCCTCATGAACCTTGAACAGTCTACTGATGAAGTCGTACAGACAGTCTTCGGACCTGTAACCATACAGAGCTGAGGAGTTTTGGGCAGTCGCATTAATGCTTATTAACTCAAATTACTTAAAGCTCATTCCACCGACCGCATGAGCCAGAGGTTGGAACGCCTGCTCCGTCTTGCTCTTGATTCCGTCTGGTATGGCCGTCTCGTCACGTACATCCCAAGTCCAGATTTTAACACCTAGCACCTTGCTGTCAAGAGACTTGACAGGACCGAACACTAGAAAGACGAGTTTGGCTTTGCGACCAACATCATCGGAAGAAAGAAGCGAGAGCCACAGATCCAGCCACAGGAAACGGGAGGACTCCGGAACCTACAGTTGAGCAACGTCACCAGTCGTACTGTCGTACTAAAAGTCAGGTAGTAAGAAATTACCTCCTGCCAGTATCCGCAGTAGAGCTGGACGCGGATCCTTTGCTCCAGTAGGTTGTTTTTCCCCAGCAAACGGTAGCTCATGCGGTAGAACTTTGACAAGTCCGACCTAAGCCTCTTGTTTTGACTCAGCAGGTGTAACAGCATGCGCCTGATCTCTCCCTTCGACCAGCCGGTCACGTAGGCCGCCAAGAAGGCTGACTTAACTTGACAGCATTCGCCATCCTGCTTCATTTCGGTAGCGTTGTGAGACACACCCAAAGGGTAACTACGACGCAAGCAGATGGTGCCGAGTACCGTCGACCATGCCAACTCGATCCTCTCTTCCGTCCGAAGAAAGCAAGAGGCTTGGTTGAACAGACGTCCAAGCTCGGAAAATCGAGCTAATATGGAATCCAACGTGTCGGCCGACTCGGGCATTTGAATGAAGATGGTCAGAGAGGCATTGCCCGGAGCTTCAGAGCCAGGTGCGATTTCGTGGAGCAAGTCGGGGATGAACAGACCAGTCCAAGTTCTAGGATTCTTCAGCCAGTCTACGACGGCCCGGGCGACAAGAGGGGAAGTCCGCGACAAGTTAGCGAGGTCTCCCTGGTCCAGACGCCCGAGGAGCTCGTCCGAACAGATGCGCAAGACAGCAAGCAGCAAGGAAGACCGGGACCTCGAGTGGGATTCGGTGCACAGCTTGGAAGCCTTGGAAGGTGAGGGGGCTTCGCCGCCATCCCCGACGGACAGCGACCCGGACGGTAAGGCGCTTTGAAAGCGCTTCATGGCTCCTCCCGATCCCAATCAAGTGGCAAATTGACACTGCATGTACGTGACTTCACATATATTTTGTTGTCAGTGCTGGTTTTTATCCAGCAGAGGCTCAGACTCGATAGGTCTCACTCGTAGAATGTAAACAAATTGAAATTCATCGATCAAGTTATGGTCTTAATGTCCAAGATCACTTAACCAAGCCTTGATCAAGCTGTGAGCGATGGCTTGTCTGGGCGGCACGAACAACGCGGAACTGTTGTCATTTCTAATTCTGAGCTTAGGATCCCTGTCAATCCTCTCCAGAGCTTGAGAGAGCTCCTTTGGAGAAAACCACTTGGCCACCTCAATCTCTCTTCCGTCCACTTGCGGCTCCTGGAGCTCCGCACTCTCTGCAGTCCAGGCCATGCATCCCAGCATGAGGCTGCCGGAAGGAAAGGGCCAGTGTTGAGAGTTTCGTGGCTCGACTTTGTCCACCATCACACCGGTCTCCTCGGCCACCTCTCTACGGACGCACTCCTGCAGGCTCTCCCCGGCATCCACAAACCCGGCGACGCAAGAGAACATGCCAGCCGGGTAGGCTGGCTGTCGGATCAGCAGTGCCGCTGAGTTGTCTGCCGATGCCACAAGGGCGATCCCCACGGGAGACAATTGGGGGTAGTAAGAGTGGCCGCCTCTGGTCTCGCAGGCAGGACACGTGAGCTGCACTCCAGAGAATACGGCTCTCTTCAAAACGGAGCCGCACGCCGGGCAGAAGCGAGTCTTTTTTAACCATCGGAGAAGGGACCAAGCCTTGGTCACGAGTTTGACGCTGTCAGGCGACTCGAGCGAAAATATGGCCACCCGCGTGTCCACGAACTTGCTGCTGTCTCCGTTCTCGACGTTTTTTACGGGTAGGCTAAAAATTGGCGCAGCGTCGACGTCGCTGGACAAGCCCAGGAACACGAAATCTTGCTCCAGGCTGGCGTTCAACTTGACTGCGGCCTTGAAGTCCAGCAGGCAGAGCTCAGAACGCTTGTTAGCCAGCAGGGGACGTCGTCCATCAAGCATAGGGAGGAATCGTCCCCGTTGCAGAGCCTCCCGACAAGCATCGTCATTCACGCGAATCTTCTCCTGCAGACGAGTGCGCTCCAGGAAAGTTGACGAGGAGGAGAAGAGCTCGCGGCGGATGGAGAGAAATCCCCTCATCGTCAATGGCGAGGCTCTATTGGCGTTTCTTGCGTCTCTCGGCCGCCGTTGATCTCTTTTTTGGCTGTTGCTGCCGGTGGTGTTGATGACCGTGGACTCGCGACGGCGGTGGTGAAGGGGATTGTTCGTCGTAGTCCTCCTTGTCAGATCCAGAGGTGTCACTCTGTAAGAGAAGCGTGAATTTGGCTCACCAGCTTTACGTGCGTGGATCGTAGCATAGTACTATCCTTGCGTAGTAGTACAACAGTTGTTTGACCTCGTCTTTTCTCTTGAAATTAAAGGAGGCAAATTCGAACTCAAGCACTTACTGAGTCATCCCAGAAGTCGTCGTCGTCGTCGTCACTGCGGTCCCCGGACCGCTTCTTCTTGGCTGGGAGGACGAGCACGGCGAGGATACAGGCCAGTTGAAAGGCAGCTCCCGCGTACAGGCCGTAGCGCAGGTACGTCTCGTACCACTCTTCCTGTGGCAAAAGGTGGGCCGGTATCGGGCCGGGGTCCACCGAGTCGCCGCTCGAGCCCTCCGCCCAAGACATGGCGGCGGCGAAAGAGACGATTTGAGTGGACGAAGTTGGCGTACCAAGAGGACTCTCCGACGAAGACTTCCTTGGTGGAGAGGTTGGATGGAAACTTTTTGACTCTCGAGAGGTTGTGACTGACACGGAGGAGAACTGAAAAGTCCGGGACTATGGACCGGGACCACCGAGAGACCACGAAAGGAGCTGCTGCCGTGAACGGCGCGGCGCTGCGGGGTGCCGACGTCCGCGCTGGTGGATGGAGGAGAGGAGCGGTGCGAGCTCAGCCAATTCAGCACCGACACCAAGCCACTAGGAATGTGATGAGTGCTCGACCCAAGTCTGTTTGTTTGGTCGGAATACTCCAGGACCCCTAGGACTCGAGACCTCAGGTCCACGACCCCGACTCGAAGACCGACACTAACCTCCTCCCTACCGGACACAGTGCTCTGTGCTACTGGGCCACAGCCCACCCACCACCGACCAGTTCCACTGAGCAGTGGCAGAAGACAGCAACACTGAAGACGGCAGGATCACCAGAGGCCATGTCAGGGGTCATACTCGTAGTCATGTAAAGTACTTACTCCCTATACAGACTCTTCTAAACTTCACGTCCTACCAGGGTCAACACAAAGGTTACTAGTATACATATAGAGAGAAACTTAGAAACTTTTTAGACGCTACTGTAGAACCTGTGGCAGTTGGGGCAACTCTGCTTTGTAAATGAAAACAAACACAGTGGATTATCAGCTGCAGCTCCACTTGGGCCTCATGTTCTCCGTTGTCCGCAGCCTCGTCTCGAGGCCGTCGGCCACGACCGTGGTGTCGGCCGCACAGAAGAACCCAGTCCTAATCTTGCCCTCCTTGTCTGCTTCTTTTGACCGAGGCGGCGGCGGCGGCGGCGTTGGTGGCGGCTCCTCCTCCTTCAGGCTCGGCGGGGTGGAGGAGAGAGATCCTAAAGATCGGACACGGGTGATCCCGGTGGACATCGCCATCAAATACATGGACTCTGCAGCCTACCAGCAGATCTACGGCGACCGAAAAGTGTGGGAGCTGTACCGGAGGAATTATCACAAGGGCAAGATCTGGAAGGACACGAGGAGAAAATGGTAAGGGATTCTATTTCTTAGATTCTTCGTGTGATTCATTTGCCAGTCGTTGCATCGTCTTCATTTAACTGTGGACCTTGGACCAGCATTGGACCTATGAACCTCCTTTGTCCTCCCTTCTTTTAAGGCGCCCCGTAGTAGAAAGGCAACTTTGGGGTCTCACACACACCGGCGCACTAATTCTCCCTGTAGGCTCTCTGGCCTTTCACTGTAGCCTATTTCCCTCTCCCCTCCCTCCGGGCTTCTCCTACGAGGGCTCCTCCTCCTCAGTGGAAACACTTACGCCTAGAGGAGAAAGTTTTACTAGATGTATAAGTTATTAGGTGATATTTCCTACATGATGTTGGCAGCCGATCAACCATTGTACTAGACCTAACAGTTTATACCTTCCCTGCAGCATCTTCGATGGTCGCATCAGCACAGGTAGTCCCTGTCCCATATGTCGAGATGAATACTTGGTCGTGGATTATCGGAACCTCAAGCTCATCAAACAGTTCATTAAAGACTACAATGGAGAAATCCTTACCAGCAAGCTGACCGGTGTGTGTCAGGAGCAGTGGCTAAGACTAAGGTCAGTGTCCTTCATTGCGTTGTACGTGTCTCCATGAGCAACCCTTCCAATGGGTCTTTTCTTGTTTGCAG
>JAAUXU010045078.1_pt1 | contig 21262 bp, 22 predicted proteins | sample 7278151 | NCBI WGS metagenome assembly JAAUXU01 (sample SAMN14350113, study PRJNA611818) | marine sediment metagenome | isolation source: surface marine sediment (1.8m) | place: French Polynesia: Moorea | collected 2018-08 | reverse complement strand
TGGGCAGACCAACGTGGTGACCTCTGAGAAGTTCCTGCGCTCTTGTGCAATGCGCTCTGGGGTCATACGTTGCACCAGCGCCCTACTGGCAGCGCGCTCCTTCAGGTCTGCACTGCTGGGCTGCGCTTTTGAGGAACCCACCCTCACTTCGAGTAAATACAACAAGTACACATTATATATTCAGCCAGAGCATAAAACTGTCCCAAGAGCTGAAAATCCTGCTTCAGAAAGCGGAGCGCTAATGTAACTGACGCTACCATTACCTAAGTTTCCTGGAGATGAAAGGTTCACGAGGTAAAAGGTCATCATCATCTCACGACGTCATCACAATGGTCATTGAACTCCAGCTCAAGTGCAATTGTGATGAGGCCGCCACTGCCACGTGCGAAAATCGCCAGACTTGGCGAGAAAACTGCCAAATTTGACCCCCAAGTTGCCAAATCTGATCAAACAGTCACTGAGCTCCGGTGCTGTCTTGCCCGCTCTGTGCCACACTCATATGTTAGCCATGGCACACACACTCCTCTGCCCCTCCTTGTGGCTGTCGTTGCGTATTGAGCTCGAAGGTAAGAGCAACCTAAAGATCTGACTGGGTCTTTCCCTCCTTGAGAAAACACTGCATTTATCCCAGGTGCGATCACCTCCAGCTAAGTGTACCTGAAGGTGTAAAGTTTGTCTGTCTCAGCGATCTGCATCTCCTCCGAAACTGCTGGAGCGATTTCAACTAACTTGGCGTGGCCTTGGGGACCAATTCTAAGCACCTGATGGGGAGGATAAGACACGCCAGGCCTGAATGAAAGGCCTGCTCAGCATTATAAGTTGAGACCCAGCCTGGCATAGCGGCAAGTTCCCTTTAGGAAGAGTCACCAGCGGAGTGTGACCCCCCCACCCCACCCTTGCTGTGAACCCTGAAGATGTGTTTCTTCAATATAGCTTGTGTCGTACAATGCGAGGGTTTCTTCTCCTCCAGGTTGCCCATTCTTCAGTTCCCAAGGGCACCCACCCCTTGGTCCCCCCAGTGAAGGATATGACCTCCTCGAGGGAGACGTCCATGGGGATGGGATGTGGACGGCTGATATAGAGGCAAATATCGGGCAAACCTTGCCAGGGTACATATTGGCTGGGTATCTCCTTTCATCTCATTCAATTGCTGACATATTAGCATTTCCGAGGTAGACCTTTTCAGGAGGCAAACGAAGAAGGTTTCTCCAAATTCTCGTTCTCCGTTTCGTGTGAGTAGCAAGAAAAGAGATCTATGGGAAAAAAACACTAGGGATGGGTCGACTCGGCTTCTCCAGCATGTACAAGTGCACTGAAGGGCAAAAGTTTTGACATTTAGAAAAAAAAAACTTATGGCTCAGAACCCTGGGCACATATTCCTCTGAACTTTTTTTGCATATATGATCTTGAGTATGGTGCACCGTTTCACCTTAATAGTGCTCAAAATGGCCGTCATTTGCAGCCCGGATATGCTGGAGTCCGGATGGACGTTGAGTGCCAGGGGCACGGATGATTTCAGCATTTATCTTGTTCCACTGCTCGACAAGGGAGGATTTGAGTGCATCAACACTTCTGTGAGCATCAGCGCAGGCTCTGACATCACGGACGGACTACATTAGATGATTTTCGGTTCAGGGGATCATGGCCGCCGCATGAACTCGTGTCCCAAAGCCTGAAAAGTTGAGCTCACACCAATCCTGAGGAGGTGGTATTTTCTGAAACTGTGCAATATCCCAAATTTGTCGAGGTCATGTCAAGACCAGGTGTGTCGATATTCGATACAATCAGCACCTTAAGCATTTTATATTCTGCTCTTCTACTCCACCATTCCATCATGTGCATCATGACCAATGCATTTTCTGCCTCCATTGATGTCCTGGTGGGCATAACCTCATTGCCATTGCAACTGAACAACCTTTCGGGAGTGGCACTTGATGTTGGAGTGACCAGACACGGCCTGGCTAACGTGGAAAGACCAGGCAGGCTGCTGGCCTAAGCCTGGTGGGTGTGTTCGTGTTCGTTCGATCGTTGGTTGGTTTGTTTGTGTCCAAGGTCCAAGTCTACCTCCTTCAGGTGGGTCATGGACCGAAAAAAGGTACCGCAAAAAATGTTGCATCATATTTTTAGATATTACAATATTTGATATTTTGCAAATATCGCCATGTTCGATATCAACATAATGTATCGCAGCAGTCTTAATATGTACTAGAATTATTGAGTTCCCTAAAATGACATTGAGTCGAATATGAATTCCCTGATTACATCTTCAATCCTTGTCAGATTTGAAAGGAGAAAGTTGGACTTCAGTTGACCTGCATGGATGTGACAAATGGCGCAACTCAACGTGGCTCGGTCAGACAGGCAGACAAATTTTACACTTTTTGAGGCATAGATGGGTGAAATAGCAGAGTTGGTTTTGGTGCAATTTTGAGCGAGTTTTTAGCTCTGATGCTGCATGTGACTGATTCGAATCAGAAACATATATTTTTGACGTCTTTCCAAATCCGGAAAAATATTATTGAATCATCAAAAGCCCTGGCTCGAGCCAATCCTGATCCGACTTAGGGCTGAGCCCAATACAACACAAGGCACTCTCAGCTGGTGAGCACCACTAGTGCTGCCTACTCAAAATACTCAGAACTCAAGGTCCAAACACTCAAGTCACTTCAGATGACGTGTTGAGTCGAGTCCTGACCCAAGTCTAGAGAACACACTGATGTGGACAGCAAGAGGGGGAGCAACAGGGTGTTAAGGTGATAACCGCCGGAGTGACAGTGTGAGTGGTAAAAGAAGACAAAAATCAAATGGTCAAAATGGTATTTGTCGGACATACTGAGTTCTATTTGGCATATTTTGACTTTGGGGACTTTACTTAGTGGGTTGGCTAGCATAGTAAGAGGTTCCTGAACGTTGACTTTGACAACTTCTAATTCCTGCAATCTTTCAAACTGCTACTCAAATTTTGTCTGCTCTTCAACGCTGTGCAGTGGTCAAAAAAATTTTGACATATGTGCCAACGAAGTTTAGGGATTCTCACTATGCCATTGTCAACCTTGCGGGACACTCGAATTCTGGCATGGCAGAGCCAATGGAGAAGCTCTCCGGACCAAGATGTGAAGTGGTTCAGAGAGAAGAGATCGGCCGTGCCACAGGACGCCAACGGCCGTGATGATCATCTTGGAGATGGTCCGAAGGAAGCCTGCCTGCGGAAGCTGGCCGACAAGGAGAACATGAGCCCGAGAACTATGGTCAGACAGGACGTGACGATGTCGCCGGACGAGACGGGAAAGCCCATCTGTTGCTGCAGCCACAGAGGCCAAGAGACCCAAACGAGGTCGATAACTTCTCTGGCTCTTCAGTCAGGGCCGCGTCCTCTTCACGGACGAGGAACTCGTCTAGGCCATCTACAACAGCCAAGATAACCAGGCAGAGGTTAGGAAGAGGGCTGAGCTACCCATCTGCGACTTCCATCTTCAAGAAACAAAGGCCGGGCCCGGTCATGATGTGGGTGGGCGTGATGATGACCAATAGCATGAAAACGCACCTCATCTTCGATTCTGACAGTGCTAAGATCCACAAGCACGTGTACGTGGACCTCCCGAAGGACCACATGGTCCCTTGGCTTCAGGAGCACTACCCCGGGGTGCCATTCACCTTGTAACTGGACGGCGCCCCCCGCGCACACCGGGCAAAATAGCCCGGTAGGAAATGTGGCAGCCGTCAAGCCCTGACCTATAGTGTCAAGGACTGCAATTTGTAATCCATCCTCGAAGCCAGGACCGGCCAATCCTCCACCTCCGTGGACGAACTGAAGTCCTTCCTCATGAGCGAGTATGACGCAGTCAACGAGGAAGCTGTGCGTGCTGCTGCTGAGGCTATCATTGACGTCATGCCGAGCATCACTTTACGTGAAAGTTGCCTTCATGGATTCATGTGCAAATTTCTTTGCTAATATACGTATACAACCCAGAAATGCACCACCTTTACCATAGACAGAAACTTTTGCCTCACCCTGTACTCTGAAAGTAGTGTTTCCAGCAATATTGCGGATTTGGCATATTACCCTGGTCAGAGACTGGCAACGATGCAATAATGATGATGATTGCACGACCTTTTGTTTCTTTTTAGTGCAGCCTTTACTTTTTCCGCACTAATTACGTGTCTTTGCCACATCTTCTACAGCGACCAGATGAAAAACATCTTCCACCGCCTGCTCGCGCTCCTCGTCGTCTTCGACAACGCCTACATCCTGCTCACGTTGGTGGAGAGCCTGCGAAGAAACATTTGGACCATCGACATCTTCAACCTGGTCCACTGCTACCTCCTCTACCCCGTCAGGAGCGTCTGCTTCTGCTGCAACATCTACCTGGCTGTCGCGCTCTCCCTGGAGAGGTACAGAGCTATAAGGTAAGCAAATTCATCCTTGTTCGCGAACGCGCAATTTTTCTTCGTCATCATCCCCTGTGTTGATTCATGAATCCACTGGCATTTCACAAGTGAGAAAGTGTAAATAACTTTGTTCATAAAACTCGCGGAAAAGAACAGGTTGGTTTTTTTGCAAGTGCTGCAAAGCTCTAAGTGCAGGGAAAACTTATTTTTGCATTTCCGCAAGCCGCCGATGCTGTTACTGCATTGTACTCGTGTTCTTTACATGGAAAGAGTGGATGCTTGAAAAATCTTCTTTGTCAAGAGCCTCCTTCAGCTCAGACGAAGCCTTTGTAGTGTGAGTGAATAGCACTAATGCCATTGATGCCCCTGAACTCTATACAGTCTTTTTCTTCCTTGGGACTGGGAATGATTCGAATCGAATCGAATTCGAATATTTTCAGATCTTTGCCAGCCTCGTCCCAGATTCAAGTTTTGGAGATGAAGTCACTGATTCGAATCTTAGGATAACTGCGCAAATACTTGGCAATTCGAACTTCTCACCGAGCTCTGTCCTCAGTGACTCTGGGCAGATTTGCCAAAAAAGAGCATCTCTCAAGGTTGCCAAAGCACGAGATGACACTTTTTCTTCTTAGGACATGGACAGAAGCTTCAAGGGTGTGTTGAACTTCATTTGGCAACCCCTGAAGTCCCCCCACCCCACCCCGACAGAGATTCACTTGGGATTCGATTTGAATTGGACTCGAATATGATTCGTGTCCGGAAGTCATGTTGAAGAGTAGGATGAGATTCGTCATTCGATTCCGGATTTTCATGATTCGGCCACCAGAGACTATACCTCCTTTCCGTCTCTCCAGGCACCCGATCCAGTACCACAACGCCAACGCCGGCGTGAACCCCTGGCAGAAGACCCTTCGCTGCTACGTCCTCCCAGTCATCATCCTGTCGCTCTTCTTCGAGTTTCCCAGATTTATGGAGTTTGAAGTCAGGTACGGGTCTGGTGTTGTTTTTCCTCCTTTTTTTTAAAAAAAAAAATCACCTCTCAAATTACATATTGGAAAAGTTTTTTTAACGCAAAGTTGGAAAAGCTTCAGAGTAGAACAGAAACTCACGCATTGGCTGAGTATTTATGATGCTATCGCACCACACACTGAGTAACAAGAATCCACATAGAAGCTACTCGCAATCTCTCTGTGTCTGACATCTTTTTTTATTTATTTCTGGAGCAACCATTTACACTGGTAGAACTTGTCAGCGAAGATTTATTCGCGGTGTGTCCAAATAGGCCTGTGCAAATAGGCCTGTGCGCCTTCACCTTTAAAAGCACACCGCGCAAATTGACTACGTTAATGGATGGAACATATTTTTTGACTTAGGGGATACGTGTTTTTGACTTAGGGGATACGTGTTTTTGACTTAGGAGATACGTGTTTTTTCAAAAAAAAAAAAAAAAAAGACAAGGTGAACTATTTCATTTATTTTTTGGGCTAGGGGGGTTGGGGGGGGGTTATTTATAGCGCAGAAGAGCAAGGACGTCATGGAAGTGACTCAACTTTGGTGAGTGCAAGTTGCACTGACGACATCAAAGGGAAGAGAGGTGGGAAAGGATGTAAAAGCATGCGCGGGAGAAGGATTTTCAATACTATCCTGCCAGCTACAGGGTGACCCAGCTACAGGGTGACTCGCGAATTCAGTCGCCTGAAAGCTACAGCTTTTACTTGGCTTCTGGCATCTCACGTCAGAGCTCAGAAATGTCGATTTTAAAAGAACAAGCACTAAGACAGCGATGTGTGGTCAAATTTTTGAAAAATCTTATTGTTACTTGTGTCCCAAATTCTACGTTTCTGTGGCGCAAACTAACTGCTAAAGACAATTCATTGGACAATTCATTGGACACTGCTCATTGGACAATATTGACATTTGCAACATGGAGGAGACAGTTGAAGAGATGCTCGCATCAATTCCAGACGAGACAATCTGTAGCAAACATTTGCTCATTCAACTGAGATAATACTTTAAGTAACTTCTACATACGTGAAAGAAAGTCCACATCGATGAGCCTTAAAATGGCATGTTAGCGAAGTGTGAGGCACTGTACTGATGGGGGACACAATTGGTGAGACCCCCTGTCCTTTCCATTTCCTTGCCACATTTGCATGTTCATTGTTATTGAGGACGTCCTCTCTCCACTCTTTCAGATATGGACCCGTGCCCAGGGAGTACGAGGGAGTGGAGGTGAGTGAACTCGGGAGACGAACGTGGGTCGGGGGTTGGGGCAGGAGGGGGTATTGAATTTTCATTGTTCGGCCAGTCGGTCATGGAGGAGGATTTCCTGAAATATTGACTCAAGCAGATGGAAAGTACTGATATTATAGTAAATAGATAATAAAAGGGTTTGCGTCACTGCTCTCTTTTAGAACGCAAAATGCGCCTTTCACCTTGAAAGTTCTCCTCACACACGTACAGGGTTCGTCAAAAGTGGCGTCACAACTACAGTTCTTCCGGTTGAGGCAAAGAATTTTATTAAGTGACACCTGTTGGAGCAGTAGCATTCGGGCAGTTGAAGTGTTATTCATTAAATTCATGACATATTAAATATGCGCCGTCATTAATTCATGACTACTCTTCATGGATGAAGCCCGCAAAGTACTTCCAGCCCATGCCAATCCCCTTGAAACACCTGCCTTGACTCACGTTAGGCCTGCCGAGCAGCAGCAGTTGAGGCCCTTGGACACTTGGTCCAATTGGATGACGACCTCGTTGTAGAAGTTGTGACAAAAGTCCTGGGCACACAACCGTTCTGTAACGTGGCAGCGAATAGCATTCAAAAGGATCATAATGAGACAATTGGCCTGGCTAGGTGTGACGTCACTCCAAGCCAGTGCAGCAGTGCTGGCTCAGTGCAGTGCAGAACAGTTCGTTGCTTGGGTGTGTGTATCCTGGGACGAGAAAAGCACACCCACACCCACACATGCACACCCATACACACACATCAAGGATGGGCCCGATACAAGAGGAAGTGAGAGAAGCCCCATCACCGGCTTCATTGTCGTCGTGTTTCACGTACATACGTACCGGTACGTTTGATTCGTCACTCTCCGGCACTGATTTTCATGCACTTCATCTCCTTCCTGTAAGCCATCTTCCTCGCACTATATACTCGAGAGTACATACCGGTAGTGCACTGCAAGTACTCGAGAGGACCTGGACCAGCGTGAGACTCGCACTCATGAATATTGCATAGTTTCTTGTTACAGCGACTAACGGTCTGTGTCCTAAGAAAAACGCTGTTTGTCGCCAAGTTTGTTGCGAAAGTTCTGTATTTGTTCCGATATACATAATTTCTCCATTTTCTAGTTTTATCGTACAGAGGCTTTGCTGTACCCAAGACCTTTGAGGCTGAACCCCTGGTACGTCCTCATCTACAAGAACGTGGCAGAGTTTCTCGTCACAGGTGGGCTCATGTTTTAAGTGTTTCCTATCTCTCTTCTTTTGTTCTTGACACCTTTAATCGACATTAATAGTCTTGTAGCAAAGTTCTGGCCCTGCAGAACCATCTATTAAACAGCGGATGTGGCCATTAAACAAGGCCTTCGTTGGCCTTTAAAGGAGGCCCATGGGCGAGGTAATAGCTCTCTCTGAGAGGGAGGGAGGAGACCCTAAACTCATAAACCGAGCTGTAAGAAAAGGCCTGCACACAATTGATACAGATTGGGTAGCTTTTTTGCACTGCAAACTCCGCTGTGCTGTTCTACTGCCTGCAACAGCAAACCAAGTTGAAACAAAAGACGCACTCAAGGCCTCTCAGGCCGCGAAGCAGCCGATACCAGCTCTTCTTCAGCACACACACGTGCTAATCGATAATGTCCAAGTGCGGTGACGCAGTTGGCGGCGACTCAACCAGACATCTCAGCTTGCATTCTCCTTTTTCCTCCAAGGGCTCTTCCCTCTGCTCTGTCTCGTCTTCTTCAACTACAACATCTTCCGCGTGATCCGGAGGCGGAGGCTGCTCGAGCGTCGCTTCGTCAATGTGCACTCCAACGCCATCAAGAGGGAGGCCGCCAAGCAGGTACTTGATTAGACAACGTTTCTGGCCGAGTTTTTTGGACTTTTTTGGGGAGGGGGAGGGGGAAATTTTCAGTCTCATGAAATTTTGGAGAATTTTATTCGCATCTGACCACAGGCACACCTCTTGTTCGCCGTGTGCGCCGCCTTCATACTGGGTCACGCCCTCAGGGTGGGTCTCAACGTCAACGAGCTCCTCAACATTGACGTGTATCGGTTGCGCCTGGAAAAACGTGACTGCTTCCCCGTCAACTTGTGGCCCATGATCTTAACCAACGTGTCCCACCTGTGCCTCACCGCAAACAGCAGCCTCAACTTCGCCATCTACTGCGTCGTGTCCAGGGAGTTCAGGTACTGTAGGGCCACCAATGAGCTGTCCAGGGAAATTGTTGGGGCTTCTAAAAAGCACGTGCGGGTAACACAGGCATCTGTACTGCTAGACGACCTCATGGAGGAAGAAATCTATATATAACGTTAAGGCAGATATCTTAAACGGATAGTGGAGAAAGAGAGCGCGGGTAGCAGTGGCAACGATCCTCTACGGTAACATCTTACCAGTTTTCCTTATGACACACTCAATGCGCAACAGCAGGGGAGCGCGTCATGTCTAACAGAGTTAGCAGCGCACCACTAGAATTGTATAACTTTATTATTAACGTTGATGATCTTACTCTCACGTTGGGTGACTTTACCACCAAGTTGGGTGATTTTACCATCAAGTTGGGTGACTTTACTTGGATGAGTTTACCGTCAAGTTGGGTGAGTTTATTAATATCGAACTATTGAACACAGGCTTAAAATGGTTGCAAATTTTAGTTCTCCAAAGCCAAGTTGATCTAACTTAAGTTATATTAATGCAAGTTATCTGCAGTGGTTCACGTAGACAAAGTCTCGTCCGGCCGTCAGCGCCACACCATCTGTTTGCCAGCAGAAAAAAGTGTTTTGCGTCCAACAGCAAATAAGTCATTGTTCATGTTCAGAGACCGACGTCACACATGTCACTTCAAGGCACGCAGGCCTTCGGAGAGGGAGAAAGAGACGTCTCTTTTTCTTGGCTTTTTACGTGCTTGTCAAAGTAGAACGACGTCGTCGAGGCGTTTGCGCGTGTCACAGCGTGCGTGGCCGGGACTAGGGGTGGGCCCGAGATCCGGAAGTCAACTCGAGTCGATTCGAGTAAGAAGAAAAGGAGCCCTCCGCACGAGTTGAGGGCAACGCCACCAAGGACAGAGGGTGTCGTGACCAGCAGATTTTGGTTGCTTGGCTGGTGGTCACAGCCTTGTTCAGGGCAGATTTGGCACCGGTCATGCCTAGAAAGCGGTCACGATGTCCAGGTCACAGAGTGCCAAAAAAATCCTCGAGCCTTTCTTTGCTATCGATCGGGCCCAAACGCAGTCCAGCCATGGAGCTCAAATTGGCTGCCACCTGTACTGTTTTGCCCCCAGTGACCAGTTGAAGTTATTGACTTATTGATTTGTGCGGCCGCCGCGATCATTTGGCAAGTTTGAAGTAACAATAACAATAATAGCAGTGAGAATCGTGACAATAAGAACAAAACGTCTGTTTAGAGGCCAGCAAAGACTTGACAGCACTGCTAGACTGCATCTGGGTCCTTGAGAGCTCCTCAGGCAATCTGACGCCCAGTTGAGCGCTGTCAAGCAAAAGACTCATGAGGAGATGTTGGATATTTCTTACTGGAATCGGTCGTGGCGTCTCCGAGTCCTACTCTAGTCGAGTCCTGACGTCACTCGGCGAACTTGCTATGGGCTGACGAGCTTCTTTTTTTAGCCTTTTTTTATAAATATCCCGGGATCCGAGTGTAGCAATGGTCTGGAACAACAATTTAGGACCGAAGTAGCATGACGCTGTCGCATAACGAGAACACAGAGAAAACTGTTTAATGTTGCTTGTTCTATGAGAGACTCCTCTATTAGGGTGACAAATGCCCAAAATAACAACAATGAAGATCTCCCCGAAGCCACATTGAAGGCTGCGCCAGGCTAGAAACAGTGCCAAAGATGGTTTGCCTCTCACTGGTGTTTGAGCAACAATTGTAGGGTCTGTGTGCAAGCAAAGTGTGCAAGTGTGCCTGCTCCTTCAGTGGCAGTCGTGTTGCTTCTTGTGCAACCCTTTCAGCTGCAAAGACAAGTTCGGTATCAAGTACAAGCCCACTCCCAATGCATCGTAATTGAGAACTTTGTTGCGGGGCTGGCATTAGCACCAGGCATATGAGGGGGCTGCAGCAGCCTACTCATTAGTCAAAGCATTGTTCAGCACACAAGGGAGCCAAGGCTGCGTGCTTTGATCACAGTGCTGCAGCCGGACAGGGCCCGGTACCGGGTGACCCGGGCGTCTCAGCACGACGGGGCCTGATGGGGCCTGCTGGAGATGGTCAAGTGTGTTTTCTGGCACGACCAACACAGGGTGACATTTTCTGTTGTCCTAGGGGAGAGAGGACGTCTGTTGAGCAGGTCTGACTTCCTCCAGCAACACAATAACTGTCAAAATGGAACGCAGTGTCTAAAGTATGCTTTGCCTTGCGTCTCAACCACAATTAAGTTTGCCGAGAGTTTCATTGTGGTAAGAGTGATAGCGTGACCCGTACATAAGTGAGGTGGGTGGGCCAAACGGACCGAAATAGAGACAGGACAATCGCAGCAGTGTCTGAAAGGTGTCAGAGTCGGAAGGAAAAAGATTTTCGCTGCCAACTTAAAGGAATTTCTTTTTCTGTCACGTTTCTTTACACTTAAGAAATTAAACTCGAAACCGTTCTGGGGCACCTAGAGAGGAGGAGGCAAAACAAAAGTGGACTCAATCTTCTGTTGAATGCAAGTCTGTGTCCACATGGCGGAAATAACTATTTCTTACGTTATGAACTGTTCTTAAAGGTTATAAACTCATAAGGTGCACCCAGACCTGCATTCAGCAGTGGAAATGACACAACTTTGTATTGTTTCCACCTCTCTAGGTGCCACGGAACTGATTCAACTTAATAATTTGCTGTTTTCCCCCATTCAGTCACGAACTCAGAAATCCCTACCCAAATTTCCCTTCACCCATGTCTGTGTTTTCGTTTCCAATGTATCACATGTGACTTTACGAGAAAAAACCCCGAGTAAATCCCTCTATTGGGTATTTTCTCTGGCCTCACATATGTAAATGGATCTAGTGACACCCTGGTTATGGTGACAAATACCCTCTGCCCGAGGGATGTCACTGAATGCAGGGACAACAGTATTTTCAAGCTCACGAGCTCGAAACATCACTGATCCAGCCACTGTCATGTCTGAGATGGTGTCTCTCTTTGTCTTGGTCTCTCGTGCACTTCGTATCGACAGCCACTGATGAAAATTGAACCTTGGTCTTCTACGGTTACACAGATCAATGTCAAGAGTTACAGGGTGTCCCAGCACTATTTTCCCAATTCCCCCCTAACTTCTCTTGTATTGCGCACATTTCAGATATGACTCGGGTTTCCTACAGTGTCAGTGAGCGTTTAATTGAGATGAATGGTTGAATTTTGTAAACACTCTTGACTTCAGAGAGGCAAAAGTTGTGGTAAAAGGCCTCCATTTTCTTTTTCCCCAGTTGGAAATTCGCATTATCTCTTTGGACACCCTGTGCGTGCAAGTCATGATTTCTCCTCAAGCCAAATGCGGGCCTCGAGTGAGAATAGCAGTATTTTCCTCGCCCAAGTGAAACTTTTCATTATCCACCCTATGCATGCTGTACACACACACGTCGCATGCACTCAGCAGCTGGACTCAGTCTGTTAGCTCAAGGTGCTTTGTTATGCACCGGGAAGGAACGTGTGAAAGAAAGGGTTGTCTGAACGACTTCGTCTCTCCGGAATGTCCAGACAAGACTACTTGCAACAAGGAGAGACTTGGCTTTGTCTCCCTGGACTCCAGAGTAGAAGACATCAGTTCTAGTTGTTACCAAGGTACAACTATTCTGGAGCTCAGATGTGTCCCACCATCGTGTTGACTAGAAGACATACCTGAGGCCTCTTTTAGAAGAGTAGGCCTACCCCGAATCGATTCACTCGCACTTGATCTTAGAAGGGATTGGAAGAGACAGAAGTAGCGCTATTTACAGTACTCAGGGCCTAGGGCAGTCGAGCATCAATTTCATTTCAGACGAGGATTGATCCATAGTTGAACATATATATATATATATATATATATATGTGTGTGTGTGTGTGTGGATGGGTGGGTGTGCGCGCGCGCGTGTGTGTGTGCGTGTGTATGCATATATATGACCGAAGACACTCGTGGTCGATCAAGCATCAAAGGAAGACGCCCGCAAATTCAATATGCAGCAGCAACACAGGGAATGAAAGCCAGGAACCAATCAATTTCTCGCTGGTCTTTGACTTCGTCCTCCAGCCTTCTTATTTGCCATGACTACAGGAAGGAAAAAGCTGCGCTTCTTACCCTTCAATGCTAGTATAATGTAAGTCTATACTAGCAAAATATAAATCTATACTGGTATAATATAAGTCGCCCTTTAAAGGAAAGAAAGAGCACAACTTCTACTTTGTTAACTTTGAAATAGAGCCGAGTCACAATTTTGCAAAGTTGGAAAGGTTCCGAGGGCAAAACTGTTCTTTCAGTGTTGTCAAATCGCCCCGTGTTTGGAAAGTCCAAGTCGGGAAATTTCCATGCTGCCAACTCTGCACTCTGATGAAGTAGATCTGTTTGCAGATCTTGGTCGACGTCACAGATGGACTCATTGACGTTAGTGACCGAGTCGAAAGGGTGGGGGATAACAACTGCGACCGCTTCTTGGCCGTCCATATCACCATGTTGGACGTTGCCAAGATCCTCTACGGCTCCTCAATGGTCGTGGCATCACCTGATTTCCTTTTTTTTTGCTCAAAACACAGCCGGTGTTTGGGCTTAATCTTTCCAATTAGACCTCGATTCCAGTCGGGAAAGTTTTTGGCGGCCACCAAAGACTCTGCAAAATCGAGACTCCACTGTACAAGTTGAAAAGCTGGGTGCATTTTCCGTTCTGGTGGTTTCCTTCTCTCCCTCCCTCGACGCAGAGAACACAATACTCCAAAGTGCACAAATAAACAGACCGACAGACAAACAAACAAATGGGGCTCTTTGCAGCTGGATGATTTGTTGGTAGAAGTCTCATGAGACGAGTCTTATGAGCGAATGCGTCACGCGGGAAAGTCCCACTACCAATTACTATTGTGGGAGGGAGAAAAAGGGGATAAAACACCTGTCCACCAATGTTGCGAATATTCCCCTGGGCTCTCCTACCTGTGATCTGTGCTGGAAAGGGGGGTCAACTGACGAATTCTTACCCTTTGACTCACTAATGCAGAGTTGCATCAAACTGGATTGAGTGAAGACCTCCACAAGCGTATAAACTTTTCCCCGGAAATTTGGACGTATTTCCGAAGAAATCCCCAGAAATGCCGGGAAATTTAAGTCCCCGGAAGTCATCAATGGACAAGATGTACTTTCACTGCTCTCCAGGGCTTTTTGACGGATTCCATGACTGAACATTTTAGTTTTTTCCATTGTTGACGTAGATATTTTGATGCTCTCCGTTATGAGTCATGAGCCGTCACTCATGAAAGTTCCCGTTCCGGCGGGGAACTTTTCATATTTGTTCGGGGAAATTTCCAGGTCTTCAAAGGGGAATTTTGGGGGGAATTTCTTGCAATATCGAGCTGTGAAAGGTGGTGACGTCAAGGAACTGCTGGAGTCGTCCGATGAAAAGCATTGAAGATCTGTCTGAACTCCACACAAACAGATGTCTTGACGCATGACTACTCTTATTGTTCTTCTCAAAAAAATCGTGAAGAATCTAGACAAGAAAGTTTCGAAACCGAATTCTTGTCTCTTACAGTCTCTTCTGACCCAAAGTCTTCTTCAGACAATGCAGGCAGTTTCAGCTGCATGAGTGCACTGGGTGTTTCAGGATTCTGAGGACAGATTTTCAAACCAAGTTCTCTCCAAGCATGCGAGAACTTTGCTGCTGAGGGATGCATCTCGGATACATAAAGTCTATGATAAAAAATACTTTTAAAAAAGTTTTCCTCTAGCTCTTCTGATTCAATTCAAGATTAATCGCGTCATAGTTGGAAAAAAGTCTGCAAGAATCCTGAAGCACCAGGTACTTAGCTATCTTTAGCTGAAACAAGCCTCTGTCAAACAGTTTACTTCGGTGGGAATTGCCAAAATAGTTTGGGCTGAATGGTCGGGCCAGCGTTTGGTCAACCAGACCTTGAGGAGTGTCTTAACAGCGGTTGGCAGATCTTTCCAGAAGACTTTGTCCCAGTTCCCTAGGGTCACATGATCCTGGGACAGCTTCCCTGATCCAAGCAATCCCTGTTCTTTTGTTCCACAACTCTAGACGACGGCATCACCCAGCTGTGTCCCAAGGGCGTAGTTGTCCCAGTACTGGGACAAAGTCTCTTGGAGATATAAGTTTAACATAATGATATCAATTACAGTCGACGCTCGGTTTAGTAAACTCATCGGTCAGCAGCATGAAGTTCACTAAATTGAAGTTCTTCGCTAAAGTGAAACTTGCCTCTAGAGGCATGAAGCAACTACAAGTTTTAATACTCAACTGTCAATGCTAAAAACCAATACTTAAACAATGCTAATCATGAAAGAACTCTGGAATCTTAGTCTGTTTTTTCCTGGTGTCTCACTCATTCTCAAGGTGCATTAATATGGAGTACAATTGGCATTGATGCTGTTGCTCTGTATAGATGTCAAGAGTTTCCAGACACTCGAAGGATGTTGAATGAGCAATGATCAAGCAGGAAATATGCATCTGCGTGAACTCTTTTGCTCAATAAGCAGTGAAATCTTCACTAAATCGAAGGTTTTCCTTAAAGTGATGTTCACTAAATTGATCAGCAATCGAACTTGGGTAATGCAAACAAAGCAAAATGTCCATTCTGCGGGAAAGACAATGTCTGATATCCCCTCCAGATCTAAACGGCCTCCTTCAACAAACAATGTCCAGCTTGGTCGCCAGGGCGGCGTCCGTCGTCTTCAGGCTGTAGCAGATCTCAGGGTCAACATCATCATCGACCACCCTGGCGAGACAGTGACTGTTACCGATGGTTATGACTTTTCGATGCTTTGACTTTAGCGTGACGAGCAACTGTCCGCCCCGTTTTGTCGGGGCAGCGTCCTCAGCACTTGACACCACTACTTCAGCTCCACGGCTTCCTTCACGATCCTCTCCATGGTGGTGAGGGGTCAAAGCCCGAGTAGCCCTTGTTGAAACTGTACTGCTGCCATCTCCTGGATCACTCCCGGCTGGCGGACTCAGCCGGGCCGACCGCTAGGACTTGGTGGAGGGCGACCCCGACTTCTTGCACTGTTCCCTGACCTTATCAGCCTTGCTCCTGGCCATACCAAAGTTGAAGGTTATCACATGCCTGAAGCTGCTTGAAGGTTGCTGTCCTCACTTCAGCCATGAAACACAACTTTCTTTGTTGTAAACAGATTGTCATGCTTAGAAGCTCTATCGCAAGTTGTAAAGATTTCCTCAGCCTGCCAAAAAAAAGTGTCGCCAATGGAGAAGGTGAATAATGGAAGCACTAAGAGTGCTATAAGAAGTGTCCCTATACATACGGTATACCCGGTAGCAAGGGTGGGAGAAAAAAAAACATCTACGAGGTGTCCTCGGATTAGCTTTAATCGTCACTTGCCCGTTTGAATGAATACCACGTGTCCAAGCACGTCAGAAGCAACATAGAGAGAAACTAGAGACTCTTGTGATCAACTTACAAAAGATTTTGGCGCCAAAAAGACAAGGATCCGGAGCATCTGAAAGCTTATAAAAGTGTTTGCTGATTGGGGACCCAAAGGAAAGTCTGAGCAACAAATCTATTATCCCACAGCTTTGATGATCACGACCTCGAGAATAACTTTGACAAGACCCTGGATGAAAGGTTGAGTCACATTGAACAACAGGTTTTTTTTGCCCAGAAAAATTGAAAAAGTATTAGCAATTTTTGCCGTTTTGTTTTATATAAGCGCCTGCGTCTCTTTGTAAGCACGTGCACTGCGTGTCCTGTGTGTTCAGGGCTTCAGTTTCACTGACATTTGGCGCACTCTCTAGACCCATTTGCACCTGACAACCTGCCCACCTTCTAGATTAATTACTTTTGTCTTACACACTTTACTGTTAATAACATTTCTTCTTCACCCAACAATGCTCTGTTGCTTAGCCTTGGCTGACTTTCTCAAGAGCTTCTTTTAGACTTCATGCGCACTTAGCGGGGTGTTCAGAGTGGGCAACAAGTGTTGCCAAGAGACATCGTTGCTGTTGTCTGGGAAACATTCCTCCGTTTAAGTGGTGTCCTGGACCTTGGTTTGTCAGCATGTGCTGTTCCAGCGCTGCGCCATTCTTCGAGAATTATACTTTTTTATTTTTCTGTTGCAGTAGATCTGTGTCAATTGTAGCTTAGTTTTGTTCTGTACCGCAGGCTCCTCCTGGCATCTTCTTTAGCTCTTTGTTTCGATCTGTATGTGATTGGGACCTTTTTCCCTTCTGCCGTCCTGTCCTGTGCATTAATCCACTGTTTAAGTTTCAACTTTAGGCTTTTTGTTCTGTCTTTTGAGTGTCATGTGAACACTCTGGCTCTTGGTATAGATTTTGATCATAATATTTGCATAATATTTGTTGTTCTAGATTCTCCAGCAGATTTTCAGCTGTGATTTTTTTCTCCTACAAGAACAGTTTGCAGGGCTTCCAATATGCTGACTGCGCTGTGTTTGAGTTTTTGTTCATTTTTAGCATGAGTGATCCAAATTAGACGTTTACCCGATCCAATGAAGCATGTCAGGCTTTGTCGTGTTGTGGCTTTTTGACCAGTGCCATTTGTTTATCATGTGCTCCAGAGTTTGGTCTGATATGCGCAGTAGCGGTTGGCACCAGCATTTGTGATCTCTATTTTTGCCGGCAATGTTGTCCCATCATATGGTGTTACGCACCTTTATATGAGTGTAAGTGTTTGCAGCCATTAGTTTAGTCTGCTAGTCTAAAGGTGGAATGCTAATGAAGGAGAGCTTCGAGGTCCTGCTGTAGGGGTTTTGTCCTCGCCTGTTGAGGTTCATGCTCAGTCTCTGGACTCTTTGCGTTCATTGGTCATTGTTGGTGACTTCTTGGCCCATACAAAAGCTCCACATGTTACTTTTGTTCCTATAATTGCTGTGTAGATCCATAGTGATGGGGCCAGGGTAAGGCCAACTGCTTTGGCGCTCTTTATTTTGGAATAGCAATTGTTTAGCCTTCTGTGCGAGATGCGGCCAGAGGTTTAGTTTTGCTCTCACTGTGGTGACAAAATGTGTAGACGACTCCTTCTCCATTGCTTCATCTGATGGCGCAACTGACTTTCTCCACCAGACATTTAGTAATCAAATGTGACTGTTATTTTCATTTGCAGAGAAAGCATCGACTTTAGTAGGTCATTGTCAGAGTCGCAGCCTCGTCTGTAACTTGACATCGAGACAGCTGATGCCAGAATGCTTAATATGTCTGATTAACAGATCATCCAATGGATAAACCATTTGTGCCCGTCTGTGAATAAACTGAAAGTTACACAGAAGAGTCTGTTGCTAACTCTGAGTTGCAGATACTTGTGAGATCCCAACTTGCTACTCAACAACTACAACTGTTCAATATGCAAAATGCGCAATCTGCAGATTTTGGTCTAACAGTGCTTTTTTTCTTCGTAAACGGAACTGGATATGTTTTGGCTGCTGCAAGTTTTAATTTATTTTCAGATCCAAAATTTTCAACTTTGCTTATGGCTTCTTGGCCCAGGCTTATTAGTGTGCTGTTGTCTGGGCTGTAAGTGAAGCCTTAAATTTTAACTGGTCCCGCATTATGCTCGTCTAGCAGCATGTTCCAAACACTAGGGAACACAGCGTTCCTCCTCGTGGGGCGCCTTTTGCTGGTGTGCCAGATCTTTCGATGCCTGGCAACTCAATGAGTAGAGGTAGAACAGGTACTATTTTATTACATTTTGAACCCTCAACTAAGTTTAATTATAGTATTTGCTAGGTTATTCATGCCTTTGCACTGTGATGCAGTGAGACTTCCGTTATCAATGTTTTCTTCCTATCATAGGGCTTTTCAGACTTTCTGACGGTCTCCCCAGTCATACCAAACATCCGGTATTTTTTTGTAGGAACTCCAAATACCAGAACACCCTCTGAATCCACTGACAATTTCTCCTGGGTATCGTTATAAGCGATTCTGATACCTCCAAAGGTGTCGGTATAAGCGGAGACCACAGTAGATGCTTTTTTGAAACGAAAATACCATAAACAACTGTGTTTCTTACAAGAAGGGCAGTGGTTTTGTTGCCATTGTGTCCTTTTCTCCTGCGCTGCAAGTTCTGAAACCTTTGGACTTCTTGAAGTGCAGCGGTATAAGGAGTCTGGGGCAAAATCGCCGCTAAATCTACTCAGGCATAGAGTACATAGGCTACATAGGCATGTTCCATTGTAGCAATAATTGTGCTCGAACATCTTTATGCAGCAGTTGGCGAGGACGCATCTCCGCTTGCTCGTCTCTCTCGAGGCCTCGCAGTACTCTATTTTCCGAGAACTTATGAGTCCCTCTCGTCCGTGGAGACGTTGAACGCGTTGCCCTCCTCCACGGAGGCGCTGGCGAAACTTCAGCATATGCCTAACTTATGTAGGGCGACACAGGTTGTGGAAGTGCACGTGCTCCACGTACCAAACAGACTGCAGCATGGACGAGGCCACGCAGGAGGACGCACTTCAACGCTTCCTTTTTGGGGTGCATCGAAGCTGTGCACTTGGGGAGACGTTGTCGCCGAACCAGATCTTTCTGCACGTGCATCTGGTTTTCTTTTCAAATGCTTCAGCCTTGGGTACTCGTCAAAGCTGAGAACTCGACTATCCTCTAAGAAGTCGCAGCAACAAGGGTATGACACGTACCTTAGCAAATGTGTGAGGAGTTGGAAGGACAACAGCCGAGCTTTGTAACTTTCCCATCAAATTTGGTGATTTTCTTCGTCAAATTTGGAGATTTTCTTCATCAAATTTGGTGATTTGACTGGCGGTCACAGCCTCACTACATGACAGTTGAGATAAGCGAAACTTGGCCCGGTTGGCCCCTATTGACACGTTGACTTAGCAGTTATTCACAGCATCCTGAATTCTCGAGGTCCTCAGTCCCAAAATAGAGTTTTCTTTTGCATTGCATTTGCAAATCAGAGCTTCAGACGACCTGAGCAACTTTTTTCAGGCTTGTCTCTAGTGTCAGAACGAGTGAGGAGCTCTTTTGGCAGTCTATACATAGCTCTTTGGCGGGCTCTTTGAAGGTAGAGCAGCATCACAATACAGAGACTCTTGCACTGCGCACAATCCCACTTCCTTTTTAATTCAATAGTGATGCACAACATCATGAGCAATGAAAAACGACTGTAAACTCCTAAACACAGGAGAAGCCGCTTTTTAGAACACCGGATATTAGAACAATCCGCATATAAAGTCAGATTTCTCCGGAATGGAATCAAAATGCACTGTATGTGGTGAATTTCACTCCATATAAGAACCCTCAAAGCCGATTATAAGAACAGTTTTCGTCCAAAACTGCATCAAAGACCTGGGTAATTTTGACAACTTTAAAATCTAAGCATTTTTGGCTTTTCTCCAAATTGAATTGGAGGCAAAAACATCACCTTTTATCACTCTCAAGGCACAATAGCTTCATGAGTGAGACCTTTTGAGCTTTATATCTGATGTACATGATTACACTGCTATGTCCTTAATTCTGACGAACAAGCTAAGGCCGCTTATGAGAACGTCTTGGCTTAGAACAGGTGTTGTACTTCCACTGTCGTCATGAGGATTGACCACTTATTGTCTTTCGTGCTGCACAAAAATGTTCCAAACGGATCAGGGTTGCCCAATTTCTTTGGGAAGTCCTTTTTGTTCTTGACCAAGTCGCCGACCAAGAGAGTGGATTTGTTTGCAGTGTTCACCTCGACCAAATCCAGGCTTGTCGGGGCTTCAGAGATGCTCGCAATGTCTGTGGAAGAGGGACTTTTTCGGATTTTCTTGAGCTGCTCTTGCTTTTAGTAAAGTTGGTACCCGAAATCCATATTTAATTGGGAAATAGTTATTTCCCCTTTCGCGCAGCAAATTTTTAACCAGCAGTAACTTTTTTACACTCAAAAATGATCAAGTCAAAGGATTCACTGAACCGCGGGTAGTTGTTATGACGTGAGAATTCTCTTGTGCAAGAGAGGATGACTAAAACGAGGTTTTTACTGTATCCTAAGTTAAAACATGCTGAGGCTTTCATGGCTTCAGCCAATGTTGAGATATTAGCTTTTAAAAAAGCCAGCAATTCATACCCCTGCGTGAGAGATTTCCATTTGTGTAAGTGTGCTCTTCTTCCACGAGCTGATTGTTGAGGGTAGGGGTCGGGGGTTCCCCTTGACCCTCCGTTCCCCCCACCCTCTCGACCCCACATTTTGATAGTGCCCATGCGTGGGCCTCAAAAGGCCCCTGACGCATTTGATTTCGTATTTGCACGCGTGTACGAGAGGACATTAGAGGACATGTAATTGGCTTCACTGTACCTCTCTTTGCACAAGCCAGCAGCTCAGTGCGTCTCTTGGCAACTGGCGACGTCTACATAAGCACGTACGCGTGCACAGTCCGTATGGAGGGGGGGGGGGGGGGGGGGGGGGGGGGGGGGGGGGGGGGGGGGGGGGGGGGGGGGGGGGGGGGGGGGGGGGGGGGGGGGGGGGGGGGGGGGGGGGGGGGGGGCGGGGGGGGGG
>JAAUXU010031314.1_pt1 | contig 21264 bp, 30 predicted proteins | sample 7278151 | NCBI WGS metagenome assembly JAAUXU01 (sample SAMN14350113, study PRJNA611818) | marine sediment metagenome | isolation source: surface marine sediment (1.8m) | place: French Polynesia: Moorea | collected 2018-08 | reverse complement strand
GAATCTATCTGTCCGTCTGTGGATCTATCTGTCCGTCTGTCCGTCTGTGGATCTATCTGTCCGTCTGTCCGTCTGTGGATCTATCTGTCCGTCTGTCCGTCTGTGGATCTATCTGTCTGTATGTCAGTCCTTCTTGTCTGCCTGTCCATTTTTGTGTGACCTCCACAGATCGTGTGAGTAGGAAAAAGCAGCAGACTCGTTGAAGACGAGCGAAATGTCCGACTTATGAGTGACAGTTTACTTTTCCACCTTAGCACTTTTCTTTCTGCCTCCTCCGAGTAGTAAAAGAGCCTCTGTTCGTAAACGCTTTTTTGTGTAAGTCATGCCCAGTGATTTGTGTGCTCCTGTTCACGGCCACTACAGCTTGACCACGGAGAAGCCACAATTGCTGCTCTTTTTTTTGCGTGTGCCAAGCTGGCAGCGCCGCTCGTGTGGTAATGCACGCACTCCTGTCAATAGAGAGGAAGCTGCTCTCTGTCTTCGTCTGTTCACCCCCCACCTCAGCCACGCACGTCCACTCCAGGACGTACACGCATACCTGCATGCTGGACTGCTCGCAGGCAGCTCGCACGTCTTTAACTAAACAAACGAGACTGGAGAGAGAACAATGAATTTCAGAATTTCGCTTTGCGCCACTCCTCTTGTAGCTCCCCTCCCCCTCTGAGTGAACCCTCCCCCTCCCTCCCTCCCTCCCTCCCTCCTCTTGACTGGCCCTCCCCAAGGTGACAGAGAACAGCATCGCCTCGACCGAGGCCGCAAAAAAGAAAATAAATAGCGCGAAAAGAAAGTCGGCAGAAGCAAGAAAGAGAAAGAAAATGACGTGTGAGGTGGCACTTTCTTTGCTCTCTTTCGTCTTTTCAATCGTTCTCTCTCACTTTTGCAACTTTAATGAGCTTCTTCGTCCCTTCTAATCTGCACGTTGACTGCATGTGCAAAAAAGAGCTTTACCGAGTGCTTCCTGCGGTGCTCGTTGAGCTGCTGCTTGGTCTTGCACGTGAAGGAGCACTCCGGACACGGGTAGGGCCTCTCGCCGCCGTGGTCCATCTGACAGGGGAGGAAGAGCAAGCAACACTCGTATACGTTCGTACTGGGCTGCACTGTGGAGCACGCTTCACCTGGTGCTGCTTCAGCTGCCACTTGGTGCGGAACACCTTGGCGCAGACCTTGCACTGCTCCGGGTACTCCGAGTTGTGGATCTTCAGGTGCAGGCGCAGGGTGCGCAGCTCCTTGAACGTCTTGGAGCACTGGGAGCAGTTGAACACGCGCTCTCCTCCCGAGTGAACCTGAGAACAGATGAACATCTGAGTGCTGCTACTCAGGCTGGCGAAATAACGCTACGAGTAGGCAGAATGCTTGGGGAATGCCAGGAATTGCAAAATGCTTTACTCGTAGCTGGTCGTTTTTCTACCAGAAAAAAAGGGGAAAAAGTGAGGTGGACAAGATTGTGTTTCAGGACGCCACTAAAGAGTGAAAATTCTCCAATGTCCGTCAGGCGAGGGAAGGGGAAGACGTAGCAATAACACACGATGTTCCTGCTGCAGCCGCTTATGAGGTCCGTGGACAGACAAGGCGTCTGCCCGCTCGTCAGGGTCCTGGACGGCCTGATCTCCGCGCTCACCTCGGAGGCGGAGACCGCCGTCCTGAGTCCGGACACCAGGACGGACAAGTACCTCGTCACCAGACATTTCATCTGCTGAGCTGAAAACGTGTCCCATGCATTCACTGCATGTCCAACCTCTGCATCGTGGCCTCCGGGCTGCAGCTGCTGGGGATGAGGTGCGCTTGTTACGTGAGCATCTACTAAAAGTCGTTGAAATGTCTGGACTCAGCTTTCTGCATACCTTGGGCCGTCCACGCTCCTTAATTGCAAATCGCCGGAACAAAAAAACAAAAAAAAAAAGAAACAGAGGAAAAAGGGTTAGAAGAAGAAGAAAATCTCTTTGAAGCAGGAGCAGCAACTTGACCTACCCGCCCGCCTGCCCGAAGGCCTGCATCAACGCCTGCCTGAGCCGCATCTGAGGCTACAACTTGACCCGGGGCGGGAGGGAGGATAAATTCTTGTAAATTTCCATGTCACTTTTACAACGCAGGAATTCAAATCTTCATGTGACGGTCAACAATTGACGCTGTCAAAATGTCCGTGTCAACTGCACAGAAGCTGTCGAGACCCTGCTAGTTAGAGCTCCTCATGGACATGAAATGGGAGGGCAGTCACGTGTCCAACCTGGCCCGGCCCCACCCAGACGAGCTCAATGGTGCTTCGCCTTAGTGAAATGGATGCTTTTACAATAAAAAGGGGTGCATGACCCATCTAGACATACATAACTGCGCGCGCATGTATGTACTAAAAAACAAATGAGCCTGCAAGGAAGAGAGAGAGAGAGAGAGAGCATTTCTTAAGAAAATGTGGCTTCTTTCGTGCGAATACGAAGCAGATTTTGAAGAAGGCTGCGAATCTCCAGAGGAGGCCGGACAAGTACAAGAGCTACTGCAGTCAGCTCTTTCTTGCTCGCCCATGGAAGCTAAAGGACAAAAATAATCTGTTGCCAACTTTTTTTTCTGACCACTCAGTACTGTACTTATCGCAAACAGCAAAAATACTCGAAGGAAGAACACGTGGCAACCTTCAACTTTCTTTTGCTCGTTCTCCTCCGTCGCCAGCTGCAAGACACACAACACAGGGGGGAGGGGGGACGACGACGACGAACGCTCTGCTCTACCTTGACTGGTCGTCGACTCAGCCCCGGGGCCGCCGGGTGCGTCCGGGCGCTGATCCCCAGAGCACTCAGCTTGATCTGGGGCTGCTTAACGCTGATCCAGCACAATGGGTGTGGGCCGAATTGGCTGCTCACCTGACCCCACACGGTCCGACCACGCTAATGCCGGTTAAACATAACAATAGAGAGAGCTTCATGACTGTTTGTCCAACCATGAGCGGCATTTTAGGTGAGAACGTTAGTGTCCATCCAACGTCTCGGGTCGAAGCAGTGAAATTTTCAGGAATTCTGAACAGACGAACGTGTGTATAAAGTTGCAATGAAAGATGAAAAGCAAGAAGAATCTCTGAAATGTCACTTGTCTTCTCAAAGTTCTTTCTTCCCCTAAAATTCCGAGGTCTGCTAACGGCGCGAGTAAAACAAAATGGCATTTTTTTCCACTTGCCAAATCTTCGCCTGTTTGTGCTTGTTTCCCTCTGTCTGTCTGTCAGTCAGTGTGTCTGTCTGTCTGTCTGTCTGTCTGTCTGTCTGTCTGTCTGTCTGTCTGTCTGTTCGCCGAGGTCCATTGATCATGTTCATTGTCCATTGTCCTCTAGTCGAGACATCCTCCGAAGAGTGCACGCACTCACGTACTCACGCACGCACTCACGCACGCACGCACGCACGCCAGGAACTGCATTCGCTATCCGGTCACAACGGACCTCGATCGGGTGCAGCCACACGCACACACACACACACACACATGGAATTGGGCCCAGTCTGCCTGGAAGCTAATTTGTCTACTTCGATCGAGGGGAAGATTTTGTGCAGAATGCAGGATTAAGACTTCTAAAGGGGGCAGAAGGGAAAAATGCCTGTTGACAACAAACAACTCTGAAGAATTGCGGACTTGAACGAGTCCACTTTGGACCAGCTGCTGCTGTTGCTCCTCAGGCTGCTGTGCAAGCCGCTGTTCAGGCCGCTGTTCAGACGGCTGCTCAGGCCACGATTGTCAGCACTGCTCAAGACGATCTCAGGGCTGATCAGACCATTGACTGTGGGTGGTCATGCATCACTGACAGCAGAGTCAGCGCCCATGTCATTTTTTTAATGTTTCTCTCCACCCCAGCCATTTCTCTTCTGTTGCGCCCATTTTCTTTTCAAGTGCTTCACGTATCGATTTCTATCTCGGTCGTTGCTTTCGCAGATGCAAAGCAAGACGACAAAGATTTGCGGCAGAGGGTGTCGAGAAAGATGTCTTTGCCAGCCTCGACTCGGCCAGACAAGTCCGCCAACGTTTGGAACGTTGCTTCCCTGCCCACCCAAGCTTCCACTCTTGACATTAAGGCCTGTCTGACTTCGAAAGCCTCATTTATCTGCTACCCCCCATGGACAAAAAGAACAAGACAGACAGACAGACACAAACAAACAAACAAAACAGCATCTGTGTTCATTCGACAAACTTTGCCTCTTTGGCAAAGCAGCCGATCAGACTTTTCTGAAAGTTGAGGGGCTTTGTGCAGATGTGCGCACAATGTACGAAATGAGTGTGACATTGAACTTGACAAGCATCATGTAATGTTCAGCATCCACCAATGGAACGAGAGAACTTTCCACCATTGGACATCCCCAAGTCAGCTGCTCTTCTGCTTCCGCTTCGCGCCTGCCCACACCTTGTACATGGTCATGCTCACCAACCCACACACGTCCAGCACTGCCCAGCCTGACTCAGCCAGTCACGTCCGCACGGTTTGACAGTGGCCAAGCTACTGACTGACCGAGACCAACTTCGTCAACCTGCGTCACAACTCGTGTCACAGCTGACTGAGCCCTGACCCCTCGAGCGAGCACAGCTGGGCCAGATGCGCAATTATTGTCACCACTTGTGCGTACAGCATGATGAAGTAAAAAAAAGGTGCACTGATAGAAGAGAAGTCACGGCAAACTAGGGCGACCGGAGGTGTCACAAGAAAGCTGCAACAACGTCTGGTGGAGTTGGAAGTGTGCCTGACTGCGCTCTATGAGACCTGCTGGTCCCGACCACGACTCTGGTTGGCTGGTGTGGCTCGTCCAGACCCGGAGTTACGACTGCCCATGCATCCACCGGTCCTCCCTGTGAGGAGGAGGGAGGACCTGTCCTCCAGGCCGTCCCCACCCCCTTGGGGAGCGTCCACACCCACCCACACACCCACCCACACGTCCGAGAGAGAGCGAAAAAGACGGCTTTCTCGTTCTCGCTCTCGTCACAACAAGGAGCTTCTTCTCTACAGACAAGAGAAACATGACGCTATTAAAATTCTCGCGTCATTCGCAACTGTTAAACAACGCTTCATCACCGCCGTCAGAACAGAATACACTGAAAGTCCGAGCGGCGGCCAAGACCGAATCGAGTTAGCAGAGCAAAAAGACAAACCCGGTGCCAGTGGAAAGCCCCATGTTTATTTTTGTCTCTTGCCTCGAAGGCCAGAGTTGCCAACGAGTGTGAAATGGCAACACCTGGCCAATTTGTCTTGTCGCTCGTCCTCAAGACACACACACGTCAATACCCTGCTCATTACATTCCGCACACCTGCACCAAAGCAAACTTGGCCAAGAAGAAAGACACGGAAAAAGTGAAAAGCCTCTCTGTCGTCATCTCCGTCAGTGAAAAGTGAAAATATTTTCTGCGCCATCCATTTCGCTCAATGCGGCGTGAATGAGACCCGCCGCGCTGGCCCGATCGATCCTGCCCGTCAAGCCCGGACGACCCCTTCAAGCCGTCGAAGATCGATTGCCGGTGAGGAGAGCAGACAAGAGCAGAGAACAGAACTTACATCTTTACGTAGGGGAAATCTCAGGTCACGCTCAAACTCTCTGCACAGGACCGTTAGTGGCGGTTGGCCCGGAGCTGATTGGGTCAGGGACCGGGGGAGACACACCCGGCCGGGTCACTGTCACAGGATCCCGTCAGGTCGTAGCAGTCGCGGTTGACCAAGGAAGGCTCCATGTTGGTGGGGTCGACGAGGGAGAGACGACCCAGAAACTCCAGCTTGGTCCACCCAGGCTCCCTCATGGCCACCGTGTCTGCCCGGTCCGGTAGGCTGGACGGCCCAATGGTCACTCCAGTCAGTCGGTTGCTGCCCAAAGTTGGACGTGCACTTTGTGGCTTTTGCTTTTTCTTTTAGCACGTTTTTAGTTTGAGACTTTGACGTCTGGCCTGTCTGACTGCAAAAATTGCCAACGGTCGAGCCCAGGATGACCGAGCTCGAGGTTTCATTAGCTCAATCCCCCTCTATCTGTAAGATCCCCTTCCCCCCCGGACCCCTGAGGAGCCATGGAGAACCATGGAGAACCATGGACCTCTAGTGGAAGGACTCCGGTTGTCCCACCATGCCCTACCAACGTCCCTGACTGCCAATCCTCCTCCCTGCGGGCCCAAGTGTGGTGTTCCGTCCAGCTGACCAGAACTGGGCTGGTCGGACCAGATTGCTTTCTACCAACGTCCACAATGAAGATGTGACACATGAGACAGCAATGGGAAAAAAGTCTCCTTGTCGTCCACGCATGAACGAGGTCTCTGTCTCATTTTCCCCTAAGAGAATATATTGACGCACTGGCCAAATGCCAGGCGAGCAAGCGAATTCTTTCCCCGGAGGGAGACGCTGAAGAAGCCTCGACAGATCTGGATTAGATTGTTCTTGATATTTTATGCCGCAATTTCTGCCTCTTCCATCAGCTCTTAAGCTTGGCTGGCAAACACTCGACTCAAAGTGACGTCTGAGTGCAGCGGAGGAGGGGGGGGGGGGAACCTTAACCCGAGAAGGAGTTATCTGCAACACCCTGTACGTGCAGACGTGCACGCATCATGACAAGCCACAATTGACGTGAGTGCTCACAAGCGAGAAAAATCTCTCCTGACAGCTGCGGGAACAGCGGCAAAGTCACTTCCAGCCTGCTGGAAAGTCCAAAAACACTGACAGAGACACGCTGAACCACAAGGCCAGAAACGCTTGAAGTGAATGAATGAGTGTGCGGTCGCTTGGCAGGCGGGCGAATTCTCCGTCAACGAGTCCAAGAACGGTGACCACAGCTTGAGCGACCCTCCCCGCAAGTGGCTGTCAGCTGCACCCAAAAAGTCACCACAGGAGGAAGGAAAAGCCACGAGAATGGGCATGCCCCAGATGTATGATTGGGCAGCCATTCGAGGCCTGAATTGTCATGGGCACTGACAGAATTATGGTGTGTGAGAGCTCGATTAGTTTTGCTTTTCCTCTCTCTCCGGCGAAAGCTCAGTCACCTGGCGCAGGCGATGGCGAATTCTCCGCCAGACAAAAATCTCGCTCAACTTTGATGACTTGGTACAAGAGATCATATCTGGGGGGTGCAGCCCTCAGCCCCTCGCCCCACGTTGCAACTTTCCGTGGAAAGTTTTCGCCGCACATCCATCCATGCATCTTTCTGGCTGTCCCTGCTTTATAGACATATCACGAGGACGCCTCTATGATCCTGTGCGGTCGAACTTCCTCTTTCACGGACAACTCTTTTCTTCTCTCTCGAAAGTCAAATAGAAAGGGAAAAAAGGCAAAAAGTGGGCGACGAAATGCGGCGGCCGCGGCAAACAGGGCTCAAATGGGACATTGTTTATCAAACATCGCTGTCCCAACGAGTGCGGCCGAGGCAGCCAAGTCATACGCAGACAAAGGAAGACTCTGGACAGACAGAAATTGACTTGTGCACGTGGTCGTTGGACCTGGGGAAAAGCCGATACAGTAATGTCACAGCTTTGAAGTGTCAATTGCACGTGACACTGACAGAGCTGAATCGCCGCCATTCCTACGTGTCAGGGGGCGAGGGGTGAGGGGGAGGGGTGAGACCCCAACCCACCCCATCACACCACCCCACACTCAAGCCCTTCCTTCATGTCTGCCTTTGACACATGTGCATGACAAAAATCTTCGTTATCATTGGACATATTTCCTTTTCTGGGGGGGTTGGACAAGTTAACGTGAATGACTGACGTGACTCACCTCCATCTGGTGCTTGAGGAACTCCTCCCGGTCGGGCAGGGTCTTGCCGCAGTCGACGCACGCGCACTGCGAGTGCGCGCGCGCGTGCTTGCGGAGAACGTCTGCACGGGAAAATCTGCGCCCGCAGATGGCACACATGTGACCGGAAGCGGAACCTGCGGCCGCCGGACTTGGCACCGTGGCAGCACTGGGAGCAGGGGAAGAAGAGGAGCAGGAGGAGTACGTCGTCGTCGTCGTCGTCGTCGTTGTTGGCGGCGAGCTCGAAGTCGTTGTTCCTGCGGTTCAGGAGGGACAAGCTGGTCAGCGGGACATTGACTACAGTGCCCAGTCACGCACGAGTCGTGTGCACATGTATCTTGGGTAGAGTAAAGTAATCAAAGTAAGTATAAAGGTATTGATTACATGGCGAGCTTTGAAGTGAGCAATTCCCTAAATAGCGGAAAATCAGAGGACATTCCAGTGGAGAGCTAATTTGCTTTCATGGTATGATGCAAAAATGTCAAATTTGTGTAGCTAGACTTGAACGGGTGATAGACAACTCTCTGACTCGGTGGCCACGACACCGAACATTTTGGGGGAAATCGTGGAAGAATCGTCCATCGGTCCGAACTTCGCTCATGCGATCGTACTTCAGGGCCCAAGCTCTGAAGTAGTATGTAGTACACTTTGAGCAACAAAGCTGTCGGACGCACGTATTGTTGTTGTGTGCACATGTTCTACTTCCGCTCGGCCGGGCAGCCCACTCGTGTCTTACATCGTCACACGTACGACAGCAGCGGCAGCAGGAGTCTCTAGCATCGTGTGTGCGTTAAAAAAAAAGGCCTGCTCACTCGACAGCCGCCGCTGTTCGCTGCAGCCAAAAGCTGCTGCAACAGGGCTGCATGTTGATGATGCATTTGACCTTTTTTTTGTTTCTTTCAGTTTACCTCACACGATCAGTGCATTCTTGTTGCTTCCCTCTCTATTTTCTCGTGTCCAGCTGTGATTTAGGCATCCCCTGGGCAAAAAAGAATGCACAAATGTCTCGATTGCTGCCCGTATCTGATCTTGGGCCGGCCGGGGCAGATGCTGATCCCATCTTCCTCGTCCTCCGCGAGCAGCTTCAGGTTGTCTCCAGACCTCTTGTTGCTCTTGTCACAGCTAATTAATCCCCCAAGTCCACCAGGCTGACCGTGGGCGGGCGCCAGCAGTGATGCGTCAGCCAAGCACTGGCCAGACCTCAGCTCAGCGGTGTGGCAACCCTGAGGAAGCTTCCATAAAATGATGAACCCGTTGCACGGGCCTCAGCCTCGCATCAAATGTGTTGCAAAGACAAGACGAGGTCGCCATCGACCTCGCTCAGGTAAGTGAGCTCATTAAGCGCAGGTAGCGACTCCCACCTGCGGCCGGCGCGCGCGGCACTTTGGGAATGACGTGAAATTCTCCTGATTGTCATTGAGCTCGCCAGATCAAGGGGCGATAGATGAGATTTATCCGGTGGAAGAAAGGGTTAAATGTGTTAAATTACACGGTCTCGTCTGTCAGCGCTGCTTTCCTTCGCACGCCGTAAAGTGCGCACAAAAGAGGGGGGGGGGGGCAAAGCAGTGCAAGGGAGGGATTGACACTTGGGTCTCTGGCGGAATTCGCTTCCCTCCTCCAGGTTGCCAATTCGCATTTCTGCGTCAACGGCCAAAAGTCATGATAGAAGTAAAGACCAAAGACTTTGAACCAAGGCTGGCGCAGTGTGAGTCAAGAACAGCGAGCTCTAATGGGAGGTGCGAGCAGACGACCCCGTCGGAAGGCAGCGAGACGAACGAGCGGCCGAGATGAGTGATGGGGGAGAATAAAAGAGGTGTCACAAGAAAACTAGAAGGGGTAACGACATTTTTCACTCAGAGCGGGAAGAAAGCTACAGTTTTGATCTCGAGCGAGTGCGAACAGATTGCATGATTGCCACCCTCAGGTGGGCGGACGCGCCCGCCCCCGAGAGAGCCCGCCGGCCTGCCCACCCCTCGGCGGTCGTGCTCAGCCGCACCGACCACAGCGTCAACGGGTCACCTGGGTTCAATGACACCCAAAACAAACATACTCACTTCATCAGAGGAACTCGGCAAAACGACCCATTTTCTGTCCGCATTTGGACCTTGCCACACTCTCTCCTTGCTCAGGGACATGGAGATGTTCATGCTGATCCACGGATTAGAGTCTGCTTTCACCCTAGATCTTTTCTGTGTGCGTTTGTGTGGGCGTGTGTGTGTGGGAGGGGGGGGGAGGGATAAATGCGCTTCCCTGGAGAGCTCACGAAGGTGTGCGCGGACAAGAGGTTGACGATATCAAGTCCACTCACCATTTGTGCCTCGTTGCTGCTGCGAGTCTTCTGATTGCTGCCCGTTGTTGCTGCTGCCGCTGTCGCTGCTGCCGCCTCTGTTGTCGCTGGGCTTGGACTTGAACTTCATCTTCTTCTCCTCGGCTTTTTCTTCCCTCGACGTCGAAAAACTAATGTGCGGAGCGATTGCCAAAAGCTGCAGAGAAGCTCTGCTTACTTTCAATATCCGTCAATGTCAGCGCGAGTTGAAAAGAAGCCACCGACGTCGCCCCTTTTTGTTGTCGGTTCCCTCCTGCTAATTTTTTTGAGACGCCCCCGCGTGTTGCTTATTTGTGTTGAGCGTTTTTCTCTTCGTGCCCGTTTTCAAAGCGGCGTTATCACTTTCTCCCTTGAGAAATGGCTTCTCGACGGCCTCGGCGCCCTCGGCGGCCTCGGTGGCCTCCACCGCCTCTCAAGTCTCACAAGCCTCTCGCGCCTTTCAAGTACTCAAAGTACTCGAGGAGGAAAGTGGGAAAAGAAATGATCAGAGAGGCTGGACCTTTTCAAGAAAGAGAAAAAAAAATAAAGCTTTTTTTTTTTTTTTAAAGTAACAACAAAAACGACAACAAAGATATTCGAATCTTCACCTGATTCTGGTGAGGGTTTTTTTTGCAAAAGTTTTCTCTGCATTCGCCAACAGGATCAGGGAGGGCCTCAAATCAGGGTGGGCCTGAAGGCAACAAGTTTCTCGCCCAAAAGCCCTCATTTTTCACCGTACAGAAGTGGAAGAAGGAGATTGGGGGAAGACCTATTGTGCCTTACCTTGATTCATGGCGGAATAAATTATGATTCGTCGTGTTTGATGTCCTGCTTCTTTGGGCTTTTCAGCGTCAGCTTTTTTTCACCTGATCTTTTTGATCGCTGAAATACGCTTTTTTCTCGTCCTTTTCAGTCCTGGACGTGCTCATAGATGTGTCCGAAGGTGATAACTTTGCTGGCTCTGACTGCGGTCGATCGACCGGTGCAGGGTGGGCGGGTCCAAGACGGGGGCTCAGGGGTGGGTGAGTGGGTGGGCGGGTGCCACGCTGGCCCTGACCAACAACAGACAGGCAGACAAACAGAGGGGGTCACTTTTCCATCCTCTGCGCAAATCGCTGCTTTCCCTCGGGTCGCCCTCGATGGACTGAGCGAAGAGCGAAGGCACGAGTGAAAACCGCAAGGCGGCTTTGACATTTTTCCTCGGCGAAGCACAAGAAAAAAAAAAAAAAAAGCTCTCTCGCTCTCGCTCTCCACTCCCCTGACGGAGCTGTTGCTGCTGCCGCTGCTGCCCCTGCTGCCTTGGGAGGTCTCAGGCGTTTTGTCGCTCACTCGCGCGCGCTCAACATTCAGATTGTTCTTCCTCTTCGCTGCCTCCTCCAAGACGTCGTTGGACAAGTCTGCACCAGCTCCAGGTGGTCTTTTGGAGCGCGCACCCGGCCATGACTCTGGTCCGGTGGGGCACGTCTGTGGAGATGTCGATGCCGGCTTTCGAGGCTTCTCCGTCAAGCCCTCTTCCGCATCCCTGAGCAGGATCGGTGGTCCAGCCGCGTTGGTCCAGTCCTGCCGCTCCCCTCAAGTGTCAATGGTCCTGGCCCAGTCAGTCTCGGACGTCCAGGCCGTGACGTTAGGCTCCTCACTCAAGTCGCGCATCCGACCTCGTCGTCAAGGCCAACGACGTCCACGCGCCTTCAGCAGATCGGGCGTGTCCTCGTTGCCACGTGGCAACTCGGCAAAGGCTGGTGTGGCCACAATGGATTCATAAGTGTACGCACAATGTTTGAGCAACGATTCATTCATTCTTTCTTCCTTTTCTTGTCGTCGTCCCACTAAACTAAAAAGCAAAACGCCCCTAAAGAGTCGTCTGTCTTTTTTTTTGGAGGACTCACACTCTTAACTAATGTGAAAACATTCCCAGAACGTTGTCTTTTACTACGTTAAAGTTATCGTCCTCGCTGCAATGAACTGGCCGAGGTAAGAACAACAACAACGATCGGAGGCATCACAGGAATTGACAGTCAGCGGGGGGACGACGAACACATAGACGAACTGGGAGGCGAAGCTCGCGCAGACAGACTTTTGTCTGTCGGACTCGACTTTCTTCATTGACTGCACCGAGTGAAGTGACTCAACTCTGGAAGGCTGGAGCCCAAGCCCGGCTTTGTTGCGGATCGGGCACTCCAGCCTGATCTTGGGCACGTCCTGCATGCGACGAACCTCGAGTGCAGCCTCCTCATTGTCATTCGCACTCACTTGGACGGGTCTGGAAAGTTCATTCTTCAGCAAACTGATACCTTTCCTCTCTTCTGCTAATTGCCAATGCTCGACAGATGGAGGTTAAGCACTTCGACATAACTTTCCAGATATGTCAGATGGAGGCAGACATAGTACGAAAGTTCGTGTCTGTGAAGTGACTTTCACGCGAAAGATCTTTCGTAGGCCACGTTTGACATCGATCTTCATTTTCCTTTGTCGACCCCCTCCCCTCTCTCCTCCTTCTCCTCCCCCAACGTCTCTCCTCAGCCTGTTGCATACTTTTGTCACTCACGATATCCTCACCGTGGCCGTGGCCGTCGTCGTCACCGCCGCCGCCGCCCTCGTCGTCGGCGTCCTGCCCAAAAACCGTCACTCCACTCAAATTTCTTGCCCGATATCCCACCGACGAGGCCAAAAAAGGGTTGGGACGTTTCTTTGGTGGTGTGGAAAGAAGGATTTTTCTCCTTCCCCAGAAGGTTTTTGCTTCTCCATGGACCTCTTAAACTTGGTGAGAAATGAGCGCAAGAAAAGAAATGGGTTGACACCAGGATGAGCTTCAGCGATGATAGCAGCAACAAAGTGTCTGTTTTGTTTGCCCTCTAAGCTCTCTTCCCCCTCTCCTTCTTCGTCTCCTTCTTCGTCTCCTTCTTCGTCTCCTTCTTCGTCTCCTTCTTCGTCTTCGTCGTCGTCCGCCTCCGCCTCCGCCTCCGCCTCCGCCTCCGCCTCCGCCTCCCTCGCTTTCGTCTCCTCCGTAAAATTGAGGGAAGTCGTAGTTGGCACTTTGGAAATGAGTTATGTCTCAATCAAATCTGTTTTGCAATTTTCACTCACTTAGAGTGCTGCTGTTGCTGCTGCTGGTATTACTAACTAGTGTCTCTCCGCCCCTTTCTTCATGCCGGCCGCCTCCGTCGCCGCCGCCACCACCACCACCGCCGCCGCCGCCGCCGCCGCCGCCGCCGCCACCGCCACCACCCTGGGGAACTAATTCACACTGGCGGAAAAAAACACATACCTGATGAAGAAGACGGAGCACAGGAAAGGGAAGGGGTGAGCCATTATGCAGTTGACCCAAATTCTCAGCATCAAATGGGCTGAATGGGTGACGATGAGGAAGAAGAGGAAGAAGACGAGCATGGGGAAGAAGACGAAGAAGAAGAGGAGAGTAATGGCCGAGTAGATTTTGGGTACATTGGGGAAGGTGCTCATGTTTTTTGCCCATTACGGATAATGGAGAAATTCCACTGCGTCTTGAAACTCTTTGAGGAGGAAGAACAAGACCGAGACGAACTCGAGGGGATTTTCCCACTGCCTCCGATAAGCGATGGAGCCAAGGGACATGGATCACGTCTGCTTAAGGTGGCACTTGAACGGGCAGAATTGCAGTGCACGCCCTGGCGTGTCCAGTGCAGCGTCTCTGGCTCCACCTGCTCGTCCCAGGCACTGGCGCCAGGTGTGCGAGTGCAACCGGGCCTTCATCTTGAAAGCATCTCGGGTAAATGAGTTACGTAAAGCGTCGGTGCTTTCTTAAGTCGAGGAGAACATTTAGAGAATGTTTTCCCTTTTAATTGTGAGGGACGGGTCTGTCCATAAATCGGCGCGTACTCGTCCTGCTCGTTTGCAGACGCCATCAGGCAGCTCCACTGCACCTCTCACTGCTCCAAGGTCCCCGGCTGGGTCTCTGGTCCGGTCTCTGGTCCGGTCTCCGGTCCGGTCTCCGGTCCGGTCTCCGGTCCGGTCTCCGGTCCGGTCTCCGGTCCGGTCTCCGGTCCGGTCTCCGGTCCGGTCTCCGGTCTGCACTGCTCCAGCCCACGAGACACTTCAGAGGTGGTGCAGTGTCAGTGCAGGGCCGAGTCTGCACCTGGCGGAAACAAGTACTCGCAGGACAAGTCCGGCAAGCTGCAGAAATAACATTTGTTTTCACCAGGACGTAAGGTAGATTTCAACAAGATTGCCAGCAGGGACGAACCTGAAAGCCTCATCATCATTGCTTTCTTCATTGTCATCAATATTTGCACGACCATTTCCAAGCTGAACTCTCCAGAGTTCAAGTAGGTGCGCGCATTTTCCAGGACCAGCGCACCGTCGTGCTGCACTGCAAGTACTTGCACTGCAGTCGCCGAAACCTCTGCTCGCAGCCTCGCGCATGAACGTGTGAGTTCGACTGTCTCTCGGCCTGACAAAGTTGTTATCTCGCTCCAACAGAGTGTTAACACTTGAGCCAAAGAAAAGTTTCACTCACACTAGGAAAAGATCAGGATGTTGGAGTGCGTTCACCACAACCCCCACGACGGAATTGCCCATCGACCGAGAATTTATTGAATGGCCCCAACTCCTCCTTCCCCCCCTTAAAATTCGTCGGCTCCCCTCCCCTTTTGAATTCCTCGTTTCACCCGCGCACTTTCCAATCTTCATTGTCTCTTTCGAATGCAGTTTAGCAGCAGAACTTTGGCAATGTGAGCAAATCATTGTTCGCTGTCAGTGGTCGAAGCAGCTCAGGCAGTGGCAACATGTGGTAGTCCAAGAAATGTTGGCGCAAGAGCTGCTCCTGCTCGCCGGCGCCCTCCCTCATCAGGGGAGACCCGAGGGTCTCCCGGGGGTCTCCCGGGGGTCTCCCGGGGGTCTCCCGGGGGTCTCCCGGGGGTCTGCCCAGGCTCCATACAGGGTGAGACAAGTTTAATGCCATAACGTTGAAGCTCATGTTTGTTACACATTGCGCACAGTGACTGCTCCTCAGCTACTTTGTGGCGCACATATTGTACCCAACGTACGTACGGACACACTGTACAAGTACGTGACGTTGGCGCTGCTCCAAGTCCTAGGTCAGCTTTAGAAGTTTGCCATTTTTCTCATTCTCTCGTCTCCCATACTTTAACGGACGCTTAATCTTGTTGATAAACCCCGCGGGAAAATTCACTCGTCCGCCCAGGCCGAGGTGGCTGCCGACGCCGCGGCCGCGGCCGTGACCACGGCCGGCCGCCACCGCCACTGGTGGGCTGTTCGACCATGCCTGAAGGAAGGCTTCTTTTTTATTTTTCTTCCTCACTACGCTGCTCGGACGAGCAGACAGCCTCTTGGCCTCGATTGTGGCAACGTGGTACGCACGCGCGCACACGTCAAAGGTCAACTGGGCCTCAGCCTTCTCAGCCTTCTTCCTGGATGAGGCCTTTCCTCGTCTGGACGGAGTGGGCAATGATTCGGGAAGCAAGGAGAGATTCCGATGTAGGCCCAAAGTGGCCTTTGCCGGCCTTCAACACCTCATCTGACTTCGTCAGTAGGACCTTGGGATTTTTTATCCGCACCTTTCATTTTCTTCAATGTTACGAAAGATTTGGCCTTCTTGTAACGTTTTGGCCTTGAGGTCGCACCTGGCAACGGCCTCCAACTACTTCTCCTCGCGCCCCCGCCCCAAGTTGTGCCTCCCGAGGATCTTTTGTGAGCGTCAAACTTTTATCATCGCCCCGCCCCAAACACACTCGACCTCCACCGGAGCAGCAAGAACAAGAACAACTTTGACAATTTTCAGCCCTGGCGAACAAAGGCAGGAAAAACAGGAAGCAACGAAATTTCTGACTGTCGTAGGGAGAAAAAGCCAAACTCTCTTCTTTTTCCCACATTGTGCACGCGGGGAAAAATTTGAAGCAACTGTATTTTTGGGTGGTTTTTTTGGGTGCGTCTTTTCCACCGTTCGAGAGCCAACCTTAAACAACAGTGGTAGCAACACTCAAACATCTTGAAAAGTTGAGCAGCTGACTGAATTTGAGATTGTGAAAATCCCTCACTAAATTGAACTGTGACCAAATTTAAAACTCCCGCTAATTTGAGCGGACCCGAAGAAGCAGCTCTCAGTTCTCCTCCATTACTTCCCAGCTATTGGAATGCGTGAGGCTTTTTAATCGTGTCCCAGTAAAGTGGAAGACGTTTGACACAACGAGTGCAGCTGCATCGACGTGGCCAGGACGAGCCAGATCTGTGGTGGGGCTGGCGGCTGCAGCGACAAGTCCGACTACGCCTTGGGGGACGGCGACGGCAATGGCCTCGCCCACGCCCACAGCCATGCAATGAAAGACATTCTTGCGAGCTGCTGCTGTTGATGCCTCCCGCACAATTGGGATCATTTTACCCACACGTGGGCCTGGGCGAGAGCAACGGCAAAAATGTGAGCAAATAAATCGGCGAAAATGAGACGACCGCGAAATTTGTTGACTCTTCGATCAGGTGAGGCACAGCGGATAAATGTCCGAATAAATCGGGCGGGAGGAATCGTCGGTAACGTTTGTTTGTTCCGTCTGGATGTGACCCAAACATTCCCCTTTCCTTCTTCATACGACAGCACAGGGGCGGATGAAGACGGCTGCAACTTTTCACTCTTAACCCCCTCCTCCTGGGCCAGTTACACCCCCCCCCCCCTTGTCGTTGATCTCACAGCGCAGGGGGTGAAGGCAAAGTCATCCCTAAATGACCCATGTAAATGTTTGAAATAAGCGGCATGTGGACAAGCAGGCACACGAGCGACGCCGCCGGGAGCAACGACGGAGGTCACGTCAGCTTCGGCGTAAAAGTCGTGGCACGAGTGCACGGAGCGCGCCAGCTCCACTGCGAAATGGACGAGTGCGTCCACGCTTTACTGTTAGTGCGCATATGAATGACATCGCCGGCCTTTGCACACTCTGGAGGCCGGCAAACGAGCATCAGCTCAGAGTGGCCTCGCCCAACTCTGGCCTCAACTGCGACTTTCTCGTGTGCCAGGGAGTAAAAAAAAGGCTGCGCGAAAATGTCCAAGTCTGGTCTCCACCCACGACGGTCGTCGTTCTAGGCCACCGACGATGTCGCAGTCAGGCTGAAGGACAAGGCCGAGTCGCTCCACAGCTGTGACCATGCTGGGCTCCATCTGGATATGGCCGGGCTCCCTCGGGTCTGATGCCACAGTCCCGCACATGGGGACATTGGGTCGGTCCGGCGGATCTCGGGGTGGCAGAAACGGCTAAGCAAAGCTGTGACTCCCCGGGTGGAAATCGACGCCCAGAACGGGGCTGAGGCAGGACCAGGTCGTGCAGTGCGACTTGACAGTTCAACGTCCAGCATCACTAAACAATTTTAGCAGAAAGAAGCGTCGTCGATCGCGTTCCATTGGTACCGCAACTTTTTCAGGAAAAAAAGCGCAACCTCGAAAATGTCCCGGACTGTGAGATGTCCACAGAAATGGGTGTTTGACAAAAAAAAGTCGATTAGCTGAATAAACATTTTTTTACTTGCTGCGAAGCCACTGGGACGTAGTCTGGCAAAACTGACTTTGCTCTTGACCAGCACCGGAAAACGAAGGAGTCAACGAAACCTGACCTGACCTGACCTAACCTAACCTAACCTAACCTAACCTGACCTTCTGTAATCATAAAAGGCCATGTTTATGCGCGCAGTAATTTATATTTCCAGTGGGCACGACATCCACTAAAGCCATGGAACCAATCTCGACACCCAAATGGGGCAATTCCGAGGGCATGGAGAGTTAGTAGAGACGAAGTTGAGGACCGTGATGCTGTCCAAAGACACAGGTGCGTCCAAGCACGCAACATGCCACGAACTGAAAAATGAAGACACGATTTAACAGGGTTGGAGGAGAAGCCTCGCATACAAAAGTGAGCATGGCCAATGGCCACTCACCCGCCAGGGCCAGGATTTGCTGGCACTTCCACCGTCAAGGACTCCCCACAGCCAACACTGAAGGTCACCTTGGCCCCAGCGAGTTGACTCCAACCGTCAAATGACAGCCCTGCCTTTATCCCTGTATTTATCATCATTTTGAATGCCTGACCAGGTGACTGACTCAACGGTGTTAATCCCCTGAAGAGTATGACCACGCCAGTGAGCATCCAGTGTAAATGTAGGTGGATCAGAATCTTACATCAGAGTGCTCAATCCCACCAGAAGGGGGGCTGTATGGACCGACGTAGGGTCCGAAGGGGCCTACTACACCCTGGAGCTCCACAGGAGCTGTTGCTACGTCGGCGGGCCAGGACAATTCAGCCTTGAACGGTGCTGGATCATGACGGAAAAATTAAATCAACCTAAGCAATAATAACTTCAGCGAAGGGCTTCCTGGCTCTTATCTCTCCCATCACCACCAACAGCTGTCCCCAGAAGTTACCTCTTACTTTTCTTGTCTGCTACTTCACACATAGACAGTTTTGCCATTCATCTGGTTGGAGTCACAGTCTCACAGACATATTCACCACCCTGACCACAAAGCAAAAGGGGAAAGCTACCCAATGAAGCAACAAGTGGATCTGATGTTTTCTCTAAATTCCCTGACATCACCTTGCCATGCTAAGAAAAAACTTCTTGGTGGTCCTAAGGATGGGTATTACTCCTTGTGTCCAAAACATTGCTTTCCCAATACAAAATGTCCCCTGGGAGGCACTTCTCACTTTTGCTTTCAAACTCAAGCATAAAAACGGTGGAACAATTTCTGTCTTGACAAGAAGGGATATTAGGAGTGGAGGGAAACTTAAGCTACATATGGGTCAGCATGGTTGGTCGCAGCCTTTTTTTTTTTTAGTGAAGATGGGGTATAAAGGGGGAGAATTTGCTACAAATCCTCCGTCACTTATCCACTCAAGCTAGGAAGGGCAACTCCCTTTAGCTTGTAGTTGGCCCTTCCAAGGACTCCATCTCTAGGCCCTGCTCTGCCTAGGCCTGCCTCCTGCTCTAGGCCTGCCTCCTGCCCCTGGTCCTGTCAGGCTCCTGGAGAGTTGGAAGCAAAACTAAAGTGGTCTTTATCTACAGTTCAATGCAAGTTTGAGGCATCCTCTCAGAAAAATACTTCAAACATTTCTTTAGGATTCAACTAAATGGTCCCAAGAAGCTAGAGCAATTTTCTGGTTTTAAATATAGCAAATTGGAGCTCCAAAAGGTCACATGAAAATAGATGATCCCACAAAGGTTAGAAAGAAGCCTAGGTTAAGCTTGTCAGGCAATGTTCATGAGACAAGAGGGAAGTTCCTTAATGGGAGCACCTTACTTTAACCTGTAAGTTGTTCAATAAAGCTGATCCCAACTGCTCACAGTTCCTTAAATTAGTCTTACCAATTACGCCAGCAGGCACTTCACTATGAGAACACCATTAGGGCCACTTTGAAGCATTACTGACACATGCTGACAATGAACCATGCTTGCCCGTGTCCTTCCAACAGCCAGAAGGGGGCCAGGGGGCTGATCCAGAAGCTGGCCGACGGTTAGAGAAAAGCATGAATGATCTTATGATCTGCCAGAGAATCCTCAGTAAATACATGTCTCTCAATAGGTTCACCCAAAGAAATCTGATCGACTTCTGTTGGTTAGATTGAAAAATCCAGCTTCAAGGATGATGTAAAACAGTGTGTTAAGAGACCAATTATTGTTTCTTTGCCACCTCGTTTCGCATGGACACACACGGACACATAGCCAATAAGTGAGGAATCCCTAACCTGTCATAAGGGTTTGGCGTGGGGAATGTCCTAGAGAGTCAGAATATGTGTTTGAAGCGTGAGAAAGTATGAAAATCGGAATTTTACGAATTGGTCGCGAGGTCCGTGGCAAGGTGAAGGACCTGGCGACCACGGACCTGACGACCACAGTGCAAAAGTCATCGGACACCCGTCTGAGGGACGAAAATAGTGCAATTTTTATGGGGAATCTCCAAAATTTTTGCTACGTGGAAGGGGGACACCCCCCCCTTCTCTACACACTGCATTAGCACAGGTGTCTGACGGTATGTTGTCCCACTCCTCCAAGCAACAGGTGTCCAACTCATCCAGGGGTTTGGGTCTCCATGCACGGACCCGTCTTTTGAGGCATGTTGAAGGAGTGGGATGTCTGGCGGATGGACTTGCCCAGTTGATGCTGTCGGATGATGGCATCCTTTGGGTCGGTGGACAGCTCCTTCCTCAGCGGCATGTTCTTCTGGCGGCTGAAGGTCCCTTTCATTTTCGCGGCGTTTTTTGTTCGCGTGCTGTCCGTGGCTGGTTTCTCTCTCGCGGCTGACGGGCCCTTTCTGCGGCTGGTTTCTGCCGTCTCGGACAGACAGACAAACTGATTTTGACTCATTTTTTCGCATTTATAATTCCTTCTACCCAACAAAGCAGGTAGCTAGGTAACCTTAAATAGTATGGTACTTTCATGAAATACATGCCCAATGTTGCTTATGCTTTGGGCTGTAAAAGTTTTGTCCAATTCCGGCCCCAAATTGTGCGTTCAGTGAACGCATGTTGTGAGCAGAAGACACTGGAAGCTAACTAAATAATTTATACTTGTGTCAAGTAGAGGTGCATTAAAATTGCCTAAAAGTTGCAAAACTTGTGCAAGTTGTAAACTCCGTAACTTGTGCTAAGTTAGGCCAGTTGATGCACATCTGGATGTCCCGTGTACACAGCGAGGTGTCCACACTCATTGTATTCTGCTCAGGGTGACGTGCATGAAATGGAAAAGCTTTAAAATTCTTTGATTTTTAACGTATTTCACAGGAAACCTACTCATCAAAAGTGACCTTCATTTCGTGTGATACCTGTGCAAACCCATATAAACTCATGTCATACCATAAACAAACGCAGTAAAAAATATCTGGTGAGGTGAGGTGACGTCTAATGAGGTGAGTGGACGTTTAGGTCTGATAATAATAGGTTCATGCTTCCTTCAACAGCGGCCACCTGTATTGCAACCGTGTCTACCAACTCTGGATTATTCCCCATTTTTCTGAGGTATGTGGCAACCCTGCTTCTTTTCTTTTCCAACTGACTTGCAGCTGGTTTTTTCCGCGGCACACGTGAGGGGCTTGAATCCACAACTCGGGTGCAGCTGTTGTGATACGCGCAACTGTCGCCAGGAATGGAAAAAGAGACAAGCTATGGTAAACTCCATTTTCCCATGGCTCTCACCAGTGACCAGAGCCCTCGCATTCACTCAGGTTAGCAGAACTAAGTTAGGTTAGAAGAACTTAGTCAGGTTAGAAGAACTT
>JAAUXU010136507.1_pt1 | contig 21272 bp, 13 predicted proteins | sample 7278151 | NCBI WGS metagenome assembly JAAUXU01 (sample SAMN14350113, study PRJNA611818) | marine sediment metagenome | isolation source: surface marine sediment (1.8m) | place: French Polynesia: Moorea | collected 2018-08 | reverse complement strand
CTAAAGTACCCGGATTTGAAACGTCAGACCTCCAACATCACTACTTAGGCTGTCATTCTGCTTCCAAGCTGCTCATCAGGTGGTGCAGCGGGCTGTGAAGTGGTGCCGGCTTTCGTAGTAACTGGTGCAACCCGCTTGAGCTGGTCTGCGGCCCACGTAGACCGCTACAGTGCTGCACGATATTGCTTTACTGCCCGTCCTCGGTGCAGAGACTGGTAGCAAGCGAGAAAAGTGACGTCAAGTACAGTGTGTAACGTAAGTACTTACGTCCAGGACTTACAGTACATAAGCCTTTACCGAGTTGAGGCACAACATGCGTGGACGAACTCATACTGTGGTCAAGTCGATCTTCTAAGAATAATTAATTGTACATATGCCAAGTTTACCTAGCGTGGATGGGTTAATCCTACATGCTTGTCGAGGCTGGAAGTTGGAGGGGCTGCTACGCGCAGCTGTGGTCAAAAGTCTGCATGCTATGTACTAGCGAAAAAAAAACAAGCTTTATTCAATGCTTATTTTACCAATACTTTACTCCCATACATCTCATACATAATATCATACATTGTTCCGCACAATGCTATGTCAGCGGCTTTGACATAACAGAGCGTTTTTGTGAAGTCTCCCCTCGTGTGCAAGCAAAACTTTTGACCTCAATTGCACTGTTTGTCGGCAGGAGATTCTCGCTTGATTCCCATGCAAAAATTACTGATCAGTCATGCAGAATACTCTATCAATAGCACACATACATCTATAAAGAGTGAGTACTCGAGCTCTACAGTATTCATAAGTCATGACAAAGTATATGCAGGTGCCCATTTTTCCGCTGCATCTTTAAGCGCAGCAGAGCTCGTATGTTGTATGATGTAGAAAATGTCAATCTCTACTCCAACTCAACTCTACTCCAACTACATGTTATAGATGGTAAAGTGTGCTACACCGACAAACACTTGTTCAATTCATGAGAGTTTACTTGAACATTGGTGCAAGGAGCTAGATTACGCAAATTTCCTCTTATGTCTTGTATGCATGGGAATTGTTTATCGTATGGGTCCTGAACATTACGAGTACAGTAACGTCTCGAATATACATATATTTTTGGTAAATGCAGCCTCAATTGTAAAAATTCATGTGTATCCCGTAATGCGGCCCAAAATCCATTCCGGCATTGTATATTTTTCCCTTAAGAAATAAAGAAATTTCATTGATTAGACAAATTCAGTCAGCAGAAAAGCTAACAAGCGATTAAAATGGCTTTTGTCAGTCTGAAAAAGCATAAAGATGCTTTGTCTCATCTTGACAACAGCACCGATGCTTCAGACCAAGTCAAATTGTACGTACATGTGGGACTTTACTGCACTGAATAAGATTTTGTGAGGCGCGAATTAACATATATATATAAGGCTAGGTCAAAAAATGAAAACTCTGGAATTTGATTGAGTGCATCTTAGGGTTGTTAACTAATGCCAAATGGTGAAGATGCAGTTAAATGATTTTCCCAAAACAAGACTTTTTTCAACCCCCCTCCATGGCATCAAGGTTTTACTGCGTAAGTTCAGAACACAACAAGGTACTCAGATTTTGACAGCTCTGTGACAAAGCTGTAGGCACTTTATTTTTAGTTTCATTCAACTATAATGCTTCAGTTTTGCATCTAGAATGTAACTAAGCAGGTCCACATCAAATTTGTGATGCTGACCTAACATCCTTATGTACTGTGTCTAAAATACTTTGAAGGCAAAGGGAGTACCCAAAAAGTCATTATTTTTTCATTCCATTTGATTAGAAGCTGGATTCTTGCAACAAATCTAGGACGCCACGAGAGATTAAAAAAATTACCTAGCCTAATATAACTGTATTATATGTTTCCGACATATGTAGCGGTCGTTGTTGCATTGTTAAAGTAAGTTTTAGTACTACTGTCAAGGCTTGGGATGGGTAGTACGTACGCACTTGTATGCTTAAATACAGTGTACTTCGGATAAACGCAGATGCTCAGGAGAAGGCCAAAAATGGGACTATCCAAAATCAACTTAAGATTTCTACATAAGCGTGTTAAAGTGTTTTTTGAAGTAGTTTTGAATGTACTTGCTTGAGGCAAGCAGAGTGTAGATATCATCTTATGAGGGAAGACTCGTGCCGGAATGAATTAGACTCATTCTCGCCACGACTGGCAGAACTCCCGACAAGAATACAAAAGTAGTGCTTCAAAATTCTGGCCAGCTTAGGCAAAACAAGTGAGTTTACTCAAAAATTGCAACGATGGCATTCACAAGCTGCAATTGAGGAGAAATCCAAAGCACACTGTGGCACAGGGTGGTCCAAAAAGACTGCGATACGTTTTTTTTCTTTCATTCTGACAGATTCTGCTTTTTTCGAGATATCAGTGAGGAATGGCATGAATTGGAGGCGAATGTCAGAAAAAATGTCCTTTGCTCCCGTTATCACTGCTCGAATTCACTCCATTCCATCAAAAGTGAAGAGTTAATTTCACTACATAAACAGAGCTGCAGCACCCACATGGCACCCGTGCCATGAACTGAAAGAGTGTGGGGAAAATGGAAAGTTTATCTACCAAGATAAATGAAGTGAAATTAACTCTTTACTTTTGATGAAATTGAGAGAGTTCAGGCAGTGTCAATGTGAGCAAAGAACATTTTTCTGACGTTCAGCTTCAGTACAAGACATTCCTCACTGACATCCCAAAAATGTAGAACCCGACAGCGAAAAAACCGATCGCGCTCTTTTTGGATTACCTGATAGTGTATCAAAAAGTATCAACGTGTGCAAACCATTCGGCACAAAACAAGAAAAATCCTCATCCACTTGAGTAAATACAGGTGAAATCGTACAGCATTTTTTGGTACGAAGAAAGCCTCTAGGAGATTTTGGCATTACTGCCGCCAGCGCCAGTGGTACTTCACCATCCACACACATTCATATACCCCACAAATACTTAGATCAATGCGCGTAATGGTTTTTAAGCATGTTGGTAGGAGTACACGTAGGTAGTTACTGTACAACATACGATCTTTTCTGTGAAATCACTAACAACAAAAGTGTGAGCAAGTGGACATCGACCAAGCTCTACAGAAAGTAATAGAAAGTTCCTCATATTGTATTGGCCGGCCAGAATGTCTCGTCTTCTAGTACAGTACAGTTGCGTAAATCAACTTACTTTCTTCAAGTAATGGTTTTTCTGTTAAAGAGAGAATGTAGAAGATATCACATCCGAGTTCGAGTGCGTCAACACTTGCAGGTACTTATACAGGGTGCGTGGGAATTAGCTAAAATCGAAACGTTAGCGTTCAACGGAATCAAGATCAATATGAGGGACCAGGGGAAGAAAAGAGAGTTTTCTCTCTTTTCTTTAGCTTTTGCTCTGCCCTACCTTGCTGATGCGTCCCCAGTTAGTGGCCACCACGCCTGTTGTCGACCAGATCACTGCCTGCCAATGCCCTCTTCTTCCCACCCCACCCAAACACCCTGAGCGTGGCCTTGAGGAGACCGAATCCGCAGTCTCTCGTCTGACGTACGTACATCGAGAGCTTTCTTGACCTTTGTCTTGGAGATCTTGCCAGTGATGAACGTGTTCTATGTGGACGAGCCTCACTCATTGCCACGCACAGACCCAAATGAATTCTAGCTAACTCCCACGTGTATACAGAGCATGGTATTATTTCCTCATTGCTGCTTCCCACTTGTAGCTGTGGCAGAGACCACTTGTTTCTTCGCGTCTTTAAACCTCATTTGTGTGTTCTACGTACTCTCGTGAGAAGTTGTGCAAAGTTAAAAGGTGTCAATTTCAATTTAAGGATACGTTTAAAAAGCAGACATATACAGAACTGAGAGACTGGAGTTATTAGCACAGCTGCTACACGTAAGTACAATGTTGAGGCATGAATATATGCTTAGATAGATTGATAAATGGAAAGATAGACAGACAGACAGACAGACAGACAGACGCTGACGGACAGACAGATGGAGAGAGAGAGAGAGAGAGAGAGAGACGTATACATGTATGTATTCGCATGTTAGTTATTGAAGAGGCACGAAAACGCTTCCTGGTACGTTCACGAGGTGGAAAATGAAGAAGGGATTGGGTCTATGCTCTTAAAATGAGTTTCCACGAAGAAAAGAGCGATTGAGAGAGCGAGAAAGACAGAAAAGAGGAAGAGAGAGAGAGAGAGCTTGATCGGCCGAATTATGGGTGAACTTAAACGTAGGCACCCGGATCGTGACCGAGAAGTTGGAGCTCACCGACATGTCCGTGTGCGCGTGGTCGATGAAGATCAGCTGTGATTCCTTCCCGTCCACGCTCAGACTCACCACTTTCTGAACGTCATCCTCTGTGGAGGAATAAAAGAAAGAAAGAAGTCGGGTAAAAAGTGTTTAACAAGCAAAAATGAAAGAGCTGCCACACAGTAGTGGCATCCATGTAACAGATGAACTTTTTTCTACACGCACCAACCCAGGTAGACTTAACCTCTGCCCCTTCCGTCACTTCTGGCAAAATTAGCTCTACCAGACTAGTATTGTAGAAGGAAAAAAGTTGGTTCGTTCGCCGGTGAAGGCACGGCCCAGGGCGTGGTAAAATTGCAACTCATTTTTGCAAACTGCTCTACTGCATTGTACAGTACTGCAAAGTACGAAAGCAGAACACACAAGAATGCAATCGTATCAAATTCTATTGCTACAAAAGTCAGAGTTGCCATGCGACCCCCACGCCTTTTCTTTTGCATCATATGGCCTCATGAGATTGACTGACTTCTGCATCTCCTCGCGAAAAATGTGAGAAAACGTCAGGAAAACCGTGCCAACCAAAGGCGAAGAGGATGAGTGAAAAGGCACTCTTCTAAGAGAGGAAACGCTTTAATGGTGTTAAGACTGAAGGGATATCGAGGGACGTGAGGACATGTGTACGGACACTTGTACCGGGAGCGTCTGAAGCGGCCTCTGTTCGCCACTTCAATTTTGTCTGCTGCAGGTTCAGAGCAGCGGAGACAGACAGTAGACAGATTGGACACTCAACTCGTATGAAGTTTTTCTGACAAATACGAATTTGTTCGCTGCTTAAAGCACTTTAAATACATGGCCAGAAGCTGATGTGGGACCTGAGACACGGCTCCTCTTGCAGTATTTACACTTAAAGGAATGACAAAGTTAAAGGGGGAGACAGTGAACAATTAAAACTTCACTCATATGAATTCCCAAATGAAGTCATTTAGCAATGAACTCCCAAATGAAGTAACACAGTAAAACAGAAGTAATTCCATATGTCAGGGTAGCTGCTTCAGTTTGGGAGTTGAAACCTCCTATTTCTAGCTCTGTGTCTTAATATCACACTGGAAAATCAGAGTGCAACTCAACCAATGCTGGTGAGATCTGTGAATGGAGGAGCTGCGTGTTCAATTCCAATGAAGGCTCATTGGCACGCACAAAGGACAGGGCGTCCCGCTCAACACTTTTCTGAAGCATGGTATGGGCAGTGCGGAGTGCCCGGATGACAAGTTTAGGGATGATCAGTCCGGAGGTGGGGGCGCCAACCCCGCGAGACAATTTTCTCCACTCTTTCATCCCACCAAAACCGGGACAGTCAGTCCGCTGGGTCATATCGGTATACATAAGGCGCAAACTACGTCTGCCTGTCTATCATAATATTGGCACTCCAACTGCAGTACCGGTCGTTCCCAACCTTGATCAGCAGACACTATTTTTCATGCGCTGTGGAATCTTTGTGCAGAAAGTGCTATGTCGGAGGCCGTTGTGAGGCCAACGTCGAGGTCCTAAGTTGCACTTGTCACTAGATTTGACATGCATGACTACATAGGTCATAGATAGCTGTAGGTCATAGATAGTAGGTAGCAAGAGCCAATTGGAACTAGCTATGGAGGAGCTGGGCAGCAGAAGCTATCTTTTTGGAGAGCAGGACACAGAAGAAGAGGTGACAAGCAGTTGGTAGGGGGGAGTGGGCAGTAAGCCGGGCCAACGTGGCAAGCCAAACCGTGGCTCGACCTGAAGACTGACGGCCTGCCTCCATCACCACAGTGATCGAGGGATGCCAGCTGCAGGTGAGAGCAAGATACAGAGAAGTCCTTTGTGACCAGGTGACCTCAGGCAGAACAAAAAGAAAAGACAGTAGAAAGAAGATTTTTTGGATGGCTTTCTGGCCACCCAAAAGGGCACCACCTCGGATCACGGAGTTCCTCGCCGAGGGACTCAGACGAAATAAAGAGGGCCGCATATCTGTCAGGCCACGCAGAGCGCGTGGACGGTGCGGCGACCACTGTGCGGAGCGCATGGATGGAGCAGGGCGCGTGGACGCGCGATGCGGAGCGCGTGAATGGCAAGTCCGTGGAGATGATTGGTCCAGAGCGCCACCCCGCGACAGACACACAGAAGAAGCACTCATCTGCATGTTGGCGCCCACACACATAGCACTTTATATATTTGCCCCTCCTCCCATCCAGCGATGAGGTTGAAGTCCGCCAGTTTGAAACATATATAACAAGAGTCAAGGTCAAAAGTTTAGATCCGGTAGGACGGAGAAGCAAACTCCACTCATGTTTCACATTGCATTGATCTCAGCGTAATTGGCTATAGGAGTGCATAGCGGAGAAGAAAGAGAAAATGCCGCGGATGTTTGCAAATCTATGACCTTAACTGCGTATACGGAATGACGACTACGTGCGTAAGGACACTCAAGGCAGGTCTGCGATACACCCACAATGCTTTCACTTCATTTTCAGCCTATTATTCCACTTATTTCTTCACGAATAACCTTCAACGTTTTCGGTAAATATAGCCTTCACTTCCATTTTTGAAGTCATTGTGTAGTACATGAGGAGGAGAAAACCTTAGGAAAGTCTACAGATCTATGGCAAGACCTGATTTTCGAGGCCACCACAACGTATGTCGCCAGTGTCAACTCTATCCCTACTTTTTGTCATGCTTCGAACCATTTATCTGCCAGGTTTGATCCTTATAAAGGTGGTCTCCTACACAGAAAATCTGTTAATTTGTGTCTGTTCTCGATAAAATGGTCCAAATATGATCCTTATACCCAGTGGTTCTCATGTACAACATCGTTTAGGGTGTAATTGCATTTAAAAGGATGACTCCTTCACGTGGTTTCAACGAGTTTCTTGTCTGTTATAGCGTACATACGAGGATCTGATCCTTGATCCTGACACTCCCACCGGATTAGGAGTGCCATCCGGTCAATGAAATAAACAAGAACGGTTGCATAAGCGCACTCGACGTCGGATGCCTGAGAAAGCAATGCAAGTTCGGACAAATGTAGTCGCAATTCTACGGGTACGATATCGCAGCATCAGCGCAGTTCCAAAAGATGTACTGCAATTTCTTATGCTACATTACGGCCTTATGCCCGGATTACATCCTCATTCATGGACCACAAAGATATCTTCATGCGAATACACTCATCATTCTCATTGCTCTCACCGACGTCGTCGTATGTATTCATGTGATCTGAAGATAAGAATTGCGAGGTGAGTGCCGATTTGCCAACTCCGGACGCGCCCAGCATGGCAACCCTGAAGAAAAAGAAAGTTTCAACATTGATGCATCCTTGAAATGGAGTCAATGGGGACGACGACAAAGGAGAATTGACCTAACCTGTACTGCCTCGGGGGAGGCCCAGTGACGATCTCCACCTCCAGCTCCTCATCCGGACCTCTGGCTATCCGTCCAGTCATAGGCTGGAAGGAGGAGCGACGTGACCCCCTGAAGGAGAGAGAAAACATGCATGCCAATTTCGAACTCACGGTCAAACTCTTTTTTCACTTACTTCGAGGCCCTCCTAGATGATGCCCCAGAGCATGCAGAGAAGTCGTCGGCCGAGTTGGTAATGGACGAGGAGTAGTTGGAGTGGTTGGGCAACTCACAGCTAGAAAGAAAGGAAGGAAATCCTTGAACGTTTCAGCTTGAATTGCTTGTTTGCATGACTGGGCAACAGCACGTGATTCACGTACGTATGCACCTGGCTTCAGTGCCGACTTCTTCTGCTATCTAGGAAAAGAAAGAGAGAAACTCTCGGAGAAACGATGTGAACGACAATTCTGTCGTTCGCATCCCTTGGCTGTGGCCTTGGCCTTAAATGTCCCTTGGCCAAGCTCTGTCATGAAACTTGGCAATCCTGCCATGACTTCTGGAGGATGCCAGAAGATTTTGAGCCTGAGTTTGGATTTGTTTTTTTTCTTATTTTAGTTTGAACGTCTAGTTCACTGTTGCTGGTTAAGGTCATATGAGGCAAGTCGAGCATTTCAATGACTAGAGTTCTAAGAATTGCGTCATTATCTCTATGGCTCCGTAAATAACACCCAGGTCTTGTAGTTAGGCAGTGGTAGCCGCTTACCGGCACCCTGGGGAGCAAAAATATGAAGCAAATGGCGGCCCCAAAATCCTGGCATAACCGAAGATTCCATTTAAGGCCTGAAATTCGAAGAAATAAGTTAGCAGACAAGGTTTTTTGCTTCTAAAAGCCATTCAAAATGCACATGCCCTTTTGCTGAACGAGAGTATGCTCGGATTCAGAGAAGGCAGCTTTACGGCATCCTCAGGCCGAGAGAAAATTGTCGGTGTGTAAGTCTTTGTTATATGCTGCGATCGCTTCGACGATTTTGCCATGAAAGAATGATGACACCGAATACGAAGTGAGGGAGCTCTGCTAGTGTATAGAACATTGATTTTTGCTAGTGCCGCGAGGCATATTTTGGCGTTGGTTCAGTACAGGGTGAGGGGAAAATGCCTGCATAAGCGGAGCGACTGCACGCATAACGCAAGAAATTTACAACAACAGGAATTTATCCCACTCCTTGTACCCGCCTCCCTCTGCACTTAGCACAGACCAAATGGCCAGAGCAGCTTCTTTAACCAAGTTGGGGCGGATCTGGGTGAACTAATCAGGACCGACTGTCACTGGCCGTGACTTAAGACCGAGCTTTCCATGGCCACGGCAAAGTTTAGGGGACAACAAACATACTTTTGGCTGTGTAAAAGTCCAAGGAGAAACCTCATCATTTCCTCTCGTCGCTGTCACTTGACGCTTCTTTGCTGCTGAACAGGGTGTTCGTTCTACTCTTGGCTGTGTTCCTTAAACGTTGATAACAGCTTCGAGGTCAACATTGACAATAGTTTGTAGGTCGACGTTGAAAATATATACTCTAGTGTCTACCCCACACTTAGTCTTGTAGGAGAGGAGATCCCCCAGTGGACCGGGTCGTCTTGTACCCCGAAGAGCTGAATGGAAAGGAGCATCACACAATTTCTGACAGAATGAAGAATTCACGATCGAATGAAGAATTCATGACTGCATAAAGAATTCATGACGAATGGAAAATTCATGACCGAATGAGAAATTCGAAAGCTGGTGGATATAGAGCTCACTTTGTTGCCAGCTGGAGTTGCCCATAGTTTCTTCCTTACTTTTCCCTAAGTACAACGGGATAGCTGAGTCGCACAAATGACGTAAGTAATGCACTACATACGCACACGCATCTTGGGCAAATTACCCTCGTTCTGAGCTTACGAGAATCTCGACATCTTTCACATCCAGCCAAGATCATTTCCAGAAACCGCCGGCATGGACTGGATGCTTTTCTTACTCATTTCGTGATTGCAGCATTCATCAAAAAAATCAGGCTGTGCGGCGGTTTTCGAAAAAGAGCGAAATCTAATTTCCGCTCGAATGAAGGAACAAATAGGCAAAGAGTTGTAGCTTCGCTTATCTGAATAGGAGTAACATTCAGTTCTGTATCGAGAATAGAATAGAGAGTCAAACTAAGCTGTGGCGTTTTAGTTAGTTGTAGAAGCCTAATAGTCTTATGGTTTGTGACTGAAAAGTGTATATGAAGTTATTAGACTTTGGTTTTTCCATCCATCCTCTTGAGAAAGAGTTCGCCCACTGCGTAGTGTATTAAAGATTTCCCGGGACTTTCTCTGAAAAGGATTTATGGCATTCCCAAACGAACTCAATTCCTGTGATAAACCCGGAGTGAGGTTCACGTTGTCAAGTCATAGCAGAAACTTGTTTTTCAAGAAATGTTCTTTCATAAGCATTCATCGTCGCCGAACAGTTGAAAGGCGGAAAAGTGACTACAGTGCCGCTACCTTCCTCGAGAGTACCTCAGTGAGTCCCAACGAGGCCTACGAGGCCTCCTTTCTCTGTCTTCTATACTTTCTCGCACACACGAGCATTCCTTTCTCTCTCCACGTAATCAACGCTGAACGAACGTCCTTGCATGCACGTACGCACGCGGAGTGCACGGCAGTCGGAACCAATAATACACGCATGTGCAACTACACAACAGGGTATGGCACTGCGACCCGGTGCAGCAGGCGTTCCCCGAATGCGTTCGCACGTTCAGGTAAATGGTGCCCATTTCGGGCAACTTTCGCTCTCTGCCCGCCCAAGGCCTTTGCCAAGGTAACGGCTGAACAGGGCATCAAAAAGAACAATGAGCTTTGTCGCCAACACAACAAAGCTCCGTGGGTGAGCAGTGCTTGAGGAAAAAAAACTGATAAAGGAAAAAAAAAGCATCTTGGCAACGTTGCATAGTACATTAGAAGATGAAGAAATTCTGACTCTCCAGGAATGCTGTGTGTTATGCAACGCCAAGACCAACGGTAAAAGATTGTAATTTAGAGCGTCTAGGAGATGACAACAGCACCAAGATTTTAGAAACCCTTTGGTCTTCCTCAGACACATGCATGCAAACCATGTGTGCGTGTGTGTGAGTACAATGGAATGATAATGATGGCGGCAAAGTTGTCTGACACTGACTTTCTGTTTGTACTTACTGCATTTATAATACTTTGTGACATCTCGTCCAGAATAGTGGTAGATGACAGAAAGGAAAACATGCCTTCCCTTTCTGTGTGTGTGTGTTAAGGCTCTATAGCTACATGTAGACTTGTACACGTGCTACCAGTGGAACAGAGATATCATGCGTACACGAATATACCGGGTGCGCCAGAATTTACTTTCTACAGAAAGCACTGGGTAGCTCCATTATTTGAGCATCATATGACGCGATACTACTACTGATGGAAAGCTTGTGTTGTCGCAACCAAGGTCGAGGACGAGCTTCTGATTGAACATGTTTTTATTGATGACAAAAAGCAAAAACAAATCGATATTCACTGCCAGATTCTTTATACAGCCGGTACAGGCATGAGAAGTCATGTGCCACAGAGTGGGCATGAACAGTGGAGATTCCAAAGTACATTCATTCACATAGACTTTTGCAAGAGCTCCAATTAGCTGTCAACATCGAAAAGTGATTTTTAACGTCCATTTTTTTGGATCATGCAACCACTTTGCTCTGGTACCTCTCATGCCAACAAGATTCGTCAGTGATGCTTGAACGTTGTATTTACGTGATGAAGAGAAATTTGTTCCCGATAACGCACGTGAGCGGCGTGACAGGATGTCAAGGACTGACTGCCTTGTTAGATCACAGAACAGCCTTTGTGTTCTGTTTTGCAAGGGTGCATAATTAAAAAATGCGCGGACATTGTAACGTCCATGTTTAACATTGAATATCTTAAGTGTCTAAGAAAAAGTTGATGCAAGTCCCTTCTCACCAATTCTGTTTGTTATGACTTTTCATGCTTGGACTTGCTGTAGGAATAACCTGGCAAGCAAAACCAGATCAGCTTCATCATGTTTTAAAATCCGATAGAAATAGCCCATAACGTCATGTGTTGAAATTTAAGCTTCCCTTCGAATGAGCGTGCTTCGAAAAATCTTTCTTTATTCCTGCGACTAAAGTATAACGTCCCTACTTTCTGCTCAAGTCCACCCTGATGTTGCAGTGCACATTTCGGCAGTGCTACAAGAAGATGAAGTAGCGCACGTCAATAGGGAGCTAATTGTTGGCCACCCAGTCCTACCTACCATGCCTATATGTACCATAAGGATGTACAGTTGACTCCCCTTAATTGACACACGGATAATTGGGTCAGGCGGTTTATTGACTCAACTTTGGGAGACACAGATACGTATATGAATACAGATCCTCACTCCGCTTAATTGACTGAAAACTCCCTGTCCCATTGTGAGCCAATTGCACTGTACCATATTTACGCGGGGGTAACAGAACCGTGTGTAGCCCAGAGGTGCATTCACAAGTCTGAGATGTAATTCCTTTTTGCTCTTCAAACGTCTCTCCCTCACTAGCTCGCCCGCAGAAAAATCCTCTTGAGTGAGAGAACCCAAGCAAATGTTATCCTTATTCTTCATGAATGAGCAATATTTTTCATTGCACATTTATTCAAGCTATCATTTTCTTCGACATAACTTGGTTGGGTAAATGATGTTCTCTTCTACGAGATCCTACCACAGCTGTGTATGATTATTCCTCATCTACATATATTCAAGACGATTGTGCATGCTGCATGCAGTGTGCAGCTCTCTCTCGGTGTGACCGTAAATGGACTTTCTTATATCGAAGTTGGATCCATGCAAGATTTGGATATCGCGTTGGACTCGCTCGGGACATGCAGACAATGACATCTCCCTTGTATGTTATTACTGCGCAACCTGCAGACTGTCATTTGCTGCTGGGAATGCAATCCTCGGGCTGGGCTGACTCGTGAATGCGATAACTCGTCTGTGGCATGTGATATGCTACAAGTTCGTTCGTTCCTTGTAGCAACTGAGGAGTCTGGATGGATGCCAAAGCAGAGCAAAGAAGTGATTGCACAACTTTTTTTATTTGCAACGTTGAAAGAAGTTATGCTATCCTGGGACGAGTGCATTCGGGTTTTTTAACGTGGTTGAACAAGGCAATGTAGTAAGCATTCTCCTTAAGTGCTGCAGAGAGAGAAAAAAAGTCTTACATGGTCTCCGTATACTGTGTCGTGACCCCTGTGCAAGCACAACCGACTGAAAAAGAAGACAGAACGGTAGTGTCAAGAAGTCGGGGGTATTTCGACCTTAAAAGTACGGTCTCAAGGGTTAACCTTGGATGAGGAGTTTCACATCAGCCCCGACATTTGCGGACTGAACTTCGACTTGGAGTGTTTGTACGTAGAAAATTTCATCTCGGTCTGACAAGAGGCTCCGCAGGCAGAAGCTCAGCCCCGGCAATAGTCTGCCGACAACAACGTGCACGAGCCCGCGTACGAGAAAGGAATGTCGTCTTTTTCACCTATCGTCCGGGTATTATTTTACTGCTACGTTACTGTTGATGGGATTGCGCGCAAATCTGATCATCTTGAGGAGATTCTTCCTCCTTGCCTTCTTTCTAAGATGCCGTCGATTTGTCTGTGTCTGGCTGGGCCTACGTGGTCGTCTACGTAGTTTGTGAATGTAGCAAGAAAAGATAATGGGATGGTGGAAGGGGAAGTGGGCCTACAAAAGGGCCCTCTTCTAATGGTCACCAGCTGGGTTCATTGCTATGGGAGTATATTGACGAGTCATACAAAGACATCCAGCCAGCCTTGTCTTCGCTCAAGCATCCTCAAGGGCAGAAACGACCTTCTTTTTTTTAGAAGAAGAAACATCAAGGCTTCTTTGTAATTTCGAGTGTGGTGCTCATAGTACGGTTGGCGCTACATTTGTACGTACCATGACGCGCGGCATCCCGGAATTAAACAAGAACCTCGATACTTTTCTAAAAACGTCTCATTTTGTCCGTCTGTGATCCTCACAAACTTACGATGCGTCCCAGAATGACTGTCGAAAGCGCTTTGGTCCTTACTGATATTTCTTTGGAATGCTTCAAAGTTTGAGTTGTGTAGGTAGAAGAGTATGGCCAAATTTTGTCCTAGAAGCACGGGGAAGGCATGTGGAGCCCCGGTTCACCCCGGTCGAATCATGTGCACAGCGTCGACACCAGAAATGGCCATCAATTTTCTTTCAATTTCCTGCACCCCCCTTTGGTGGGTAAGGGTAGGCAAATCTCCATTCAGCGGATATCCATAGTATGTTTTTTTTTCGTTTCTGTCTCGTCCGTTTCCGATCGTTTAGATATGTCTTATATGATTTCCGTGCAAAGTATGCGAATACTAATGACACGACATATTTGAAGTTTTAACTGTGATTCTAGCACACACTGTACTTACACTTGTTCGACGTATGCTCGTAGAATGAGGCCTAGCCCAACTTTCTCCTTCTTACTATAAATGCAGTGCAAAAAAGCAATATGTTGAGCTGCGCGTCAAAAGAGCCAGTGAGCGAGTGATGGGTTTTCTAATAACCAATGGCAACTGCAAAGCACTCGAGCCCAGATACGATGCATCAGAGAGCGAGAGCTACATTTCTCATACACAGACTGCATGTACATACCAAATATGTATGCAGACTAATGCGTGTTGGGATGTCTTTTACTTTAATTGAGCCTCGACGAGTTTACGTGATGCGTAAATGGACCTCATGTATCTACTGGGTGCGTCTTAATTCCTGGTGCTCTTTCTTAAACTTAAGTTCTGATGTCATCTTATGCACTAGCAATGCCTTAGGGTCTTCTTCTGAATTTTCTGCCAAGTCATATTCGCACCCCTATTGTCACCGACAATGATCAGGTTTGTAATAGCTTTTGAAGAAGAGCACGGGGGTTGATTGCGCCAGGAGTCATCCAACCAATGTGGGGCGTCTACGGGCATGCATTCAGGCCAATGGCAGTCAATTCAATTGAGTTGTCTTTGTTTTCTTTATCATTGTTATATCATAAAACTGTCAATCTTGCTGCTGCGACAGTTGTGGCAATGGTCAAACTGTCATTGTTCCTGGTGCGTGGTTGCAGCCGAGGTCAAACTTGCAGTCGATGTTCCCGCTGCGAGGGTTACGGGCACATGGCCAAATGTGCTGGCTGAGGTCTTCTGGTGTTGCTGTTTGTTCTTTTCCTCTTCCTCTTCCTTATGGAAATCTCCAGGAACTTCAATAGGAGCAGCACCAAAAAAAAAATCAGGATTGGGAGAATAGGCTTGGTGCTGAGTAGTCAAATGGCCATTTTAAGAGGAAAACATCATCTTCACCGAAAAACAAATCATTTTTCTCATTCCACTAAACTCACTCTGCAGCGTCATGGCCTTTTGTGGCCCGTTTTTGCTCCTTCATTGCCAAAAATGCACTGCAAAGGGCCACTCCACTGCTGCGTGGAATTAGAAGTGTGAGAACAATGATCGCTTGTTTTTTGTAAAGAAATAGCCATTTAAAAGATTATATGACTAAATTGTACATTGCTTCTTTCGTGGAATGTTAAATTCTGCCCGCCCTGTAGTTCGTGAGCCTTAGGGTGGGGAACATCGATGCGTTATATGTGGAGATGGACGCGGCCCTGTCAAATTTTACTGCCACACCATTTGCAAGGGAGGTGACCTATATCTATTTATACCCTATATACCAGGCTAGGTCGAAAATTGGAATTCCCCTGGGTGCCCAAAATTTGCAACCACCTACCATTTAAAGACTTTGTAGTCAAATGAAAGTCAAAAAAGGAGTTTTAGCTATGCCCAAATGCATTCAAAGTTGCATACTACTGTAAAATAAGTTGTAATTATTTTTCTTCAGGACCAACTGTAAAACATTTGTCTGACTAACTGGAGCATGTCAGCATTTTGGTCAGTGATTTTCACCCAGTTTGGCAGCTTCTGACAGCCACCAGAGCTGAAATCTACTTTCACAGCAAATTTACTACAGTAGCTCACTACATAAATTTCAAATCAAGTTGGGCAGAGGTAAACACAATTTTTTTTCCAAAGTATTTGACTACACCTTCATCTTTTGAGCCCATGTAACAAATCCCAGCTGCCGTCAGTGAATTTGCAAAGGTGACCCCTTTTCGACCTAGCCTACTATCAAATAATTCGAGCAATGCCGGGAACTCCTGCTGGTATGCATGTATGGAGTGGATATGGATGGCAAGACTGCATCAGGCAAGATTGGGTCATGGCAGTTCAAGTCCTACAAAAAGCAGTTGCTGGACCTCCTGACTTAGCTTGCTAGTTGATTCAGACCATTAAAACACGAGACAGATGGCTGAAACGCAGACATCTTGAAGTGCTAAATGTGGCAGAGGGTAGGCATGGTCAGTATTTCCATGGGCATCCTGTAGTAGTGTCCCAAGCTCTGTTATGCGCGGGTCTCAATAGCAGCTGCACAAAACACTCTGATTTCCACTCCATCCATTGCACTACCTCCCTTGCATTTGCAGATGTCACAACAAGTTTGGAGAGTTGCTATCGATGATCTTCAACAAAAGTCGAAGGTAGAAGCGCAGCCAAAAGAGGAGGTGCTGCTGAAGGTGGGGTTGCGGCTGACGGTGAACATGAGACCGAGGGTAAGAGTGGACTGGCAGAGTAGGAGCACAGTACGTATTGTAACTTACTTCATGCACCCCTTGCGTTTTTGTTGGGAACTCTTGCATGGCTTTGTGTCCCCTCCTGGCCAATTCCGCCCAACGGTAATGAAGATCAGCCAAACAGGCTGGGGTACTGCGTATCGTACCTCCTCTCAATATACCAATAGTACCTCTAAGCCGTGGAAGCTGCTATTGAAGAAGGAGGGACAGTAGAGTCATTGGAGGTATACCCCCAGTGGGGATATACTCCGAGCTAGTAGCAGGTATAGATGAGGTGCGCTGGACTGCTATATAAAGCTGCAACCGTACTATCTTGTAAGGTTATAAAATAAAAGTCGTTTAATCTTCATTACAATTTATCTAATGTCGTGGTCACTTGTTTAGCATGAATTAACTAAGGCACGTTCAGGTGCTAAAGTGAGCGTCCTCCAGTGACTCAGCAGATGTCGGGGGTAAGAAGAAATGCTTCGCAATAGAAAGTCAAGTACGTACCTAATCATGCATGCATGTACATGTGCGTGCACGATATGGATGAAAACAACTGAAACTTGCAACTTGTTAATTAACACTTCAATCGCAATATATTTTAATAATTAAAGCCTTATTTGAAAGCCTCATGTACTTCATTTGGAGGCACAATCGCAGTTTTGGCAACACTAACAGTTCTGTTTAGGTAGTTGTTGTGGCCCCCGACATTAAAAAATGTAACTATTTTTAGTTCTGCAGCTACAACAGCCCCTTTTTTACACCATTGCGAAGTTTGAGGCCCTTGTAATTGCTAATTTATTTACCTCACTTCTAGACAGAATTACGTGTCAAAGGCAGCACTGGCGACTTGAATAAAAACTTGCTGCATACCCAGTGATGAGCTCGGGGCCGCCCACTTCTGCACGGCAGTGAACAGTTCCTCGGCAACGAAGCATCGGTGAGAGAAAAAAGACCCAAGCGGATCAAAAGATGACGTCCATGCATAAGTTATATATGTAGAGTATAAGTTATTAAAGGAGTTGAGCAACTTTCCTCTCTTTATTTCCCTGAGGAGTCCACACGTCCAGAATGATAGCTCTGGTTGCTCTTTTGTCGCGCCAGCGACGACAGAAAAACTGACGACTTTGCTGCTCGTCCAGTAAACTTTGGTAAGTTGAACTGTATGGACTTTTTGAGTCGATTTGTAGGCCCTTTGTTGGAGAGAGGAGAAATGAATAAAAGAGTCAGACAGGCGAGCACGCAGGCCGGCCGGCCAAGGGGTAGGCAGGCCAGAAGCCAGGCAGGTCAGGAGGCACACGAGAAGGCCGGCCGGCCGGCCGGCAGGCAGGCCGGCAGGCCCATAGGCCCATTCAACGATATCTCCTTCCACAGACCCAATTAATAGGAAAGCAGCAGCAACAGCAGCAGTCGACCTCTATCTCCTGTCTCCATTGTCCCTTCTACGCGCTTTTAACTGTCAAGTTCACTTCTTTTTCTCCAAGTTTTTTTCTTCCTTTTTCTCTTCCTCAGAGAGAACTGCAGCTTGAGCAGCAGAAATGAAAACGTCACCTCAGTCCTGTTTTTTTTCCCGCACCCACCGGAGGAGAACGATACCAAAAAGAAAAAGCGCCCATTAACATCTTGCATGATCCTCAAATGGTGAACCAATTGTCTGCATTACTTTACACATTTCACAGGCACTTGAGAAGTTGTCGAAGCAGAGTCAAGTGTCTCAAGGAAAATCTGGACTGTGGACGCACCAACGTGCAACTTGTTACTCAGCCTGAGACAGGGATTACCCAGAGACGAACAAAAGGCTCCAACACCTGATGAGCCTTTAAAGCTTTGTTCAATTTGCGCCATTGGTGCAGAAAACACTTTAGAGCTTAGCGCGTTAGAATTGCGGGTCCTTCATTTCAAGCCATATTCTTCTGCAATGTCGCATTGTTCTCGGTACATCAAGGTCTAGGACAGGGACAAGACGATGGTAGTGGCATTCCAGGAGAAAAAAGACGAGGATGATGTGGTGACTGCTGTGTCGGACATTACTATAGGCCATAAAATGAGATCTCAGGAATAGGATGGAGGGCGTTAGTAATGCTAACGAGGTCCGTTCTGCTCTTGCATAATGAAAATGAAGTCGAGAGAATGAGGTTGCTGACCTTTGCTCTTTGGTGCTCCACTATTGACAATTCCCCGGGCTATACAGAATGAAAAGGTCGTTAGTTATCGGGAATTACAGCTATTCACTCCTGTTCACACATTCTCTGATGAAAAGTAGCTGTGCTTTCATTTGTATAACATTATGAAGGGCCAAGGTAGTTTCGCTGCCTGTCCATGATTTAGGCCCCCACGGTTGGACGGATCCCCTAATGCCACAGTACAAGTTGTGGACGATGACGTAAGCTGATCTGATTCCCTTTTAAGAAAAAGTCATTTGGATTCTTTGAAATTTGTCTGTCTTTCTGTTTGTTGACATGAGGCGCCTTCCAAAGACAGGCCTTTGCAGGCCTGGCTGGCACGGGTATTGTCTGCTTGGGCTGACCTTGGGTGATGACTTGCCAAAGTCTCAAGCCAATCATGTCCGTTATAAGTAATTCTACTGTCTCGCATGTCTCACTATTTGACTATATCCAAAATTTTAAATCCTCCGTGAGACACTTTACTTCATGCATTTCGACATATGAGTAACTCGCAGTCAAGTACTTTGGGTTTTGAATGTAATTTTGGTTCCTCTCTCACCACTATCAGTTGTTGCAGTCCAATAGCTAAGAATAAGTCGGGAACAGCCGAATCCGAGTCAAGTTAAGTCAGATCAAAATATGAGTTGAGTCGAGTTGACTCGAGTCAACAACTCCCAGTGCAGCACTAGTGACAGGGACGGTGGAGTGTCAATCTCATGGGTACTTCGGATGAATGCCGAATTAAAACTCTTTCATGAAATGTGTCTCGTCCAAAATAAAAAGAAGCTTCAGAACACTTGTGTTTATTTGGGGTGAGGAGCACAGCTACGTGACAAGAGTAATCTCTAGTGAGTTTTCCCCATCCCCCTGTAATCGCAAATATCTCATAACTCATAGTTCACTTCACGAAACTTTTTCTGAAATGAAATATAAGGGTACTTCATTTTGTTAAACTTAGGTTGAATTACTAAATGAACCATTAAAAATACTTGTCCCAGAAAAATTTGTCAATGCTCTTCTGAGGGCACAAGGAGTAAGTGATTCCACCTGGGCCTCACTAGTAGCAAAAGTACCCAGCTTTTTTTAAGTAAGCACGATGAAATAGCGACATGAGCACTTGACTTCAAGTTGGCAGAGGCAAACTTAAACAGTTTCTATCCAAGATCAATCATCATCATCAGATGCATCAAGATGCGTCATATATACTGTTTGCGTAGAGGCAAAGCGAAGATTTACCCGTTTTTGATAGATCCCAGTCTATAGCATGTTTACTTTTAATTGGTAGAGATATCACATGGCTATAATTAGGGAACCGTTTCATTAACTTAACTGATTTAAAGACCAATCAACAACTGCACCTGTTGAGGTCAGCGTGACAGCAGATAACTGGAAAATGTCTCTGAATATGATCGCCGTCTGACCAAAATTGTGGCTAAGGACATCATTAACTTCCTGAAGCTGCCAGGTGGGGCGGTCTCTCGGGTGGCCAAGGACTTCAAGAAGTCTGAGGAGGCACTGGAGGGCTCAGTGACCCAACGACCCAAGCGACAAAAGAACACGATTATTTTAATGTCCAGAAGAGGAATTTGGCCTTCCCAGGGAAGCTGCATGAAGTAATCGACGAGGACCCCTCAGAATTATTTTGGAACTGGGCACAGAAACATTCCTTCAGGACCATATGAGAAGCCATCCCTGAGGATGTGGACTGCAATGACTGCGTGATGAAGATGTGACTGACACCACGACAACCTGCTTGTGGCATCTCGCCATCATGCTGCAGCCAAGAGACTCTCCTTCTTGCATGAGAAGATCTTCGATGCAAAGGAGGAGTGACAGCTTGATAGTCCAGGACCCAGAGGGTGTTCCTGTCATTCCAGCCTCCATTCATGTCCTCCTGGTCGTCTCCAGTGAGGGAGACGACCTTCTTCTTCCCCAAGAGGGTGACTGTGACAAGGAATGTCGATGTGATGTCCTAAAGCGCCATGTGACTCCCGGGGTGGTTGAGGTATCTGCTGGGTGGTTGCTTGTCTTTCAACAGAAGAACGCTCCCTCACGCATCTCACATCTGGGGCAAAATTGGCTTCAAAACAATTTGAGAGGAAAAAAGGGACCTCAGGTCATCCTTCATATGTTGCATTACTATGTGTAAGGTCAATTGGAAAGAAGGTGCGATAGACGTGCCCACAACTCAGTGGAGCCTCTCTGTGGTACCATTGAGACAAGAGTGGTCAAGATGGACCAGGGGCATCTCATCAATGAAGGTCTGCAAGACCTTGCATTGAGACTGTCATTGACGTTGAAAGGTGATGGATTAAATAAGAAATGTACCTAAGAGTTGTATCTACTTGGGTGTACACCAATGTTCGAAATTCGAGTTATAGAGGAAATTTTTTGTAGGCAACTTCTTCAATTTTCCTTGACACCAGAGAGGCTCTTCAGCACCGATAGGAACATTGTTCTAAGTATTAGAATCTCTTTGGACAGTGAGAACGTTGAGTCCTCTCTTTACCCACACAATATCCAGAAAATTCTCACAAGAGAATGTTAAGAAGTGAGAATAAAAAATGAATAGCAACAAGTTTGCAGTATTTTTTTACTCTGAAACATCTAGCCCTCGATTATATTTTGGATGACAATGCTGTCTAGCCCATGGATCGGATGATACTCGGGGAAAATACCGGGGGGTGAAAAAGTTCTCGGACTATTTCGTAGGAAACTTGATAATGGCCATATCTTTATAGCCATACATTTTATTATAATAAGTTATAATAGAAGGTTGGAATGTACACATTAGAGT
>JAAUXU010176904.1_pt1 | contig 21280 bp, 25 predicted proteins | sample 7278151 | NCBI WGS metagenome assembly JAAUXU01 (sample SAMN14350113, study PRJNA611818) | marine sediment metagenome | isolation source: surface marine sediment (1.8m) | place: French Polynesia: Moorea | collected 2018-08 | reverse complement strand
TGCCGCCCCGCCTTGCGGCGCTTTCTCTGCCCCCCCCAACCACCCCCCAAGTTGTACCCAAACACCATGGTTGGGGGGGGGGGGGAATGAAGAACCCCTTTTTCCTGTGGCGAAGCCAACATGACTTGAGGGCAGAGACAGAAATGAGTCCGAGTAGGTGTCAGATATGGTGAGCATCAGCTGTTCCAGATCTTGACGGAAGTGTTCTTGAGTGTGGCAGAGCCGGAAATGGTCCTGGATGAAGCGTCCCCAGCTCGATCCAGCCGCAGCCATCGCACCTTTTGCTCCGTGCAGACGCGTCTTAAGAAGCAACCGAAACGTGTGCCATTTCAGCCCCCCCTCAGGCGTCGGCTGGTGATAAAAATTAAGGCGGAGAAAGAATCTTCATCATCTCATTTGGAGGAAATTCCTGAATTGCTCCGTAGGAAAAGAAAAAAAAAGACGGAGAAGAAAAAAGGTCAAGAACGGTTTTTCCCAGAAAAGAATTCGCTGTTTACCCTGGAAAAAAAATTGGCTCTTGCAACCTGAGCATTTTTTTACGGTAGCCGCGGAAAAAAGTATCATAATTCACTTGGTCGTCGACTTTGGCTGATTGAAAATTCACTCTTTGACGTCTTGACTACATAAGAAATTTTCTCCAACTTCTGGGGGGAGCAGAAGAAGTTGAAGAAGAAGAAGAGAGCAAAAAATGCATGTGAAAACCGCTGTGAGAGGAATTTACGCGATTGGCACGAGCCGAATCCTGACCCGAGACCTCCAGGGGAGTAACTTATTTTCTCTCCCTCACAGGGGAGCTTATTAGGTAGAAAAATTTCTGCAGGAGAAGAAGAAAATGAAGAGGGCTTTTTTTCACAATTCAGCTGTCGAGCTGTGCGTGCAGTGCAAAGCAGCACTGACCCTCAAGGCAGAGTTTGGCACCCCTCAAAACGTTCCATACTCCAGACACTCTAAGCAGTGTCTGTTGGAACTAGATATGTGGCACTTTGGGACGGTGAACATTGTTTTAGGAAACTTTTAAGTCCGCATGCCCAGACTCAGAGATAAAAATGACAGTCAATTCCCTCCCGTCGTTCAGCTGTTTAAGCAGTGCAGTGCGGTGCAGCACTACTCATCAGGGCAGAAATTTGCCAGTCCCAACGGGTCCCCTTCAGCCCATTCTAATGACCTGGGCAGAAGAGACACCTCCTTCCCTCCCTCTCCAAATTGGGTGGGCGTGCCGGGGGTGTGAAAATGTGGAGGCCATTTGAAGAAGACCCTTCTCAGTCCGTGCCTCAAATAAATGACTGCGCCAGACATGTGGCAAATGGCGCGAAAATAAATGCGAGTCAATAAGGCTGTCAAACGGTATGCATCCAATTTCCCCTACAGCTAATGTGTTGGAAGCGCCATTAAGCGGTTAAAGAACGAGAGAGAGAAGGGTTCGGCAGCACTGGCACACCTTTGGCATGCTTGCAGTGGACTTTGGTCCACCGCTGAGTACCAAGCCACGTCGGGCAGAGTTGCCACAGCTCTGAAAACATTTTGTGTCTGTCTGGACTCGCAGCTCCAGGGCTGATTTGCAGCAGCTTCCAACGTATTCTGACGATTTTTAAGTACAGGGAAGCCTCTCGGCCAGAATCAGCTTAGGGCACTTGATTCTTTTAGGGAGGTCATTCTTCTGACCGAGAGGTTCCACTCACCGACTGTTGGTAGCAACGGTATCAGCAGTAACAGCATGAGTAGAAGTGGAACAAGCAGCAATGTTGGAAGTGATAACAAAAGTTTCGTCAGTACAGTTATTCGCACAAGCAAATCTCACTGACTCTCAAGTGAGCCTTGAACACTTTTTTTCCCGAAGAACCAGTGAAAAAAGTGTTCAAGGCTCACGAGAGGATCAGGGGTAAATTTGCAAGTGAGAATAATTGCTCATTTTTCATCAAACATGCAATTTTCTTCACTAATCGACTTTTTTACAGTCTATTTGCAAAACACAGTCGTTCTCCAGACCCAGAATATCAAAGACTTGTCCATGGCAAAAGTAAGTAGAAGATCAGTGAAAAATGTCAGTTTTCAGTGAGCAAACCTCCATCAGTTGAAGAAAATGAAAGCAGGGACAGAATGAGCAGTAATAATAAATCTGGTGATACAGTTGAACGTCTATATAAGAGTGAGCTTGAAATCTCTGACTTATGAAGACTTGAGGTGGACAATGCTCTTGAGTAGAGGCTCCACCGCACCAGGATCGATGGCAGCCTCTGTACTTGCATCCATAATTTCGAGGCCGTAGTGGAAGTGAAGTCAGGGTTGCCACGCGAGTCCAGAAGTCGCAGGTCCGGCCGGGCTCCATCGTCCGTCGTCACAACGTAGCAAAAGATGAGAAATGTTTGGGTGCGTGTGTGTGTGTTTTTGGGTTGCCCACCTGAGAATGCCCAAAATGTGGCCTTTTTTTGTGTCTCTCCTCCTTTGTCATCGTCAACAGTCTCGTTTTACACGTTAGAGTGATTATTGGACAAAATAAATTACCTCTCCTTAGCACAAAAAGTTTCCAAAAGCCCTGCCGAAGTAGAAGAAGAAGCTGGGAGGGCTTTGGCACCCCCGATCACTCGACCAGACAAAGTCGAATCCTCTCCAGTGCTCTCTTCTTTGTTTCAGTCATGGTGACATTTATCTTTTCGACTCTGGTTCGAGTTTGTCCCTCGGTCTCGTCTCTGTCTGGCCGAGTCTGATCGTCAGTGGCAGGCAAAAGTGCGTGAGTGTCTGGCGATCGGAGAGATTGAGTCGGAATTGAGTCATCAATTGCTGGCAACAACGCGGACGGACGACTTCTTCCAACCGGAGGAGGAGGAATCACACTCCTCTCACTCCATCAGCTCAGCTCAACTCAGAGTCGACTCAGGCTCAACTCACTTCAGGCCCAACTCAACTCAGGCTCAACTCAACCCAGACCCAACTCAACTCAGGCTCAACTCAACTCAGGCTCAACTCAGGCTCAATTCAACTCAGGCCCAACTCAACTCAGGCTCAACTCAACTCAGGCTCAACTCAGGCTCGACTCAGGCTCGACTCAGGCTCGACTCCAGCCATCCCGGTATCAACACCACGTGAACTCCACGGACTGCACCAACTCCTTGTCCCTGTGCAAGACAGAGTTCTTGATCTCTTCTCGCTTCACACGTGGCTCGCGCGCCTTTTTCCCGCCTCACCCGTCCTCCCCGGTGTCCGTTGGACCCGTCCTAAGGTGACGGCTTTGATGGCACCAAGATTTAACCCTTTTGCGCGGCCCCCAAAAGATGTCTCCATCTGAAGGGCAGAAGGAGGAGACGGTTTAAAGGGTGACACTAAAAGTCCTATAAATTCTCTTGGTCCCCCTGACACCAGCAACACCCCTTTGATTTAAGTCGCGCTTGACCTGGCCCAAAATCCTCCCCTCTGGCCCGCCCCAGCCAAATTGTGCCCGAGTGGGCGCGTCTTCAGCTGCAGAAACCTCTTCTGCTCCCTCTCCCAATGGAATCCTAATTGGGAAGAGAAAAGAAACTTCACGCGGAGAAGAAACAACAGATTTTTATCTGGACGGACAAAACTCGAGCAAACATGAGAGCTTTTTTTTTCTTCTGCCATCATGACTTTTGCTTCATCCACGATCTAATTTCAGTTTTGTCTCTTATAATTAAAGCTCTGAAGCAGCAGCTCTGATCCTTTTTTGCCATGCAAGCCGAGACTGAGAAAAGACTCGTTCACTGTAGACAAATTTATCTTCAGCCAAGATAAAATTGTGGAACATCAACCATTTCTTTAATGAGAACGAAAGATCAAATTGACTCATTCAGAGAGGCCCAACTTACTCTCAACGATGAGATTGTATAACAATGATAAACAATAGCAACATGTCTTTGCTACTTAGTGTGCATCTTTGTTCACACATGGGGGGGGGGGGGGCAGATGAAAGGTCCCTGAATGCCCCAAGTGGGCATGACAGCTCCTGGGGCCTCCGGCAAGGTGGCGTTGGTCGTGAAGGCCTACAAGGCCTCGTCAACGGACTCTTTTGAGGAAGCAGCTGGCAAAAAAATGGCAGCACTAATGTAGCAGCTGATCAAAAAAAAACTGTTGAAGAACCTGGACAAAGCAAGCCGAAGTCACTGAACTTTTTAGCCCGGTTATTAATATGCTGTTATCTTCGCGGAATCACTGTTCACTGGGGCAAAAGTAACCAACCCTCAGAGATAAAATTGTACAATAATAACGATTTTTCTGGAGTTAAAAGATAACAAATCACTTCTAACGAGACTCGTTGGGAAGGGCAAAGTTTACCCTGCAACACAGTTTTGCGTGATGATCAAGATACTTTTAAGAAATTTTCTCTCCTCATCGCAGACAATGAATCATTGCTTATGCGTGCATCATTATTTGTTGCGTCGTTGCTCTCAGGCCAGAGTGGAAAAAAGATCTGCTTTGAATCGTGTTAAAATCGTGCCAGCATCTTGCAAATCATCGCATACAAGAAGAAGAGGAGATTTTTTTAACGTTATGTCGGAATTGTCGATCCAGATTTTCCCATTTTTTGTCTCTTTCTCTCCTCCTTTTTCTGCCAGAGGTCAGAGCCCGAGGTCGAAATGAGGCCTCGAACAATGCTAATTTGCACCTGTCAGCGCAACAGAACCGAACAGACGGACCTGAAACTTTGGAGGGAGAAGAAAAATCGCCTCGTAATCGCTCTAAAAGTTCCGACGCTTCAAAAAAAAAAAGTGTCCTCCTTATGCAACTTCTTCATTGGCAAAAACTCAAAAAAAAAATGGGAGCCAATTCTGTGGATCGACGAGAAATAACGTAAAAAAAGACGGTTTGAGATGAAAAAATGCACAGGGTGCGGAGGAACGACGGTTTTCTTTTTGTCTCCACCCTGTAGAAGCAACAGGAGTAGCCGCCAACGCCTGAGACGCCACTACCGAATGACCTCCCACAATGTTTTAATGCATATCGATGAAGAAACCCCTTTTTTCTACCTCTTCTACAGGGTCGAGCATAAAAAAGCTTCCTGTTGTCCTCTCTTTGACCCCCTCAGAGGCTGCTGCTGCTGCTGCTGCTCAGGGCAAGGTGGGTGGGTGAGATTTATGATTTGGGCTCAGCTACAATGGGTCAGGTGGGTTGTTGCTTAACCCTTTCAAACTCTCTCTGACCCACACACGCACATATTATGTTATATATTGTATGTGCAGTTATCAAAGTTTTTTTTTCGTTCCAGCCAGCGTTGTGCAATTTTACCAACACTTTTTGGGTTCGCTGAACAGGTGAATGAAACCTTTTTTGTTAACTCTTTGGTCTTGTTTTGTCATTTGGTTATGATTATTTAAAAAACCGCCGGCCGGAGCAGAGACATTTGGCAAACTTGTTTCACTCTGGTGATAACAATGATAAGAAGAGTCTTCTCTTAACAGGCGGATTTGAAGCATGCAACTTAGCTAATCAACTTGAGACTTCAACTTGAAATTCTGAACCTACAGTGACTTTTCTACACCGACGGACTGGCAAAACTTTCTATTTCACAGTTTGACCAATTTCATACCCATTCTAAAATAGAAAGTATTAAAGCAGAGGAAACTCTGCCTAAACATTGATACTCGTTCTTATGCAGAGTATTAAGTCATAGCACAAAGCATCGATCCTGGATGCATCTTCTCATCGAGAGGGACCGATTGGATATGACTTCACACTTGCACACAAGACCCTTCTTCTTCCACGGAGGCCTCGTTCTTACCCTCAACCCTTTTTGCCAATCGCGCAGCAGCCTCAGAATCCACACAAGGTGAGCAACGAGATTGAGAAGGACGAGGACGAGGAGGTGTTTTTCTGGCAGCTCAAGAGAGGGAAGCAAATTATTTTCCGATTTCCCCCCCCCCATCTTCTTTTATCCGCCTCCAATTTTTGCGCAGACAAAAAAAGACAAACAAAAGGCCCGATTTGCAAATTGGCGGCACCGGAATTGGGGGCCGGATGAGTGATCATGGGAGACGCGTCCGACTCGGTCAGACACTCGGACGGCTGGGACATCTCGTACGAGAAGAGGGAGGGAGCATAAGGCACAATCACAATTTCTCAGCTGTCTGCCTACGTAAGGGCGCCTTAAGAGGCCGATTTGATAACTTTCCAGCTTTCTGTCCGTCTAAAGGCGCCTCAAGAGGCCGATTTGATAACTTTCCAGCTTTCTGTCCGTCTAAAGGCGCCTCAAGAGGCCCAGGAGCCGACTTTCCGCCAGTCTAAGGACACCTTAAGAGACAGATTTGACAACTTTCCAGCTTTCTGTCCGTCTAAAGGCGCCTCAAGAGGCCCATGAGCCGACTTTCCGCCAGTCTAAGGACACCTTAAGAGACAGATTTGACAACTTTCCAGCTTTCTGTCCGTCTAAAGGCGCCTCAAGAGGCCCAGGAGCCGACTTTCCGCCAGTCTAAGGACACCTTAAGAGGCAGATTTGACAACTTTCCAGCTTTCTGTCCGTCTAAAGGCGCCTCAAGAGGCCCATGAGCCGACTTTCCGCCAGTCTAAGGACACCTTAAGAGGCAGATTTGATAACTTTCCAGCTTTCTGTCCGTCTAAAGGCGCCTCAAGAGGCCCATGTGACGACTTTCCGCCAGTCTAAGGACACCTTAAGAGGCAGATTTGATAACTTTCCAACTTTCTACCTGTCTAACGACATCTTAAGAGGCCGATCTGGTAACTTTCCAGCTTTCTGCTTGTCGAAGGACTCCTTAAGAGCTGCTAGCGTTCTTGCTTGCGACTCAGCAGATCGGGTTTCTTCTCCCTCCAACGGACGCCGAATCTTTTTATGGACTTGCGATCGTGAAAACGTTTTCTTAAGTCCGGTTTATTCTGCCTTTTTTGCTCGGGTCTCTTTTTTTTTGCCTGCCCGCTTGGCTGCCCAAATTAAGTGGTGATGTCTCGACCCATTAATAATAGAACGATGCGTCTTCTTCTCCCGAGTCCTCAGTAATTGATGAAAGAAATTGGAAGCATTTTTTGGGGGTCCCAGTTGAGGCCACCTCAGATGTTGCTGCTCAATTCGTTGTGGCGATTTTGAAAGAATCTTCCAAATTGATGATTTGGCCCTGGGGAAGGAATCTTCAGCTGTTCATGTTGGCAGAGAGGCAGTGGAGACTCAGATTGCAGTGATGAAAATAAATAAATAAACAAAGTAGTAAATGTGCAGCTGAGAGCTCTGGAGATGAGCAGGAAATATTGCATATCTGGTCCCATTGGAATCCAACAAGGAGTGAAGTGGACCAGTTGTGGTTTCAGGAATTGTATTAGAAATTATTCACCCTCAGCTGTTACTTTGTGTTTACTCGAACAACTGGAACAGCAACATTGGTGGTGGTGAAATCAGGCAAAGTGCGATTGAAGAGGCTGCTGTACAATGACCATCAGGTTGTTAAGAAGGTGGCCATCTGGAGTGAGATTATCAATATGTCACTCGTCCAACAAAGGTTGCATGAAGAACAACACTTATAATTATGTACTTTATTCTGTAATGAACCAACTGCATTTGACAAATTGCAGATTGTTCAGAGAAAGTCTTGCTTGCTCCTTGATGAAACTTTTGTGCTGTCAAAGTGAGCCCATGTCATATGTCACATACTGCACTCATGATGATGTGCGCACTTGTTGCATTTCATAGGCTGCACAACGTCAGATGCACCCTGTGCAGACAAGTGTTTGCGTCAATGCCGAGGAAAAATGAGCCTCCCAGTGGTGAGGTGAGAAGAACACTTGCAGTCGACACCATGCATTCCACAGGACTGTCGAACATCTGATGCACCCTGTAGGGCCTTCTTTGACAAACTTTGGTGCCAACACCGTTGAAAATGGGCCTCCCAGTGATAATATGTTACACATGTCGAGCGAGAGAGATGTCGAGATCAGGCAATAATAAGAGGCTGTTGCCGGCAGCAGCCGCAGCAGCAGCAACAACAACAACGTCGCTCCTTCTTTCCCCCAATTTGAAAAATGATCGGATTCTGGAATTCTGACAACCCCGGTGGCCTCTCAGTGGGTCCGGCAGCCTTTTTGTTTCGGCCAGCAAAGTTTGGGGAATGATGATGATGTTTTGACTCTGGGGAGATGGAGAAGAAGGCTCGTTTGCCCGGGCCAAGTTCGACAGAGGGCAGAAGTCGACGGCCCAAAGTGACTCGTGCAAACGCGCCTTAAGAAAAGAAAAAAAAGGGGGGGGGGAAGAAAAAGGTAGCTGCGGGCAGGAGAAGAGGAACAAACCTCTGAACTAATGATGCGAGCGGTCCTTTTTCTTACTTAAATTATGCGCGCGCGACGCACGCGCGCGAGCACGCGCGCAAGCACGCGCCCTATTATAAGTGATGAATTGTGCGCCTTAAGCTCGTTGAGGTTATGAACAATGTATATTAAATAAAGATGTCTTCTCCGAGTCAGCTCATGTCTCAGTTCTACTGGGTGTTGCAGCACTTTGGCGAGATCAACCTCGGGTATGGTTCTGAGTATCTTTATCATAGGTTTTGTTCGACGACGCACGGCTGAGGGCGCTGGCCAAAGCTGTGGCATCCTCTGCATAGAGCGGGAGTGTCCGAAAGTGTCCCGAGAATCGCTGAGACACCCGGTAGTTGACGCAGTGGCCTTCGTGACTGGAATCTTTGGTTCGATCGCGCCAATTTTTTGTGCCGACGACGAAAAAGTGTTGCCGCCAGTGACATCCAACGGATCCCGGAGGGGCCGGGCCAGTCGGGGACGCTCGTCCAGCCTTGAGCTTGTGCAACGTCCCGGCTGCAACCTCTACTCATGAGATGTTGGTGATAAATATCACGTCATCGTGTGTTTCTACCTCTGTTGCCACTTTAGCTGGGCCGACACAAAATAGTCAGGGTTCCTTTACACAGCTACTTTGCATAGCCACAGTTGTGCTGCACAGCGTTTGGATCACCTTGGGACTGCTGACGAAGCATTGTGACCGCGTGGACCGACTTCTGTACGTAGATGGCTACACATATTTCAAATAATCAGTCGAAGGCAGAGAAAGGGTGAAAAAAGCCTTGTGTAATGGCAATCTGCAGCTTCCTCTTCGTTGTCCAACTGTCTGGCTCTGCTGAAGTCTCTGCTCTATTATAGCAGAGCTGCTCTGCTCTCTTGGCTGAGTAATGGGCGTGCTTTGTCACCGTCGCGCAGCTTCTCCCAAAATGACTTTTTAAATTTACCGCATAAAAAAAGGCGTTTTTGTCCGCAGGAAATGGAACTTGATCGTTAATTATTCTCATCTCTTTCCTCTCCTCCGGGGCAGAGTTTGTGGTCATTGCTCGGGCGGGAAATTAGAGGCTTTCACGGACGTCAACGTTTCCAGCGGAAAGTTCGTCCGAAAGTTGGGCTCCATCGGCGGGGACTTGGCCAAGTCGGTCCTCGACCTACGAGACCAGGTGTGAATCTCTTACTTACGATCTTTCTTTCCGTCGTGTTACTCTACTGTAGTCGTAGGGTGACACTGTATGTTGTGACTCTCGCAATGCCCAATCCACTTGGGCCTGGGAGGCCTACGCATCTGATGCGTACCCCTTGACGCTGACCATGTTGGTTTGTCTCCGACCGAGCTTTGTCTCCTTGCAGTGAGATCTCCGGCCAGCCGTGGGCCTGATAGGCCTTGAAAAGGGGACATCTGGCGGAGTAGGCATATTTGGAGTCGATTCCTCTGTACTTTTTTGCTAAATTCTGCAATGAGCGATCGGTGAGACAGTAGAAGCGCCATTCACCACCCCGACAGTCGAGCCCGGATTTGACTTGGAATTCAGCGCCAGACGCGGTCCCGTCCCGTCATGCTCCAACTCTTTTTTTCTAGTGCACACGCAGAAGACGTGATTGAACAGCAGAATCACCCTGGAGCACAGTGGACTCCGACAGCAGCGGCGGCCGAGCCAACACTGTCTACTGTAGGTTCTCCTGTGTAGTAGAGGGTACTAAGTTTGACGTCTAACAAAAAATACTCCTGGCAGCAAAATGTGCCGCACCGAGCGGAGTCTTCGGTGGCAACCCTGCGTTCCCCGTCTCTGCATACCAGCAGCGGAGTCTTCCGTGGCAACCCTGTGCTCTGTAAGTGGGCTCCACTGTAAAGCAGAAGTGCTTTTTTGCCCTAAAAAAATCACGTATTCTTCCGTTCTCCGCCAACCCACGAGTCCTGATCAGCTTCGGGGAAAAAAGCAGCCTCTTCTAGCAGCGTTTTTTTTTTCTTCATATATATTTTTTTATTTCTTCTCCTCCGTACGTCAAATTGAGAGCAAGTGACGATGCTTCTTCTTCTTCTCGCCACCTGTGGACGGAAAGTAAACAAGTCCTGAAAAGGTGAAGGAACTTTAACAAAAAAAAAGGCATCACCTGAGGCGTCGCCAAAGCAAAATTTGAAATATCATTTCTGCTCAGGTGCTTCTATTGGACGCGTTCAAACGATGGCGTCTTCACCGGGGTTGAAATCTCCACAAAAGACATCAACGAACATTCAAGGGGAAAAATTTGTCCGGACGTGATGAGCGGCGGAATTTCGCGATTTTTCTCCCCCCACAATGAGAGATTTTTGGGCGATAAATTGCCCAAAAGTTCCTATTTTTCTCGTTTTTGTCCTTGTCCGACGGGTGGCCGATTTTTTTTCCAAATAGAGGACGCAGGATCGGGACCCCCTTGAAGATGGGGTCGCCCCAGAATTTACCTCCTTTTAGTCCTTATTCCTGAGTGAGAACCACTGCCAGTGACGGGTGTTTCGACTGCGGGGTCCGCGCCCGCCCCTGCGCGCACGCATGAGACAACTTCACCCCCCCCCCCCTCTCCCTCCCGCCCACCCCTTCCCCGACGAATGAGCCGACTCACTCCCGGAGAGAATTCCATCACCTGTGGAACTCCAGGAATCCCCCCAGGAAACAAAGTGGCCCCTGAAGGGAGCCTCCCCCTATTTATCATATTGCACCATCTTGTGGGAAAATCAATTCCGCTATTTTGAGAGACTTATGTGATGCCTCCGACAACGGAATGTTTTGATATTCGGGGCCCTCCTGTGGAGGGACTTAATGAGGAGTCGATTTTAACAAATTGGCGCCTCTTAGGAACGGTTTTTTGCCCCTCCACCAGGACCCATATGGCGTCTCAGCCTCTTTGCCCAGCAAATCAAGCCACTCCACAGCTACAGGGTGCAGCAGTTCTGCGCCACATCAAGGCCAGGGTGTAGCAGTGCGTTGGTGCCATGTTTGGAAAATGTTGCTATCAATGTCCATGCAACGTCCATGTTTCATGCGGCGACTTGATATCGACGTCGATATTCCATACTTTTCAAGGAATTATAGTTCTGAGGCGGGGCACCAGCTGAGGGGGCTCCACATCAAATTGTACACTCACACCAGAGAGGGGTGTTGAAGTAACAAATGGCAACTCTTGAGATCCTCCAAAGCCTTCTGGCAACCCTGCAATGTGGACCGAAAATGACGCCAAGATTCGACGTGGATCGCCCAGTATAAAGGCTGAGCCAAGGCCTTGGCTGAAGTCAATGGACTCTTGGACTGGACCTCCATAAGATATTAGAAACTGTTGAACCTGCGTTAGGTTAATGTCTGATTCAACCACAGAGAGAAGCGTGCAGAAAATATCGGTGCCGTCGGGATATTTTTGAGTCACTTAACATTGATTTTGAAGTCACTCGACGTCAATAAATCGTACGGGTGTAGTGCACCAAAACGACTACAGGGTGTCTGCAGGCAAAGAGGCTGAATTCTCAAGAGTTGGTCCAACGAGTAATTATGGTAATTTACTACGTCATGAGTCCGTCACTGACCTAATGACTAGAATTTGGGTCTGGGGAAGAAGTCCGGATTCATCTGCAACACCAAGTACGATTTCCAGATGGTCAAATGTATCGATACCATGGTTTCATCGCCAGGAGAAGTTGTCTACCACACCATTGGAAGCCTCCAACCGTTGGTGACAAAGGTTGGAGGCTTCCAATGGTTAGCGGCAGCCAGTGTTATGTGCATTAGTCGTACTCCATTAATTCCTTTATTATTAGAGCAGTATCATGGGGAAAAAATTCCTGATTCACCTGCAACATCCTGTAGATCATTGGGGATGAATTCTTCAGTGGCGGCCGCCGAAATTCAATGGTCATTAGGAGGATCATGAAAGATTAGCAAACAGCTCAAAAGCTGAAGAAAAGAAATTTTCTTTCATTTTGTCCAGGTAAATCGGTCTCTTAAGCACTAAAAATGTCCCAGGGAGAAGAGAAAAAAGATGACCTCAATACTACAACTGTCGAGCACGTGAAAGCTGGTGCAAAAATCTCCAGCGTTTGCTCCCAAATGACCCATTTTGAGCATGCTTGTAAAGGATTCTTTCTCTGTTCTAGACAAAAAGAATATAATGGGCGAACTCAAAATATTTGGGCAATAGCATCCCTCTCTTCACTTGCTTCCAAGACCTTGTTTTCAGTAGCGACAGTTGCATCTTCAGCTGCCCGCAGGTGGTCTGGTTTGCTCCAGAGGAGGAATTTTAGGTGAAAAATCGGCTTCTCCTGACTGGGAGTCCACGGCACGACCGTGTGGGTGGCGAAGAACAATGATGGCTGCTCTCTGTCCGCCGGGGTGACTTCTTCGTGACTCATACGGCGCTGGCAGACGATGTGGCTGCCCTTTTCCTCGCTCATTAGAGCAGATTCTTCGGAACATCCTGGAAGCTCCAGCTTGATGGATGAATCCTGAGAGTCCCCAGCTAACAAACTAATTCCGGACAGAGAGAAAATTCCGTCCAGGTTCTTGAGGAGGACGTTTGTAAATCTGGGAAGCGTCAACAAAGAGTCTCCTTCTATCTCCATCTCTCCAGGCAGAAAATTGGACAGGGTCAAGTGGGTGTGGGGTCTTCAGGTCGTCCTGAAGACCCTTAAAAGGTGCCACCATTTCTCTCTCTCTCTCCTCTTGCAGGTGGCAAGAAGAGGTGCGGCTGCTGTGATTGATTCTTTCTTTCCTTCTTTCTCTATTTCTGGTCAACTGATCTTTGCCTGGTGCTCTAACAGACAGGAGTTTCAGTTGCTCCATTCAAAGAGACACATGTTCGGCAGTTTAACTATGAGTGAGCAACTGCAGCCATGAGAATAAACAAGTACTACAACAAATGTCTGGCTGAGGACTTTTTTGAGTTGTTCTTGCTCCAACTTTTGAGTGAAGTCAACCAGTTGTGGGTTTTTGGAATTGTATTTGAAATTGTTCACCCTCAGCTGCCACTTTGTGTATACTCAAATACCTGGAAGAGCGACATTGATGTCTTGAAATCAGACAAAGTGCGATTGAAGAGGCTGTTTTACAATGACCGTCAGGGCATTAAGAAGGTGGCCGTCTGAAGTGAGATTATCAATATGTCACTCGTCCAACAAAGATTGCACGAAGAACAACACTTGTCACTATATACTTTTTTTCCTTGATGAACTAGCTCCATTTGAAGAATTGCAGACCATTGAGACAAGACCTTGCTTGCTCCTTGATGAGCTTTTGTGCCATCGAAGAGAGCCTTTCAATGGTGATCGATCACATCTGAGGAACTACACCCGTAATTATGTGCACACTGCCTGCATCTCTTGGGCTGGACAGCATCTGATGCACCCTGAGCAGACAAGTCTTTGTGCCAAAATGAGCCTCCGCGTGACACTTGAGTCCAGTACCAGCTCATGCCAGTCAAGAACACCACCTGGTCGACAAGAGTGCATAATGATGCATTTCACTGGACTTCAGGACATCTGATGCACCCTGTAGAGGGCTCACAATGGGCAGAAAAGAGAGATCTCAAATGTCACTTGACATTTCGAATAAAGTTTCTTCGGAGTCATCCCTGTCAAGAGGTGGGCGAGGCATGTCAATGAGGGGGGGGACGCTCAAAATGACTGATCGACGATAAATCCGGCAAAAGACAGATAGGAAAAAGTAACGGGAAAAAGAAAATCTTTGCTCCATCATTCCTGGGGATCTGATCCGTCTGTGCCCCACTTGAGGGTGCATCAAGACTATCATAATTTTTGATCCACATATTTTTTGGGCCACAATGCACGTCATTTGTCCACCACCGGGTCATGACTCATCAGATGCACCTGGAGTGCAGTCAGTGCAGTGTGCGGCGCCAAAAAGCCGTGCATAGTCCAACGTGCGGCACCAGAGACTTGGACAGAGGGTTGATACACGCAGACACTCTGGTGTGCGGGCACTAAAACCCGTGCGGACCCCCCAAAACGGGGTAATTCATACAATACAGTGTTTGGCACGGAGACACGTGCTGGCAGACCCAAAAAATGGGCAGGACAGTCCATTCAGTACCGTGTGCGTCACCAAGACAAATGCAGATCCCGACCCAAAAAATGGGCAGGGCAGGGAGTCAGTACAGTGTGTGTGACACCAGACCCTGATAGAAAGGGGTCGGCGGATGCGTGCACCGTATGAGGACAGCACCGTATGCGTCATGAAGGCACGTGCACCTCAAAAAAAATGGGTGGTGTCGAGGTAGGCCCCGTTTTACGATTCTGGCCCCTAGAAATGTTGGGTCCTGCAAAAATATGGGTGGGTCATAAAAACTCCCCCTTTTCTTTTCCAGTGGACGCCTTCGAGACAGATTTGTTGAGGACTTTATGAGTCCTTGGCTGGTAAAAAGAAGTCTTATTTCGTCCACAGCCTCTTCATAGGTGGTCAAGAGCTCGTGTCTCCGCTAAGGACTCGCTTATTCTAGCAGATTTACGACGAGTCCGTGGAGCAAAGAAGGAGGAAAAAAGTCGCACAGTATAAACGGATCCATTAAAGTGAGTTTGTTTATTGCACCGGGCCCTAAAACCTGACTTTGACGTCTTCATAACTCCAAAGAGGGCAGGGGAGACGCAGACGCATTTGAAAGGTGCGCCTGCACGATTAAATTTGACTCTTCTTTTCTTCTGCGTCAACATATTTGAGCGTCACACGATGGAAATCAGTCAATTTGAGCGCTTTTCAGGCCCTCGAACGGTCAAACTTGAGCGAATTAAGACGGAGCCACAAAAAAAAGCCACCACCTCTAAATCTGCGCAGAGAGAGCGAGAGCAAAGTTTAAGAGGATTCCGATTTCACAGATAAGCTTCTATTGGCTCCGATCGCCTCTTTCCTTTCCCCCATATCAGGTGTGCGGTATGATGAACAAAGACAGTCCGGGGCTGTGACCCGGAGGGTGCGCGCAGCTCTGCCAAGTGCGCGGGCCAACACAAGAGGCACACGCACATGTGGTCGCACACACAAGAACTGCAACACTCACGGGAAGTGTAAAAACACGCAAGTGCGCGCACAGAGGTGCACAAGTACATACACACACGAGGACTACTACACCGTCGGGATGTCACGGATCAATATTTTCACTGACTCATCAAAAGGTCGAATCAGGCAACAAGACAGCAATGTAATGAAACTATGCACATGTTTATTATTGCCACACTATTAAAAACGTATTGGACAAAAGTGTTTCAAGGCCTTAAGCAGATGCTACCAGATCCCTACTACGTATGTGCATGTATACGCACATACGTACATACACACACCCTCAAATACCTAGAGTGACTGGGCACGCAGGAAGTAAATAGACCCACACATCCGCGGGAACAACACGCAGGCGCACACGCACAATCGCAGGAAGTTCGTACACACGCACACCAGAATTACACTCATACAACAAGAAACACACACACACACACACATACACGACCAATTTCTGCTCTTGTTGCGACTTTTCTCTCTCACCCATAAAGTTTTATCTGGCGGGGTTTCGTTTTATGGTGGCAAAATTATTCATTCTGTTCTCCTAATTCGACCCCCCCTCTCCCCATCTCTGCCCCCCCTGCCCATAAAGTCTCTCTTTCTTGGCCGCTTTTTTCGCCCGGGGCGCCCAAAACAACCCCCGAGACGGGAGAGGCCGGGTCTACTAAGGCAACCCCCCCGGGGTGTTTTGTAGCAGTATGGAAAAATCTGTGAGATGGTATCAAAAAGGGGATCAAAATTCGATGCCCGTTTCTCCTCGGAATTGAAAAGACCCCCTGGGGAATACAATGGAACGACTTCTGTTGGAGTAGGGGTAGGGTAGGGCCAGATATGCCTTATGCGGTCAGACACATCATTGCCCCTCTGAAAGTGATCCTTCAGAACTGATGCGGGGTGGACCAAAAAGTGGCCTCCATCGGGCTCGTGCACAGGGTGGCCCGAAAGCAGCCTCCATGGCGTACAGGGTGGCCCAAAAAGTGACCTCGAGGCAGTGGAGGACGATTGCCTCACTGCGTGTGGGAGCCACAAGGGCATCAGTTGGCAGGAAGGGGTTGAAAGGCTTCATTTGCGGGACAAGTGACAGAGCCTTTGTCACCGCAGAGCTTTTTGTCACCATTCTTGGGGCATTTTATGATAACTTTGTCAATCTTGGACTGCAGATGAACATTTTCATCCAGATGATGTCCCTGTGGCTCCCACACATGCCAAGCAATCTTGGCCTCCATTCACTCACTTTGGGGCCACCCTGTGCGCCAAGCATGATCGAGGCAGCTTTTGGTCCGCCCTCTACACGAGCCCCATCGAGGCTCACTTTCGGTCCACCCTGTACACCAAGTCCAATCGAGTCCGTGTAGCGACCACACTTAAATCATTACCTAATCTTGGCAGCATCTATGTGCACTAAATCAAATCTTCAGAAATGAACTTGTTGGATGATGTTCTCTAAATTTTTTCACCAAAACATATAGCTGACAATTTTGAACGACTGCATGAAGTCATCTGACTGTTTGACATCACAGATTTTGAACATTGCACAACTGCTTGAAAATCACACTAACGTATGACATAGATCGAAGAGCAAATTGCACAGAATATCACTTTGGTTGGAGAGGAAAGTGTTATTTTCAACCACTTTAAGCGACTTCACTAAGTAGTTCGAGTATTTTTTTTATTAAAAAAAGTCGACATCATGGAAGGTGCCTTAAAATTTACGAGAAGAATAAAAATTGCAGAATCTCTTTTCATTCCGATTTGCAACAAAATCCCAGCAATAAACATAAACTTACAGCACGTACGTATTCGATTTTGGCAGAGTAACAGTGAAGAATAATCTTCCAAAAATCGAGAGCACTGCAAAAACTGAAAGTCGGTGTTTTGCTCAATAAAAAAATCGAGGTTTTTGCACTAATTCGACTGCAAACGTCGGATGTCTCGAACATATTTCTCAAAGTTTCGTAGGTAAAGATGGAGCCAACCTGCACAGCCCTGAATGCTCTTCAACAGGTGTGACACACCTGAAACCTCCCCCAAACAAGATGTTAACGTCAGCAACTCCTTTTTTTTCGTCCAAGACGTTTGACAAGGGGAAAAAAAGGCAGAGATGCCAAGAAATCTGAGGGAAAGAACCAGTTTTTTGGAAAAGTTGACTCGTGCAATTTTTTTTTGCCAAAAGAGATTCCGACGTGTGCAGAAATTTCTGGGAAGAAGCATCAAGTGCACTTTTAGGGCAGCAGTAAAAAGAGTGCCGAATTTGGTGCGAGATGGTGGAGAGAAATCCACTCAGGAGAGCGTCAGAACAGCCTGACGAGTTAACATCTGCTATTACTTTTTTTTTAAAGATATTTTTTATTATTTTCTCCTCTTGCTTGAGAGGAAGGAAAAGGAATGGGGCAGACACCTGTTATTAACATTCATGGCAGCAAATTTCACATGGCTACATTGACGTTTACCAGCCCGTTTTCACCCCTCCCCCTCATATGAGCATGTATGGCGAGCAACACTATAGATGGAAAACGCCCAACCCCCCCCCCCATTCTTAATCGCAAGGGGGTCGAACTTTGGGCCAAGCAGCATTCAGCTGATCCCCCTCCCTCGACACGCTTCGAGGATGTTTTCACGCATGGTTCAAAGTTGACTCATTACTACGCACAGGGGCTGAGAGGTGAATGGCCTCAAAAAAGAAGAAGAAGGAAAGATCCAATCTTTGGGAGGCGTTTTCATTTGTGTATTCACGTGTCTGAGCGAGCAAAAGATCCGCCCCAGGCGATCAGCGAAGGCTCGCCTTTCACTAATGACCCTTATGCCTTCTTTGCATAAACGACCCTGGCCGGGATTTTAGGCGAAAAGTGGAGAAGACGAAAAATCCGGGGGAAAAAATCGGGGTGAACGAGTGAGACTCTGGGAGAAGAAGAAGTTGCCACTGAGCGGCAGGAATTGTTCACCTAAAGTTCCGAGGGGGATCATAACGCATCATGCAAATTACCCAGAAACTTTTGTTGGCGTGGGCCGCCAAATTAACACCGAGATAAGGGAATTTGTGGCATTTTTCCCCTCCAACCAAAGACCATGTTCATCTTTTTTTTTTCCTCTAGCGCCTTTGTTCGAGCGCCTTCTTGTCTCTCGAGTAGTCCACGAAGAGCCTCAGGGTGAAGAAGTACACGAATTCGCAGAGGCTGAGCACGCTGAAGCCGATGCATAGACCCACGAGGCCTCCAAACGCAGCTGGGGAGAGTTAACACTGGTTGGGTGTGGGCAACATCTGTCCAAGTGTGTGCGTACAAGCACTGTACAGGAATGATTTCTCCATAGCAATGAGCTCCCTTCAAGTCTTGAGTTTAGGTAAAATATCACTATGATGTAGCCATAAGCGTATCCCCTGCATGAGAATGCATCCTCTGTATGACCTCTCTCCATACAGTGGATTCTTGATACAACAATGCGGGAAACTCGTCATGATATCGAGAATTATCGATACATGAGTACTAAGTATGTACATCTGCACTAGAGAACATACAGGGCAATTGGGGTCAGCAGCAAATAAAAATATGCATATTGCATTTTACCAAGAATCCACTGTGTTCAGACAGTGAGATAGACCTATGGTATCGACGTCGAATATCGCGATATTTGCAAATTATGGAAAATCGCAACATCTCAAAAATCCTTCACGGCATCGTGCAGGAGCTGCCAACAGCCCAAGGGCTTTGAAAAGGCCATGAAAATGCTGAAAACTCCCGACATCAAACGTCTAGGAGATATCAGCAAAAGCATCATCTTGACTAAATATCAAGCAACTGATTGGGCATTCAACGCAGTATCGTACCTTTATCGAATATCGCGATATTTGGTCTCGATGCGTATCGAATGTCTCGATATCGGCTTATCTGTGATGCGGTACGAACTTGTTGCATATAAGAGTAAGTTCCCTATAGGCATTCAGCTGCTCATTTCATGATGTGTGTGTGTGACGTCTTGTAAAGAGGTCCTGCAGTGCATGCAACAGCTAACCTATCACGTCCATGATGTTGTAGAGCTCGTCCCTACGGTACTTGACGATTCCCAACTCCTTGAAGTAGATGTGGACCAGCGAGATGTTGGTCTTCAGCCCCTCGTACACCGCGGCTATCTGCTGCCTCAGCAGGAGAGGCAACGACTCATTGGCGATCAGCTTTATCATCTCCTTGGCAGGTTCGTGATACTTCTCCAAGCGCTTGAAAATCAGCAAATCTTTTCTCAGGGGCGTCTGAGACAGTTCCTGGAGAAGAGGGTGAACGAAAAATAACAATGACAAGTCTTTGTTTGACAAATGCTTACACACTTATTATAGAATAGAGCAAGTCTTTAACTGAACGATGTGGATTGAGCCATCATTGCTGTGTTGTGCACGAAGCTGACAAGGACGTGCATGAAACTCATAGAGGTCTGAGCTGCAGTGAAGTCGTGGACGTGGCCAACATTGCTACTCCTACTAAGTGGCACAAACAGGCCCCTCTGGTGCGTTCTTGCAGACTGACCTGCACAAGACGTTGTTGTTGTCCAATACTTGAACGTCCTCTTCAATGAACAGTTCTTCCTGCCTAATGTTTACGTTTTTGAAGAAAGGCCCTACAGCATTGCGCAATGCTGAGAAAAACGTCAAAAATTCTTTGAATTTTTTAAATTTAATGAAAAAAGGCTGAATCTCCTGTTTCCACTAGGCCCAGTCATTCAGTCTGACAGTCTGGTCACCTAGTTGGAGGAGTCGATTTTCGTCCACTCTCAACATCTATTTATCTATATTTTTTAAGTGGAGTTTCATTGTCACACGCTGACATCAACTGCACACGCAGGTTAGTGTATCAAGTGTACCTGTGTATAGATTGTCTCACTGCACTCATTGGGGCAATTGCAGCTGACTCCTTCAATGAGACCATCAGAGGAGACGTCACTGTCGGTTGTTGCTGAGCTCATGGGATCGACTGCATTCAGGTTAGCTGAGAAGAAGAAATGTGTCGACTTTCTTTAGTCCATAAGTGCCATCGGACCGTCCCTACTGGCGATTCTGGCCAGGCACTGGAGACCCTCGGTGTTGCAGGTCACGTTCCTGTTCCAGATGGGGCTAAAGTCCGGAAAGTAGTAGGGGAGACAGCCGCAGAGGTCCCTGAATTCCCTGGCCCTGCACTCCATGAGACAGGACTTGCGGCTATAGAACTTGTAGGCCTCCATGACGATGCCGTTGTCAGCAAGTACTTCAGGCACCTCGTCTTTTTTCACACAGCGCCGACGCTCCACAGTCATCCCAGTCACTTCCGAGGAACTTTCCGGAAAGCACGCGGAAATGAGTACATTCAAGAGTGAAGGAAAAAGCAAGCAAGCAAACCTTTCAGTTCTCTGAGCCGTGACACCGATGAACGACTCTGTTCCCTCAGCAATGGCGAAACCCTTGCCACCCACCTCTGGAAAGTCATAAGGACTGTGGACAAGTACCTGTGGAACAAATCTGGGAGTCTTGAGCATGTCCGACAATGCCCAATCATCTGCCAACCCTGAATCCATAGAAGTTGTTCAAGGCAACTTCTTCGTATTCATTGCTGTCCGTGTGGAGCAGGACTGTGAGCCCCAGCTGAGTGTTGGCGCTGTTGCTCCTGCGGAGTCTCTTTGGCGACTCTTGGTCTTCAACCCCGTCCTCAATGTCAACATCCTCATTTGCTTCTCTCTTCCTCCTTGACGGCTCCTGTTTCGTCAGGATGTCTTTCAACACGGTCTTCATCAACACGTCGGGGTGGTCGTCGTAACTCCTTTTCTTCCTAGCTACAGAGTGCTTCAAGAGTTTGACCTAACTTGTCCATGTCCAGGTTTCCTTACCTGAGGAGGCTGAGGTTGTTCCGGCCTCTGTGGTTGTTCCAGCTTCTGTGGTTGTTCCGGTCCCTGTGGTTGCTCCAGTCCCTGTGGTTGCTCCAGTCCCTGTGGTTGCTCCAGTCCCTGTGGTTGCTCCAGTCCCTGTGGTTGCTCCAGTCCCTGTGGTTGCTCCAGTC